>Ga0315291_10000200_pt1 | contig 74567 bp, 90 predicted proteins | sample YL17G12_20_MG_FD_203070 | JGI IMG/M metagenome (GOLD analysis project Ga0315291, IMG submission 203070) | Sediment microbial communities from Yellowstone Lake, YNP, Wyoming, USA - YL17G12_20 | ecosystem: Environmental > Aquatic > Freshwater > Lake > Sediment | place: USA: Wyoming | collected... | reverse complement strand
CCGCACTTGTTAGTGTATCACCAATCATGTCGTGTTTTTCGGAAATCGTAAGCAAACGAGGAACCAACCCTACCGTTTGCGCTACAACGAAACTAAGTGTAGCAGCCGTTGGAGTGGCGGTTACCGGAAGTGTATCAAAAGAGAAAAATAATCGCCCTTCCCAAAGATACGCTCCAGGTTCTATCCCTCCCGTTTGCGCTGTCTCTCCAGCAGCCGAAACAACATAACCGAGTGCGTCATCTATGTCGAGAAAAACGTCACCATCTGCTAATGGCGAACTATAAAATTTTGTGTACATGTCTCACCTCAAAGCAAACCCAACACCTTTAAAGTTGACGTTCCGGCTGCCGTAATTGCTGCAACGTCTTTGCACATTAACGGAAGAGGCAGAAGTGCCTTTGGAGGCAAGTAAAAACCCGTAGTTGTTGTAACAGTTTGTGCCCCCGGCAAAACGTATACACCTACCGTGTCGCTTACGTTGCACAAGACAATTTTATCAACTTCTTGCGAAAAAGACGCGTAAGTAGCCGTTCCTGATACCGCAATAGTAAGAACTTCTCGCGTATCATAACCAAACGCATTTTGAATGGGTGTTCCATTATCATCTCTCACAATCGGTCTACGAGGCATGATCTTCCCTCCTAGGTGAAGAAACTCTTGCGACAGACTCACTTAAAGCCCAATATTTTCCTCGCGTTAAAGACTTCAATAAAAACGCGAATGCCAACAAGTGAATCTCACTTGGAGGCGTCAAACGTGTGAAGAATCGCTTCCCTTCACAACCAGTACAAACAAACAAGTCCATTTTTAGGATTTTCCCTACAACTTCACCAAAAGTTTTATCACTACTTCGCGTGGTTTCGAGAACGTATTTCTTTTCAGAATACGTTACATTTCCTCGGTGAGTACCTTCATGATTAAACACCTTTACACGCAATTGCGTCATCGCGCAGGAAACTCCTTCCCCTCAAATATTGTTGCACGCAACCAATCGTACAACGCAGACAACTTCGAGAAAGACGTTTTCAAGCCACGACCTTCATACAAGTACCACGCGCAGTATTCAGAGAATAGTGCGCGCCGATCTGCCCCCCCCAACATTAACTCGTTAATAGTGCTTGGTAAATCATTAGGAGACAAATCTTTTGTCAATTCCCCGAAAAGAACGTAGTCAACTTCTTTATCCCCGCACGCGTAAACGAGTGCATGCCCAATCGCCAAAGCCAAATTGCGTCCATGCAAGTGGGTAGGCGTCAAACGATTAATAGACGATAGAAATATCGTTAACTTTCCTTCATTGTGTTCATACGAGTAAATCAACTCCGTTTGAGGCGAATTACTTATATCCACCGCCTTCACAGAAGTTGCATGAATTTGTGTAAAACGTTGAAAAGTCTTCCACAATGGAGAAACCTCACTCCAAGTGTACCCACCTGAGTTCACGTAATTAACCCCGAACAGAATTTTAAACACACTACTTTGATCCACAAGAGGAACTTCCGGGGGTGTTTCCCAATTCGCGAGGTATGAACTTTTAACTGGCGTGTTTTCGTACATCTCTTCATCTCTTGCAAGAAAACACGTACACTCTCCACCACAAAGAGTTGTTCCATCACCAGGAAGTGCCGGTAACTTGTTCCATGCGTAAGGTCCACCTTTTTGGAACGTCAAACAAGTCTCACAATCCTCTGGTGCGGCACAAATCCAATGAAGAGGTTCTTTCTTCGAAGCTAGCACCAATGGAACATGTGCAGCAGCTCTTGTGATGCCTACAATCGAATCAATCTTCTTGAGCAAGCGGTCCATTCCTTCTCCTGGGGTAGCACTGTGGGGAGAAAGAAGGAGAGCCCTTCTCACTTCCCCCAATAAATCAACCCCCGCATGAAGAAGAAGACGTTGGAGAAGCTCCTCGACATGCGTACCATCAACAGTACTGTTGATGGTGTTTGGGGGACAATCGAGGAGCTTCGTTACCCTATCCAGTCCAACGTCAGCCGCGGCGTGCAAGGAAATCTTCAAAGCCTTTGCCATTTTCGTTACAGCAAGATCGATAACTTCATTCACATTTGTCCCTCGAGAGAGTGTGGCTTCAGCATTCAACGCGTGTCGCGTGAGCGTGCGACGCAAATCATTACGAATACTTTGCAACTCCCGCAAGAAAGTAAGTTGACGATCACTTAAGTTCTGTGTATGCTTCTTAGACGTTTCATCAATTGGAGAATCAACAATCGCTAACGAACGAGGTTCTGTAGAAGGACGTTTGCCTTGCGAGACAGAAGTCTCACCACGTGCAAGCGCGTGATCGAAAGACATAATGTCTTCCCCACCAGAGAGGCGCACTGTCAAAATGTTACCCTTTTCAACTTCAGGTAAATTCAAAGACGCACGTACGTCATTACGATCGATAACAGCGCGATCAAGTAACTTCTCAGCACGTGCGGGATCTATAACGGTAAACATAAACGCAAACTTCGTCTTCGGGAACATTTCTTGCATTACCCACCGGAACTTGCTTTGAAGCAATCTCACAAGAGGAAATATCATCTCGCGGTAGTTGATATAGTAACTTGTAACATCGCTTCCGGAAGTCTTTTGTGTTCCCCAAGCAGTTGTAGGAATAACGCAGAAAGTACGATAGATGATACGATCAATTGATTGGCGCAACTCGTCCATTTGAACATCACGGTTGTTGCGTTTAAACTCAAGCCAATTGACGCCTGCAGCATTCGCGAGAACCTGTAAACCCAAATCTCCACCTTCGGTAAAGTCATCTTTAGCACGTTGATAGTCTTCCTCGGAAATACGTTCAATGGCAAGAATTCCTCCAGGGATCTCATCGTCACTAAAGGACTTCGCTAAATGCATGATCGAAAATAACATTGCAGCAACTTCATTTACAATGCTATCGATAAGAGGCATTTCTCTCGCGTACGTCGTACGAAAGCGCGAGAAAAACAACATCTCATTCGTGTTGAAGGGAATTACCTTATCCGTATACGGAAGACGTTGCTCATAACGAAGAACCACACCGGAAACGTCCGTAACTTCATAAATCGTCGCAGCATCGCGTGCGTACAATTCTACAATCTTGTTGCTCCCCGCAGCGCGAACAACTTCAATGGCAAACTTATCTATCACCAATAGATCTACAAGTGCGTCATTAAAAACATCAAGAAGTGATTCGCCATTTGTGTTCACACTTTGAAAGAAACTTGTAACACTTGCGTCACTACGAACCTCCGCAGACCAAGGAAGCGAAGTAATCTCCCGACAAACGCGATCAACACAATATCGCACGGTAGATTGCTGTCGATAGATTTCTCTTAAAACACTAGTCGTTAACTTTCCGCGAAACGTATTGGCGAAAAAGGGCAGGACGTTTTGGGTTGTGGCAATAGAAGAAACACCCTTTGGAGACACCGCCGAATCTCTCTTTATAAAAACACCTTGTTGTTTCCGCCACGTATCTTTCTGACGAAAACGCCGAGTGCGTTCTTTCTTTTCTCTTTCGTCTGCACCCATGAAAAAACCCGAGGGGTCTTTTTCATCTTCCCGCGTCACGTCTTTCCCCTTTCGTGCACGTCCTTATTGCGTGCCCAACGTTCCAATTTGAATCCTCCGATGTGTGAAGGATCTAACTCTCTCACAGCAAACTCCCAAGAATCAAAAGAATCAAACCCTTCGTAAGGCATCTCCATCAAGTCGGCAATCAACTCATCACAAAAACCACTGCGAAACTTGAATCCACCAGCACGAAACTTGGGTTGCAAATTCTCCGCGCGCGTCACCTTATCTTGTTGAGTATAGATTAACTTTATCTTTTTCTCATCCAACATACCATTCGAAATACCAAGTAAACCCAACAACTCCAAATACAACGCGAAAGCTTCTTTCATCAAGGATTGAACAGCATTTCCTTCCATAACTACAACTTGCGGTTTCCATTGATCAATCTGCGTAGCAATAATATCAAACTTCTCCCGCAAGGAGCATTTCGTCTTCACAGAGTCCAACACAAAAATCTTCTTGTTGTCTAAACGACGAATTCCAGCAGTCGTTACCGAAAAATGTGCAGCATCACTCGACATTGCCGCCGCCCAGTCAACACCTACAGCAACACGGTCCAACTGTGGGATCTCAGAAAAGCCAGTGCCAATAAAAAAATGCTCGGGATACGTACGATCGTTATAATTATGTGAACACATAAACTGCGTTTTCCAAGGTCGTTCTGGCATACCCTCACGCGTTTTTAACAACTCTTCCGTGGAGACAAATTCCTCAGCAACAGACTTCGTTTCAGTTGGATCCATTGCAGGAATAACCGAGATGTTCCCCGCATACTCAGGATTCTTCATCAACGTCTCTAGAAAGGCTCTAGGATGCAAAAAAACTCCAACATTGTGAAACTCTGTAGGAGGATGCCTCCCCAATACGCGTGCGGGATACACCGTCGTCCAGAAAAAATCGGACGTAGCTGTTCGACGTGCGGGGGACTTGACAGACTTTTCATCCTCAGCATCATCCGCAGTAATAACATCAAAGTGATTCCCCGTCAGGGACGTTCCTACACCTGCAGTCATAACAGTTGGTTCTCGTAAGCGTTTATTCAAACGCGTCCTTACCGTGAATTCGTTGTTGTTCCAAGGATAACCTACCCAGTCACCAAATAAATCTCTAAACTTGCGATTTTCTTCAAAAATCGTCTTTACTTGCGTAGCAAAATGCGACGCCAAAGATGAAACTTGAGACCATAGTAAACAACGCGTATCGTTGTCGCGAATAATCTTATATACAGTGTAACAAATCGTTAACACTTGCGATTTACGCGAACCACGAAAGGCAACTTCTATTGAGCGAGGAGTGTTAACATGCATCTTCAACCAAGGAAGTTGAAACGTAAAGATTTCCGTATCAAGAATTTGTTCGCACAAATACCTAAAGTTTCTACGACACAAATCACGTTGATACGCCTTTACAGCATCATTAACGACATTAGTTGGCGTCGCTGGAGCTTCCAACACTCTCAGGAGATCCGACACAGACAACAACTTCTCCTGTGGAAGCTTCAACCTGTTGAGTTCTTCGTTCATACTCAAAAATCTTCTGCAGGGTTTCTGTTATTCGAACAACATCTCCCTTATGCGACCCCGCGGCGCTTGCTTTTTCACCCCATATTTCAATGCGTTTAGCTAAAAATTCCATCGCAAGAATAGCTTCTTTTATATCCGCTTCAGGCATGCGTTTCGCCAAAACCATCATGCCAACACTCATCAATCCCCACGCGGAATACACAAGTGCAACCTTCTCACTAATGCGTGCAGCAACAACAGGGATTGGATCGTACTGAGTGTCATTTATCCAACCCTTTATCGTGTGTATGGACAAACCTAAAGTCTCCGCAACTTGTTCCGGTTCAACACCTAACGAAATCGCCAACAAACCAATCTCTCTCGAAAGCTTCTTGCTCTCAAGCGTCGCTTCCAAAACACTAGGTTGAATCTCTTCTTCCACAACATATTCGTCCGTCAAGGCTTCCCGCACGTGACGAACGATTTTCTCAGAATTTGCTTCCATTGAATAAATTATACGGAGATACGCCCAACACCCTAACTCCGCGGCCGCCGTATCGGGGAGGAGACATTTGTTGAAGAACTTAACATCAAAAAATATGCTGCTCTTTCAGAACTACGTTTTCCCTCGACTACTACACGTGTCTCAAAAGTGCGTTTGTCAAAAACAACCTTCGAAGAGAGTTCTTCATAATGAAAAAACCAATTCAGGCCAATTGCCTGCGACATCGACAACTTTCCCGATAAACACCTATTACTCGTATAAGTTTCACCTTTTTGAACAACTTCGCGAAAGAACAACTTCGTGGTGGGTTCATCAAGATTAAAAACTCTATCGTGTATCCGTCGCAAAAACTCCAAAACTTCAGAGAGTAACACAATTTTTAGTGAAACTTGTTGTTCAGGATCCCCCGATGGTGACACACGGAACAACACTTCAGCAGAAAATTTAGGGTTTTCCCCCCAAGCACTTTCGACACAAGACGCAGGAACGCAAGCGTACGCCTTGTCCCAGTTACGAGAAAACACCAACCAAGGAATCGTCATTGATACGCATTCGCGTACCGCCTCACGGAAACAATTCGCGAAAAATCCAGTGTTGGGATTCTTGAAGAGATTTAACAAGTTCCAACCCTCAATCTTTTTACATTCAATCGTAATCGGCCACCAATGTGGATCCGAGTAAACGTCCCCTTGCAAATCCTTAAACACGCCGGAATACGGTGTTGGGGAGAATGTGAATTCAGGAAATACTTCTTTCAATTCCTTGCAAACCACGTCTTCGAAACTGCGACCTTTTTCCTTCCTGCCTACAGGCGACACATGCGAAACATGCGTAGACAATTTTTTCGCAAGATCTTTTGGTGTTTCCATTTTCTTATGCTTTCTCTACAACAACCGGTGGTGTGTCATTCGTAAAAGGCGGGCCAGAAACGATTCGCGCATTTACGACTTCCAACAACTTTACAAAAATCGCCTCTGACGTCGTCATCTTTCGCGAGAACTTCTCGTTTTGAAATGAATACCAACCCCCACCCAACGCAATTGCTAAACCAAATTCCTCCGCGGCACAAATCAAAGAGTCAACTTTATCTATGCCCCTATCAAACAAAATCCGGAACTGCGCTTTCTGGAAAGGAGGAGCTAAACGATTCTTTTGCACAGTAGCAACACATTGAATCCCCAAAGGTTCTTTGTCTTGGTCGCGACGTATAATTTGCATGCGTCTTACCTCAAGAATCAACTGTGCGTGAAAACTGATAGGATGTTCACCCATAAACGTCGTCCCAGAACCAAAAGCCAAGTCGATTTTTTCCTTTAGTTGATTCACCAACACTAAAGCAATTTTCTGTGACAATAAATTTCCTTGCAACTTACGCAAACCTTGTGAGATTCTACGTGCATGAATTCCAATATGATAATCTTCCGCACTAGCATTCACTTCGGGGTCGGTTGGCGTAGCCGAAACTGAGTCCCATGCAATCACTACAGGAATACTCTCATCAGTTGCACGAATACGTTTGATAAGTCCATCAATAACGTCAAACGTCTTCTCTACCGTAACGACAGGAAAGTAAATGAGTTCCGAAACGTTCACGCCAATCTTCCCCACAAACTTTTTGTCGTACGCACCTTCAGAATCGAAAATTACAGCAATTCCCCCCATACGTTGAACTTCTGCTAGAATGTGTGCTGCTAACGCAGATTTCCCATGTGACTCTCTTCCCGTGATGGCTGTAATCATTCCACCGGGAATTCCAACATGCCCAATTGCTTTGTCAATCGAGGGAGTCTGTGTACTCACCCAATATGGTACAGAGTTTGCTTCTTCAAAGGTAGAAACTGCCACGTCCTTGTAATCCTTCCGCATGGTGGCGATTAAGGCTTTGATGTCAGGTTTCCCCATTTTGTCCCCCATCATTTGAGAAAAACACCCTTCTTCACAACATTTCCGCACTTAAAATAGTAAACACCCGAAGTAAGCGCCAAACCCTGCATATTTACAGGCTGCCAAATACCTGCGTGTATCTTATTAACCAAGCGCCCATTTACGTCAAAAATATCTACTTCATCAGATGCACGTATGTTGAGAATAGAAGAAAATGGGTTAGGAAAAATCTCCAAAGAAGGCGTCACTGGCGGTACATCCACAGTAGTCGTTCCGGTCCAGCCGGCCAAACATGCCATCATCCACCACGTTGCCTTTGCCTTCTGTTTACAATTTGTCCAAGTAGTATGTGCGACAACCTCACTTAGAGAATACTGTGGATGGCGTGCAGGATAATATACACCATTCAACAAGATCATATAGTATTCCCATTCTTGTGTTGCCGGGTTGAACCAAGAACAATCGAGTTCTTCAAAATCAAAAAGCACCTTATTGTTGGCAATACAATAATCACGAATCTGCTTGTTTCTGAGGGAACGATTCTTCGCCGCACCTTCCGATCGTGCATTACTCGTCTGGTAGACAAATGTTACGTTTGGAAATTCATTCTCAAGAACAGTCATTGAATCAAGATACGCATCAACATATGCTTCAGTTGCACTTGACAATTGAGTACACCATGAAAAACTTGAAACATTTATCCGCGGATTGTGAAGCAGGACAGCACGAGTTAAATTCATACCAGTAGTTGTAGACCAGTATTGTTGGGGTTCGATATATGTTGTTCCCTCGTTGCCGAAGAAGATATTTAAGGCATCGAGTACGTAAGGCAAGTACTTCTTCCCCAACTCTACATTGTAAACAGGCAAAGCTAGTTCAAGAGAGTCCAGTCCATATCGAATTTGCTCACCATCAGAAGTCGTCGCGTAATGCCATTTAATTACACTCTGTGCTGAATCAATCCACAGCATTGGAATTTGATTCAAATACGTACAAGTATGGTCAACAACAAGTAATGCATTTCTAGCATTAGACAAACAAGGCAAAATCATTAATAGGAAAAAAATGCACCAAATCACTCGCATAAATTTTTCTCACTTTCCATACAAATGCTATTAACCCTTAATGGCCAAGAAATAGACCCAAGGCGAACAGCAGCACGAATGCAATGGGGAAGAAAAGCATGAGATTATCGCCCGGTTCATTGTCTCTGTAATACATTTACTCGCAAACCTCCTATCTCGCGCAACAAACCTTAAGGAAACCACTATCCGTTGTGGGTTTTTTCAGTACAAACAACCTCCGAATTCGTACGCGTAGCCGAATTCCCGTCCTGCGGGTGAATATTTAACGTGTAAAAAATATTTCGCAATGTTAACTCCAAAAAACGTGTGACACCTCTATGAAATTCGAAACGCTTTCCAGCAACGAGTAATCGTGGGGGTATACTAACTTGTGAACATCCAAAATGCACCCCATCAAGCCATTCAACTGTCGAGGATAGTGTCGCTTGAGGGTCCTTCTCCTTCACACAAATCTTCAAGGTTATCACAACACCTCTTTGCAAGTTTCCCATTCTTCACCTCCACAGAGACGATTGTGTGTGGAATCACACCCCAACAAGGTAACTCACCACGTGAACGCGAATTGGTAATACATGGAAATGACTCATCAATCAAAGAAAACATTACGCGTCTCACGAAAAAAATCAACTTGCATTTAATGGCAACATCTAACGAAGTGTCGCAAGCAGCACTCTCTGGCAAATCCGCACGCACGCGGTACAAGTCAACTAAAACCTTAATAAGAGGTTCACGTCGGCGCAATTTGACCACACGAAAAAAACTAAAGCCGGGCAATCTGTCTGCAAGTACGAGTCGCAGTCCTGGCAAGTCATCCTTGTAAATAGCTTGTCCTGAAGGACTGCAATAATTAAGTGCCATTCTAAGATTCCCCAAGCGAATAGCTTCGAGAAAACGATTTACAACTTCTCCAGGTTTCAAGAAGGTTTCTTTCTCGTTCAAGTACCCACCACCTTGCCCCACTCATCACTTTCTTTGTCACCATCAAGAAAGGGTATTACCCTATTCGTTTCCATGTCATATATATCGAAAACAATCCCAAGCATCTTACATGTTTCAATTAGAATTGGTCCGTCAAATATCCCGCCCGTCCCACACGTATCCTTCTGGCAATCATGGCACCATATCATGTGTTCAAATTCAGACCACGATATGTTTTCACCGTGGCACAAGTCGCAACGAATTCCAAAAGTCGTTGGCTTACTAACATAATGCCACTTTCGCTTATTCATTAGTTAACACCTCGAATTTCATGAACAACTGGCCGGTACGGTATCCGGTTGGCGTTATTCAAGTGATGCTTCCATGCGCCGAGTATCACTTTCCGACGACAACGTGCCCATATTCCGTTTGTGGTCTACGCATTGTAACCACCCTCAATCGAGTCTGTCCCTACCAGTTGTTCACACGTTACTTCGATACACGCGCGTTTCGTTGCGGTTTAGGGAACATAACTTCTTTGCACTCGGCCTTCTTCCCGCAAGCATCGCAAATCTCGTCACCATCTTTGAACAACCTGCCGAAGCAATCCACGTTCATCTCATCATTTGATGCAGTACTCGCTACAGGTGAACCCAATGCTTGAGAAACGCCAGCAGTTGGAGGTGGCACACTCTTAGTGGGTGCACTTAAAGGCGCCGCACTAGCTGTTGCCCCGGCGCGTGTGCGCGTATTTCCAGCCGTTCCCTCAAAAATCCCCTTTTGCTGTTCGTAATCAAATGTGAAATCCGCGATGATTTCATCCAACGTACGCATCTTCTCAAGAATCGACATATCTTTTAAAGCAGATGGTTCGCGTACGGCACGAACGGTATAATCCGTGTTGATGTCCGTTCCTTGACGCTCGATAACCATGTCGAACCCAGTCTGCGGATTCGTGACATCTCCCCAGTCCGGATCCACAACGAATGCCATAACCCCCTTGAAAATTGTTGAACCCGAAGAAAACACCAAGGGTTTACTAACGTCACCACCGAGATCGATGATGTTGTAATACGCACGATAATTCGCCTGCATGTCTTCAGCAAGTGCTTGCGAATGGGGTGCGCGTGCGGGATCATTTACTGCGCGTAACGCAGCAATCTGCTCACAAATGAAACACCTTTGACCACGACTCTTTGCCAAACACAATACCATTTGTTTAGCAGGCCCAACGTTCCAATGGACGTATACTTCACGATAGTAAACATCCGTCGGTTCCTTGGGAGGCAAAAAACGAACGCGATTTTGCCCCGGCTTGGGAGTGAAATAACTCCCCGTTTGCAATTCGCCGAAGCGCTTCTTAATCTTCTCGAGATCCATCTCGTCCTCCTTCTCTCTCGGCTCGCGGGCGGCTACCGTTAAGCCACTATCAGGTAATGCCGTTTTCATCTGTGGCACCACCACAAGCCGAGAATTCCTTCTTGCGTTACTAAAATTCAAGCCGGTCAATAATAGAATCGAGCGTTTCACTAATAAGCGTTAGTCGCATGTGCATTCCTTTTAGGGTTGCGGCATGATCGACTAAAACTTCTTCCGCTTTGTCCACCGATCCGGAGGGGGGTGGAGGAGGGCAATCACGTATTAATGGCTTCAACCTCTTGAAAAGTTCTGTTGTTTGTTGCTCAATCGTGCCAATAACGGAACTATTCGCACACACCTGCTCTGATACCTGAGTCGCCCTAGTTGCCTTATCCATCTCGTCCTCCTTCACAAGTTAAAACTACTCATCACCACGTAATTGTCCACCAATGGATTGCAACATCTCTTTTTTGATTAACAACAACTCACGCAAATCTTCAAGACTCTTCGTATACTCTTGAGCACTAGAGAATCGCTCATCCAACTCTCGCCAACGCACAGTTGCCTGAATTGCGCGATCCACCTGTTTATCAGAAGGTGCCCAATTCCCAATAGTTAGTTGCCGACGAGATTTCAAGTCGGACTCTCCCTCGTATATTCTCAAGTCACGTTTAGCTTGATTCAACGCGCGCCGTGCAGCCGACAATTCTCCAATCACGGCATAAAATTCTGCTGGGACAACCGCTAACTCGTGAACGAGTTCCGCACGCGTCGAGATTTTTACGTCTGCACGTACGTTCAGTTGCTCGGCAAGAGTTCTTCCTTCAATACCGACCATGGTATGTAGTCTCCTTCCGAGAACGAATGCTTCTCTTCCGCATCTCCCCAACGTGGACCTATTTTCACATCCACGGGAATCGCAAAATCACCTTTGACAGGTATCAACATAAAGCAACGGATCAGTTTAAGAAATATACGGATTTCATCCGGCGGACTCTCGATAAAAATTGAGTCATGAAGACTCATTGTCATTCCGCCTCGCAAACCAAGTTGTTTCCCAACTTTGTCTAACATGATAGTCGAACGTGTGATGCAATCCGAGACCGTTGATGCACATGGGAAGTTTACGGCCTGCCTCTCAATTTCCGACAACTCCCACTCTTCATCACTAATGTGTCCAGGAAATGTTCTCCTTCTTCCAAAGACATTCCGCAATTCCCCCAACGCCTTCGCATGCTCATGTAAATCATCAATCCACCGATTCAAACCCTCATACAATTTGAAGTAGCGTGCAATATACTCTTGCGCTTGTTGTTCTGACACCTTAAATTGTTCTGCAAGTGACTTATAACCTCGTCCGTACAACAAACCGAAATTGATAAACTTTGCAAGATAGCGTTCGTCGTCAGTGATTTCCTCAGGAGGTTTGTTGTACATCGCTGACGCTGAGAGAACATGAATATCTTTCTTGTTTCTAAAACTCTCACACATTGCGTAATCCTGTGACAACCAAGCAGCAACTCTCAATTCGGCTTGGGAGTAGTCCGCCTCCAGTATCTTCCAATCCTTGGGGGCAGTAAACAATAATCTTGCCATCCCCTCAAGAGCCCCCGCTCGAGGTAATGTATGAATGTTGGGTTCCGAACTCGACAAACGTCCATTACGCGTACCATGAATGTTAAAGTTCGAGTGAATTCTTCCATCCGCCCAAACACTTGCCTTCAACCCAGCATCACTCTTGAAGCGAGACAAATCATTTTCGAGCCCTCTCAGTTCAAGCAACAAACGTGGAACGTTTGCTGCTTCACGAAATCTCGTCTTATCGCCACTACAGAAAAAGTCTAAATTCTGATATCTTTCCAAAATCTCCTTGTCTGTACTAGGTGCGCCTGTAGGCGTTTTCTTAATAGTAGGAAAATGCAATTGCTCGAACAAAATTGTGCGCAATTGTTGTACCGAACGGTAATTGAATTTACCCGTCAACTTAAATAACTGTTCGGTTTTATCTTCAATATCACTTGTCAGTTGTTCACTCAAAACATCAAGCAAACTCAAATCAAGCAAAATTCCTCGTGACTCTACATGCACCAAGGCCGTGATCATTGGGACAACAAACTCTTTATAAAAATCGAGCAAATTTTCCTTTTTCAAGCGACGCAAGAAAACCTCACGCAACAACTTGCATGACGCAACATCCTTCGACAAGTACTCCCACAAAACCACATTAGGAACGCGACTATAAGGTACTTTGCTATTTGGCAAGTAAGCCTTCAAGTTATTGTCCCAACGATCGATTCCGAGATATGTTGCAGCACAATAATAAATATCGTGGGGTGAATTCTCATCTAACGTATGATGTGCCAACATGGTGTCAAACTCAATATCCAATTCGACACCCAATTGCGCTAACAAAAACCGAAAATCAAACTTGATGTTGTGCCCAAAGAAACGGTTATTGCTCAAGAACTTCTTGAAGGCAGCGAGTACAATTGCCTTATCTTCAGGCGTCCAATACTCTGTGCAAAGTTTTGTAGTAGCATATCCGTGCAAAGGAAGAATGTAAACCATTTCTTGCAAAGATACCTCCACATCACAAAAACCCGCGCATAAAATCTTATCGCGTCTCCAATGAAACCCTGTCGTTTCTAGATCGAGAGAAAAAATTCTTCCGGTGGTTGTTGCAGCCAATTTCACCATGTCTTCCACCGTTAAAATTCGGTAAATTGGTTGGAACGGCGGGACGGAGGCAGTAATTGGTTGATCCTTAAACGTCAAAAAACGTTCGATATCACACAAAACTGATTCAAGCAAACCCCAATTACGAGAAACGGCTGCGGGGTGGTAAGTACTGCAACACCAACAAACATGTTTTTCACCAGAACGATTTTCAACTTCGAGTTTGTGAACACCTCTACCAGCAGTAATTGTCTTGAAACCTAAAAGCGTCTCCAACGGAATGTGCCCCAAAGTAACAATCAACTTGGGTTTTAACTTCACAATCGTGTCATCCAAATAGGGTTTGCATGCCACCATCTCATGTTTGTTCGGATCGCGATTGTCGGGGGGTTTGCATCTTACTGCATTTTCAAGGCGAACATCCGCGCGCCATAACCCCATAACAGACAACATTTTATCTAAGACTTTCCCTGCTCTCCCCACAAAGGGTTGACCTTGCACCATTTCGTTATAACCTGGTGCTTCTCCTACGAACATTATTTCAGCATGAGGATTTCCAACACCTTCAGTAGGATGGCGAAATTGTGGGGGTAAACCCTTACATAACTCGCATCTTCCACAAAAACTCATGCGACTGGTGACCTTCCAAACACAAACGCCCCACGAGTCAAGCGCAATAACTTTGCAAACACACTATCAAAGGACTCACCCAACCAATAACGCATCACGATAATGTTATAAGCAGCACGATATAGCGCCCCACGATTCAATTCTTCAACTAGCATATCCTTACGAACATTTAATGATGCGTCTTCAGGTAACCCTTGTAGGGGTTCAAACATAATATCAGCAAAACCATATTTGATCGGTTTTGATGTATCCGCAGAAACAATAAAGGGAAATTCCTTGAAGAAACTCACCTCAATTGGGTTGTCTATTCCTAACAAATGCACACTTTCTCCTGACTCGAATCTTAATTGTTGAAGAATTCTTGCGCGAAAAGCCGAACGCAACTCCAAACGTTCCTTGAGTGAAACCCCTTCGGCAGCCTCTTCCCCAATACGAGGAGAAGTAGGTAACGCGAAAAAGTCCGTGTACGAGCGAAAAAAGTGCAAGCACTTCATATATTCGTCCGGTGTACGTCCTTGCAACACCCCAATCAATGATTGACCTTTCCACAACTGCGTCTTCTTTAACAATTGAATAAAATTTCGACCCTTCTCGATTGTCTTATCACATTCGTACAACGTATCCGGAATGATAATTGCACTCGGATCAATTAAGTCAATTGCCTGTAGAATGGACTCGAACGATCCAGAATCCCCTTCCTCATACGTCATACAATCAAGAATCGTGGGGGACCTTTTACGAAAAAACGCTGCGTAATTCGCATCCGACAAAACATATTTCGAAAGAGCAAAACCATAATCCTCTAAGGGTTCAAAAAATTCCAAGCAAGTTAAAGGCACTTCAAACGCCAACTTCACGTTTCACCTCTTTCGAAAAGTCTTGTTAAGATTTCCTTGATGAGTACGTATTTGAAATCTATTAAGCAATGTCTTCCGCGCCCGCGTATCAAGAAACTTAAAACACCTTGTATCTTTCACGCCTTATCTCTATTAATTCCTTTGTGAGTAGTACAAGAAAATCATTTAGGACGAACGTATCTACATTTCCGCATTCGTCAAACAATGTCTTTCCACAACATTCAGCAATCTCGCCAGTAAAACTCTCGTTTTTGAACTTGTCCATGAATTTGGTTGTTACCTTCATCCCACGCCTCCTTACCAATCAACTACAACCTTTTTGATATCCCATCCGCCGTAACGTGCATACAACCAACCCCGTTCTCTCCCCAACAAGTACAACATTTTCGTTTGACGAACATCTTCACGACAATACTCAATTACGCGTGTTTTTTCTCCGGCTTGCCACAATCGTGGGGCATCCTCCCCCTTTTCTTTCTTGTGCCAATCACAAAAGTTCACTTCCAATAAGTGCGCAAGAGAAACACGACGCGTAAGATTCTTCATCAAGTAAGCAAGCATATCAATCGATCCACCGGGGGAAACAAACCCATATTTTCTTAAAACGTTAAAATCGAAAGCCTCCGTGTTAAAACCAATTACTTCTACACGCGAAAGTAAATCAATCAATGCAGGCATTTGATGTTCCAAAAATACCAAATACCTTGTATCATCAAGAGCAGATACCACAGCAACTGAAACCGGCAACAAATCATGCTTCCACCCACCAACGTCATCCGGACTGACGGAAATTTCCAGATCAAAAACCACTTTCTTAAAACCCATTGCCCACGTTTTCTCCTCGGTACAAGCAGCAATCAAGTAAGAGAATGCAATATCCAACAATGTCAATACTTGGATCGTGCAATCCATGTTGAACCCAAGGTTCACGCATTTTCCGAGCGTCTCCCTGCATAGAATTCACAACATGTCGAAATCTATCGATCTTGTCACAAATCGTCGAAATTAAATGAGTTTTGCCCGCCTCAAGATAGGTTTCACCATGCGTCTCATATCGTGCAATAACCAAATCTTGAGCACATTGAATGGGGGGGAAAAGTATTCCAACACGTGTAGCCGTCAAGGCATACGCTTCAAGTGGTAACTGAAAGGGATCGTCAATCTCTTGGGGCAGCAACGTTTCCGCGTCTTTCAACCAAGCCTCAATACTTGCAGCCAAAAGAAATAAACTCCCACATGTTTGCAAAGAATCTTCCGATTCAAGTAAAGTCAATCCACGATCAGGAAAGAAATTCTCTCTAGCCCTCAACAACACATCAGCTACCCCACCAAATGTATAAACACCTACAGTATAACTCAAGCAAACGGGTCGCGTGCGCATTAAACCTGACAAACTAACAACACGCTTTTTTATTCGGTGTGAAAAATTCGTTAAAGCTTCCTTCGTCGTTTCCATAACCTCCTCCAAGAAAAAAAGATGGGGTGGGACCCACGATGGCTCACCCCATCATCAACTCAAGAAGTAATCAAAGAGTTTGCTGTCTAGGCAAGCTTCATAAACCACTTCTTGTCCTCGCGAACGACGGCGTCTGCACCAAGCGTCTCACGTACCTTGGCTACAGTCTCGTAGAAGCGAGTACGGATATTCTTGGCTTCCTTGCCAGGGTGAGCCTCGGCCAACTTGGCGATGATTTCATCTACCGTTAGTTGTCCCTCTCCCTGAATAAGCCAGCGAATTACTCCACCACCGATCGTGTTGTAACGAATACCCGTCTTCTTGCAAATCTCTAACGCCTTTACAGCGATAGGATCCTTCTCGTCAACTACTTCCGTTGTGGCACTCGCGGCAGTCTTGGTTTCCTCTACCATAATATTTGGCACCTCCTTCTGTTTTGTTACAAGTGAATCGGACACATTCGTAACGAATGCAGCGGTTCCTTTCGAACATGCATCCTTTGCGGAACACCTCATACAATCTTCACAAGTAGAATCGAAATACTTCCCAAAACAATCTTCACCACCCGAAACATTATCCACCAAGCGAACACACCTCCTTAAACCCCGAAGGGTGAGGGTGTCCGGCATGCGTCAACCACTGCGAGATGGTTGCCACTCGGAACACCCTCATGTTAAAATCTCCAAAGAAACTTTACGAACTTCTTTCATGTAGTCGCCCACACAAACGTCAGACAAGTGAAGAAACTCAGCAATGTCGATTTGATTTACCGTTACCAGACTTCTTCCCGCCTTACGTTCAAGTACAAACTCCATAAACTCCATAGACGGTCTAACAAGACACATAAAAATTGAACGCGCCTTCTGACTTAATCGTGCCGATATCTCTTCGACGTAAAGATGTTCATCCCCAACGGGTTGTGAAGTCATCCCCATACACAAAGGCGAAATATCTTCGTAAAAAGCAACGCGTTGTCGAACTTTTGCCGAATCCGCCATTTCGCGAAATTCATTTTCGAGACATTGCGTAAACCACGTTCGAAAAGACGCCTTATGCCCCTCAGAGTAAGTTCTCATGGCACGAAGTAATACAATCTTGCCAACTTGAATAAGATCATCAAGTTCTGCACCTAAACTGTACAAACTTGGTTGAAATCTCTTTGCCTGCCACACTATCAAACCTTGCAATTCCTTCAAAGCCTCTTCGAACTTCTTCTCAGAAACTTCATTCTGTTTCACAATCACCTCGCAGATTTACGTGTTCTTTCATTTCGCTTGCCTTCAATAATAATATACGATATGCCAATCCAAAAATCAAGTAAATTTTTTATCGAAATACCTTTTCATCTGTGAGGTAGTAGCAACCCTATTCTTCAGTGTTGCAATAGAATTGCTTCATTCCTTTCTAACAACTTACACTTGAGGAATCGTTAAGTGATCAACCAACTTCGTTGCGATATTCCACGTAAAAGCCTGCTTCCCTGTAAACCATTTATCTGTCTTTTCCCTACACAAAACCCGAACAAGATCACTACGAGTACGAGCATAGTAATACTCTTCCGTCAACTTGTAAACAGTATCCTCAATTTCGCGACGACCCACCAACTCGTGATATTTCACGTGAGCCTCCCCCCAAGAAAATTGGTGCAACAAGAAAATCGTACTGGGAAGTGTAATACGTTCCTTGCCCGCGAGAAAGATCGTCAACGCTGCAGAACAAACTGTTCCAATTCCATAAGTCACAACTTTCTGCGGCATTGCGAGTAAGACCTCAACAAGAGCGCGAGAAATATCAACCTGCCCGCCAGAACTACACACAAATAAATGTACATCCCGCCTACAACGCGAGGTAGCTATTGCTATCAATTCTTTCAAGAGTTGTGCACACGAACTCGCGGAAATGTCATCTGGGACAAAAAGGATGTGTCGTTTCAACAAGTCTTCCACAGGATTCTTATTCAGCAGACGTTTCTTCTTGGAGGTAACTACACGCAACGCTTTTTTTTTCATAGTTTCTTGCCCCCGTGACGTGTGGGACGAGTAAAGTTAAAAGTAGTTTTCACGCGAACTGCATCCGTCAAATCAATCCCGAAGTGTTCTGCTAAATCAGCAACACGAATTATGATATCAGCTAACTCTATTGAAAACCCTTCTGGTTTACCATCGATTCCAAGGGTAAAACCCCTCAATTCCCCCCCACAACGAAATTCTTCAAGCGCTTCCGAGACTTCAGAATGAATTAATGCCAACTTAGTAGGAATCGTATCAAGCGAGTCTTCCCAAAAATGCTTCACCAATGCATGCGTATGAGATACTTGCTGAAGTTCACGCAAAGAAATCAAATCCTCACTCGCAAAATGCTTTTTGAGGTGAGACGTCGCAATCGCTTCGCGATCACTAGCGTTCTTGAAGAAAGCACATCGGAGCATCTGTTCATGATAAAATACTCGCCTATCTAACACGTGTGCAAGAACGTTATCGTTAATACACCTTCCCCATATACATCCTTCACCCAAACGTTCCCATGCAGCACAATTCCCACAAATACGTGTTCTTCCTCTACCCATTTTGCCATCTCTTCACATCTTCACGAGAAAAAACAACGGGAGGCATAAAACGTACAAGTCGCACGCGAACCGTATAATCTACCGGGACATGTGTTGTTGCGGAGACTGCTTCACGAATCTCGAAACCTATATCGCGGAAGTTGTGAAAATCTAATAATGCACTCTTCTTCCGTAACGCTGCACGAAAAAGCATATTCTCAAACAAGTGAGTACAATTCAAGGAATCTGCATCAAACATGAAATAAGAGAAGTTATCTTCCTTGTGTTGCATTTCGCTCCAACGTTTTACGGGTGCAATACAACGATCACGAACTTTTTCGAAAACTCTCTCTACGGCAACTTTGAGGATAACATCCAGTTCGTGTATTTCTTCGTTGGTGTGAGTATGGACATGCCAAGCTATAAAGAAAATACGTAAAATTTTAGGTTTGTCCCAAAAACGTAACGCAACTGACGTAAAGTTATTCGGTGTTTGCACTTCTTGCATTAAACACCCCTTTTTCCGCGACCCCACAATAATCTGTGTTGTTGTGGCAACAAACGTATATCGAATCCACTTTGTTTCACGAAACTCTTCACACGCAAGTCACGCACTATCTGCAACTGCAAGCGTTTTATTTCCGGGATGCTACGCAAACCTTGAGGTTGCAAAATAAAAGGGCACTTTCCAGTACACATAATTTTCTGTAGAGGTTTTAACACTTCAATTACGTGATAAACATCCTCCAGAGAGTCAACCACGAACTTAAACCACACGGGAATATCGTACAAGACATGATAGTTGTTCCAACGAAGGATGGCTTGTTTAACTTTCATGTCCAACCAAAAACCTACTTTAGGAGAAACACCAATACCATCAACTGCGCGTAAGTTGCAAGTTGCGTGGGGAAATAAAATGTGTCCCGCTGTTTCAATACAAACTTGATGCCCCGTATTCAACAAGACTCCACACAAGTAGTCAAGTGACTTTAAATCTTGCTCAAGTGGTTCACCACCAGTTAGTACTACAAAAGGCAAACATCCTTTCTCGATGTCTTCCGGGGGGGTAACGCAACCCGTATGATATCGTGCGGCATATTTTGTGTCACACCAGGGGCAACCCACGGAGCATCCTTCGAATCTCACGAACGTACAAAATCTACCAGCATGAATTCCCTCACCCTGGAAGCTATCGAAAATTTCATTTATGAACAGCGGCATGGCCAAACACCCTTTCTCGCAGCGAAGTTGCTACGAAATTAAACGACTCTTTTATATCATAAGGTTTCGCACAACGCAAAAGAGTTCGCAAGCGTTCTTGAGGCACATCTGTCGGATCACCCTTAATAGGGCACAACATTACGTGAAAATAAGGTAACAATTTCCGACAAACACCAGCTGCCTCTGGTCCGGCATCGCTATCGAGCATGACGTAAACAGTTTCGACTTTGCTACAACGCAATAACGCGATTTGTTTGTCAGAAATGTTATTAGAAAGCAAACCACCAGCAACAAACGGCATATGAATCACATCGAAGGGTCCTTCAACTAAAACTATATGCAAAGAATTCCGACAAACATCAAAGTTATAAATCACACTATCGCGTGAGAGTCCAGACATTATTCGCCAAGAACCCTTTGGTGCTAAATCACGACTAACGAAACCCCGACACCTCCCAAACATTTCAATCGGGAAACCAATCCGTCCGCGATACTTGCCATTAATCCCAAATTGAATATTAAACTCCCACATTTGCTGATAAGATACACCACGATTGTGCAAGTACGTTCGTGCTATCTCATTCCAAGCGGCTTTCATAAAACCCAACTTTTCAAGATCAACACTTTGAGGTAAAGTAAATTTATCCAAGTCCGTCTCCTCGAGACGCGGGCGCAACAAAGGATTTTCAACAAATCCCAACTGCTTCGCCCGCATCAACGCGGGTGGGCGAGGGAGACCTTCGATAACTTGAATAACTGTAGTCATACTCCACCGACTACGGCACTTATAACAATACCCCAAACCTATCTGTGTGTTAAACCATAAGTGAGAACGTACGTCACCACAATTACGCTTCAAGCAATTTATAGAAACTTCTTCACCAGTTTGCGTATGAAATCCTGGGAGAGTTTCTAAATACTCATGCATCGTCCTAGCCGCCCCACGCGAAAAGTTTGACATCAAACTATCCCCTATTCGCAAAAGACGCGGTATTCACATCAATTTTGTAAAATAACATGCGATTGTAGTCCTGTCGAATCTCAAAGGTCATTCCACCAGCGGACTTTCGGCTTTTGTTTAAAGTTAAACGCATAATGTGATCTTGTCTCTCCTGTTCGTTCTGCGACATTCCAACGATAACATCCGCTTTTCGCGCCTTCTCGTAAGAATCCGCGATATGAATTAAATCTACTTGCTCCACTTTTCGGCTTTCTCGAGAAGCTTGTGAAGCCGTCCAAACAGGAACATGAAACTCTTGAGCGAGACCTTTCAATTGCTCATATACCGCACCAATCGTGCGGTACAAATCGTCGTAATCCTTCGTAGGTTTCATTACGTCTGCGTAATCGACTACGACCAACCCCGGAACAAAATCCAAACTATACAAATGTTCTTTCAATTGTGCCACAGTGGCGCCACCCATAGGAAACTCTTTTATTAACAATTTGCCCGCGCAAAGACGCATATGATTCCGGAATGCTCTCAACTTCGCACGAGAAAAACGCAACTGTTGCGGGGGAACACCAATAAAACTTGAAGATAAACGCACCACCAATTGCTCATGCGACATTTCGAACGTGTACATCACAACGTTCTTGCGAAAATACACTCCCGCCTTCGCGCAGTGAATCAATGCATGAGTTTTCCCCATCCCAGTATCACCTAACCACACACCCAATTCGCCCGGCAACAAACCCCAACCAATTCTCGCATCCAATGGAGGAATCAGTGTCGGGACGGCATTAACAATATCTTCTTCAAACTCAGGTTCATGATCAAAGAAATCAATCCCAAATTCGCGGTGGGTTCCTACTAGAAAGGCTTTTTGTAGAATACTCTGAAAGTCTTCTACTTCGCCTACAGTTAACAAACGATTATTCTCCTCAATAGCTCTAACAATCGCTTGAACGCGAGCAAATATCGAGATTTGTTGTTCGACAAAGACAATATCTTCCAAATTCTCTTTATCCAATTCGTCCAACAAAGAACTTATACCCTCAATAGTTCCAGAAGCCTGCCCCGCATTGGTTAACACTTGCAAGATTGACGTCTTCGAGGGAAGAACAGTATGCTCATTCCAAAAAGTCGTCAACACTGTAGACAAAAGTGAATACGTTGCCGCGTCAAACATCCCTTCTGACACCAAAGTACAATTTTGTTGCATAAATACAGGAAGACGATAAAGACACGCTAAAATTTTGCGTTGAAAATCCAGTGTAAATTCCACACACACCTCACGTATTCGTCCAAAAAACCTTATCAATAAAGTGTAAAATTTCTGCTTCCGTCACCTGAGGAAGAAATGTGTTCGAGGCAATTTTTTCACGAGTTTCTGCAACGAATACATCCACTTGAACTTCTTTGGAAGAAGGCGAAAAAATCACATCCGCGTAACACCCCGGTGCACAATGAGTGTACAAACATAATCCAAAATCCCCTTCGCGCAAAACTAATTCCTTCGCAAGTGAAAGCGAATTTAACTTGTTGAACGTTTTCCTCATTAACTCGACAATTGCCAACAATTCCCCCAGTGCCTTCTTCTCTGCATAATCGACAGAATTTCCACGCGCTATAAACTGCTTACAAGTCGTTTCATCTCGCGGTAACTTACTCATAATCAACTCCCACGTGAAGTTTTTGTAAAAATTCCCCGAGCATTCGCACGCAACTTCGGTTGAGTGCTTAGAACTAACTCGTGTATTCCTGTTACACCTTGTTGCGCATGAAAAGTCAACAATGTTTGCGAAGGGATTCCTCCTTCAGTCAAACGTTCAATCGCAAACTGAGACGTCCCCCGCATACTACCATTTATAAACATTTTACCATAAGTGAAAGGTAATGTCGCGGGTTGGTGAAAGTGCCCAATCATTACGTAATCCAAAAATACACGAAAAAGTCCACTTAAACGCCGAGCCATTCTATCCAGTCCGTAAAAGGGCAAAGAAACATACCGTTGTACATTATCTCCGTGATGCAAGTAAAAATGCTTCTCTCCTTCGCGAAAGATCATAAAGGGCGTTTCCGAAACGTAAATTCTCAAATTAGATTGCTTCTCCCTAAACAAGTTTTGCAAGAAACGATAAAAAACATAATCCCAATTCACGCGTGTTGGGTGTTCTTTACCAAGTCTTCCATGATTGCCCCAAACACAAAACAACTCTACCACCTCGAACTCCGCACAAAGTTTCAACAAAAACTGATGCCACAATTCAAGTCCTGAAAATACTTGATCGACAACCACACGATCCACTTCGTAAGCTTGCGTCGCGTAAATATTGGCACCTTCCACAACGTCACCCAATACCGGAAGAATAATCTTTCTCACAACCGAATGAGAACTGTGAAGGGATTTGAAAAGCAAAACACGATCGAGTAGTGTATCCAAACGCTTTTGATATACACCAAAGTTATATACTTCCAAACCCGCCGTATCCGGTGAAGACACGAAACTTCCTATATGATGATCAGACATCAACAGAAAAAACACCAACTCCGATCCCGCACGAACTGCCCGAGGATGTGGCGGATCTACTGTCGCAAACTTCGCCGCGCATAAACGTTCTTCAACTGCAGCAATCAAACGATTCGCCGACCCACGTTCTTTCAACAATTGTTTCAACACAGATGAATAAAAGCGATTCTCCCCAGATATTGCCTCAATCGCATCCTGATTCTCCATCAAGGCTTCCACTATCATCCCCGCGAAAGAGGTAAAGTGCTTCCTGATGGTATTTCTGTCCGTTGTAGCGAACCGTTCAAACCGTTCTTGATTTATCTTGAATGCGGCACCTCTACAAGTTCTTACGAACTCAACCGCCTTCGTTAAAAGTCGTTCACGTGCATCAACATTCGAAGGAATTCCTCCACGTTTTCTCACTTATTTACCTCACGGGTAAAGTTGAAATTCGCACGCCACCGGGTTCACAAATTAACGCGTTGCCAAGCATAGATGCTAAAGTTCTGTCTTGCGTTATCACGAACGTATGACGGCGATTTGTTAAATCATGAGCAAGACGCAACAATCTATAATATTTTACGCGATTCTCGTGGGAAAGACTCCCGTCAAATTCATCGATAAACGCAGTAGCGAACGGCGCAACTGCCCGGCGACAATGCACAATTTGTACAGCTACAGCGATAGCCGCTTCAACCCAAACCGCTTCTCCTCCAGAAAGCCATTGTAAGGGTGTTACGACCCCATCCCCATGGGAAACTTGCACAGAAAAATCTTCCGCAAGAGAACCATCACGATTCCTTTTCAGTGTAGTCAACCATAAACGATAACCAAACTCTTCTAGCAACGTATTCGCAATCGAGGCAAATTCTTCCCCCGCCGCATCCAATTCAAGTGCCGGAATACCGTTTTTCCCACAAGCGTCCTTCAAAGACAAAACATCCAAAAGTCGCGCGTGTGCCAATATCAACGCCTTGTTGAAATCGCGTACTTCTTGGTTCAAACGTTCAATTTCCAAAGTACCATCGAAAAACAAATCAAGTTCTTTACGTAATCTCGTGAAAATTTGTGAGGTTTCGGACAATTCCATTCGCGCACTAGACAGAACTGTGAAGTCCTCACGCAAGGACTCAACGCGTTCGTTCAAAGTCGTCAACTTAAGTATAAGTTCACATTGCTTAGATTGTGCCTCTTCAAAAAACTTTTGGCCAGACGATATGCGTTCCCGCACTTGCGTCAAACGCGCTTGCTTGTCCTGAGTTGATTTTAAAAGTGAGACCGTTGTCAAATAAGTATTCCAGCGGTCGCGTTCTTTTAGTAAGGCATCAATCTTCTCTGTCGTTTCCTTCCATGTTTCTTCCAAGGAAGCCTTCGAACCTTCTACAAGAAACTTCTCCAACAACGGACAAGCATCTGCATACGTCGTCCGAACACATGGTACACTCTCTGCAATCGCAGCATTCGCTAAACGGTCGCGCAATTGTGCTTGTAACGTTTGTAATCGCGACAATTCATCCAAAGAAACACGCACTCCACGAAGAGCATCTTCCGTCCAAAGTTCAAGTTCCCCAACACTAAGTATCTGCGAAAGCAAGACGTTCTCTTCGTTCGACAAACTCAATAAAGTTTCTCTGTAGTAATTTACTCGCGTATCTATAGAAATCTTTTCTGCAATCGTCTCACTCAAACTACGTTGTAATTCTTCAAGTAATGTAGAATTCTTCTCTAGGTTGTTCACTACACTTTGGCGTTTGTGTAACGCATCCGCCGTATCTAAAAACACGCGAGAAGTTGCACTCTTTGCTGGGTGAACGTTATACGTTGGCAATTGTGCGATTTTGTTGCTTAAACGATCACGTGTACTTGCAATCGCTCCATCCAGCAACGAAATGTACGTTGTCAACAACCCTTGTAAATTCCCCAAGTCTTCGAACCACTTCAAATACTTGCGTAAATCATAAAGATGAAAGAATAACTCCTTGCGCGTTCCACGTTCCATCTGCCCAAAAAGTACACGCTTTTGCGCGCAAAAAACTCCTGCGAGAAACACTTCAAGGGGCCCAAGAAGTTTCTCGAGTCTCTCCTCATACTCTCGATATGATTTTGTTAACGATTCACCATCACACGACAATTCTACATCATGTTTTCCTTTTTCCGAAACACGTATAATCGAGCGATAAGTTTTTGCACCAACCGTAAACTCCAAATCGCGTACACCTTCACCTATTACGTGTTCTGACAATTTCCCAACCCGCGAAGGTAACGTCACGTATGGTTGACAATTGTCCATGATGGTTGTTTTTCCACAACCATTTTCACCCACAATTGCACACAACCCTTCAGGGATTTCGTCAAAGTTAATCTTCAATTCGTTAACGTTCATCAAACCGTATTTGAGGCCCTTAAAACCACTCAAATACAACTTACGGAGTCGCATCTGGTCCCTCCGGGGGAAAACGTTTAAGCAATTCGAACACGTCATATAAAACGACAGGAATGCCGTGGGCGTTTGCGAATGCTATTTCTTGTTGAACGCCAACGGAATCTTTACTATCGAGCATTACGAAAAGAATGTCAGAGACTTCCAACCACGCCAAGCCGTTTTCGTATAGCATCTCTAAAGTACACATCTCCCCTTCAGGAGACATCAAATTAAAATGATAGTCCATCCAAGGAGAATACACAGCATACCCTAAATGCAAAAGTTTCGCGGACATTTGCATCCCCAAACGCATATTTTCAAACACCCCGAGAACGCTATTAGCAGAATATTTTCCTGCAACATATACACACAACATAGGATATTTCCTCCGCAAAAATGTATTTTCTCTCATTTCGACACATAAATGTTGCACAAATCACGAAAACGTTCATTAATGTCTAAACCAAAGCCATATAAGTATCCCGCTGGCAATGTAAACCCGGTGTAATCTAACTTTAAATCGTGGTTATCTTGCCTAGAAACCAGCGCAGCAATCTCAATTGAAGCAGGTTTGCAAACTCCACAAATACTTTTTAACAAATGCTTCAATGTGAGTCCTTCGTCTACAATATCCTCCACAATGATCACAATCTTCCCTTCCAACACGGTTGCGGGTGAAAAAAGAAAACATTCATCCCTTCCACCACGCAATTCTCGAACAAAGTGGTAATTGTACCCAACTCCACAATCCACCAATTCTACTAACAAGAACGCAAAGAATGGTAACGCACCCTTCAATACTACCACGAACTCAACCTCTTGACCATTATGCCGAGAATCAATTTCGCGTGCAATCCGAAAAATTGCTTTACGAATTTGCGCATGGGTTAAGACGGGTTCGCAATTATTCAATGCCTCTCTCTCACTTCGTTCTGTCAACGGACATCCCTCCTGCAACAACACTTCTCAAAATATTTTAGCTTTTTTCAATCGCGTTTAACTTTCTTTCGAATTACAGCTTCACCAAAAAGTTTTTCACAAACACTCCCGGGCACTAGTTGTTTTTCCATAGAAGCAATCTCACACGCAAGAAGGTTTTCACCTTGCAACGCTTGTAACAATTCCAAAACATGTGGAGTCAATTCACGTTGCGTAGAAGCAAAATACATACGGAATTTCTCATCTTCCGGGACAAGTGCAATCTCTCTCATGCGTGTAGCAATGTGTTGGGAGTACACCAGTGTCAATTGAACCTCTACCGCCCCCAACTCTAATGCCCTTAATCGAAGCGTTTGTGATTCGGTTTTCCCCCAACAACTTGGTGATGAAATTACGGTAACAAAAAAGCGTGCGCCTTTGATAAAAGGACGAACGCGTTCAAAACATTGTTCTAAAGAGCATGTCGTAAGATCAAATTCTTCTTTCAAAATTGGGACGGCGAAAGTTGGATACGCGGTGATGCGTCTCGCGAATAAACCCCCCGATTCAGCAATTATTTGTGACTGCACTGATGTCACATCACAAGCAGGCGTCCCTATATGAGGATCGAGTTCCGTGCAAAACTCCCAAAGAAAGAATGTTTTCTCTTCTAACTCCCCTGATGTTAGCTGAATTAGCGAGCCCGAATAGGCAATCGGAATTATTTGCAACGGTGGCGTATAGACACACGGGGATGTGGGAGATTCAGAATGACTCTCTAGATTTTCCAATCGAAGTGTTTTTCGAGAAATGGCATGTACTTGAGGTTTATGAATGTGACCTAGCATAGCGGCAGCGAAATCCTTAAAGTGTTCAGGAAGTAATACCTCGGTCGTGGGGGGCAAGATCCCCGCCGATAAATTTGCCCCCCAGAGATGGTGATGTGCAACAGCGATTGTACGTGCTTTATGTTTAACCTTGTCGAAAAACTCAATTGCTTCAGCGTAAGGTGTATTGCCTGGGCAGCAAGCGAAATAAATTTCTCCACGTGAAGGATTTGAAGGATCACCAAAGTTGACCATCGTGGGGTAGTCAACAATTATTGCTTGTGGTAAACTTCTGAGAAAACCCAATGATCCTGCGACGTCGTGGTTGGGGGTGCCATATAACACAACAAGACGTTTGTTAAAGAACAAAGACGTCAACAACTCCATAACGCCTTCGAATGGGAGTTCGTTATTAGGCACGAGATGTTCCCACAAATCACCCGCAAATACAATGACATCACTTTCCTCTACACGCGGACGAACCTGTTCATCTATGATTTTGTAAAGTTCATCGTAATTACGCCGCGAAAAATGAAGGTCGGAAAGGTGCAAGACCTTCCACGAGTTGTTCATTGAACACCTCCAACACAATGATTAGACAACGCTGGTTGCCACATAACTAAATATTTTTCAACTACAGATGTAGCAATCATTGACTTATCTATAATGACATTCTTCGGATGTATATAAACATACGCACCCCAACACACATCGCTAAAAACGGATAGTTTTTTTCCTTCGCGCTTTGCCTCTCGTCGGAGATCTTGCAAACGACAAAAATTACAATTGCACTTTATTGACATTTTGCCCTCACAATCACCCACAACAACTGTAAAAAAATCCAAGCAAATACACCAACGCAAACCTTCAAAAACGTCACTTCAAGAAATCCTGCAGAAAGCATAAAAATTCTCAAAGCAACACACATAAAAATCGACACCACCATATTCGACATCATAAACAACATGAACTCATTTTGGGGTGTTTGCATTCACACATCCTTGACGTTCAGGAATTACTTTCTGAAGAATTGTCAATTGATTTGCCTTCATGCACTCGTCGCAGACTTTCGCGGACACTTTCGATATGTTCGACATAACAACTCAATTCGTCACGCGAAAGTTCACGAGTCTCTTTCAACAAAGAATCAATCAAGGCAGTCAACAATTGTAAACGCTCCCCAACACCAACATGTTTTAACAACTCTCCGGGAGTCTCACTTAACTTTTGATCGAGTTCCACCATCATTCGTAAAATATCTTTCCCTGTAAAGGATTGATTCTCCGCCAACAACATTCGACGACGCAATCCTTCCCAGTTACGATTTTGCATCAAGAATCGCTCCTTCGTGAACGAGTATCCATTCATCAGACTTCTTCCGAATAACACGCGTGAGAACACGTTTTATTATTACCTTCCCTGTCGCAAGTGAAAATGTCCAAATTTCAAGATAGTTTGTCCTTTCCCGCATCAACAAACTTACAGTTACCTCATCCAATCGCAGACCTCCCAAAGCCTACCTAAATCCCATAGGATTAAGGTTTACGTCGTGGGACGGTAGAAACCAACGTCACCCACAAAAAAACTCAAGAAAAAAATCCTTTGGAATCAAAACCACCCAGCCAATATAATCCCGAAGAAGTTGTACGCAATATCGTGCAACGAAACTTTCGCAACTTTTACGTATACTTGATAAATCTCTACAAAGATTCCACATCCAAAGACGAGTACCCCCGCAGGAAAATAAATAACATCTAATCTATAAAGTATATGCATAAAAAGAAAACACATACCCATATGCGACAACTTGTCATCCTTCAACGCAAATGAATCTTTTTCAAACTCCCACACAAACAACCTCCTATACTAATAATATACGTTTTGTTCAAACAAATCTCGCGTATGTATTAATAAATTTATCCTTCAACAACCGCAAACCACACAACCACTCGGGAGAACAATCTTGCAAGAAGGCCTCTGAAGATAATTTCAATTCACTTTCGGGTTCTACACAAAGTACACGCATCAACGTAACTAAAACCGCATCGTTAAGAAACTTGTCCCAATTGCTCTCATCGCACACGAATGCACGTACGTCTACAACATCGTCAAATACATGAAGTTGTTCTATTAAGGCTTCATTTACAGTCATCTCGCGTGCGCGAGATATATTCTCTACGGATTTGTTGAAGGAAAAACGCGCATTCAAGTAAATTTGTTGTGCAACTCTGCCAATCAACATTTCCGGGAAGACAATTTTTTTAAACACATGAAAAGAAGCCATCACAAAACTTCGGTAGTTTGCCCCCACCACATCAGCATTTTGACGAGCTTTTTCGAATATTTCAAAACGCGGATGCTGAAGTGGATCACGCATGCAATAATACGAATCGTCTCCAAACGCATGGCGCACTTCTTGATACGCGCGCATAAAGTCGATTGTGCGTAAATTTTCATTTCGCAACATGCACCAACAACCTCTTTAACATATTGGCTTCCTCTAAACAACCTATCCAAAAATCAACGGGTTCGTCATCGCATAATATCAATGTTGTGGGTAAACTCCTCACACCAAACTTATGCGATATTTCCGGGTGCAAAAACACATCAACAACTTCCAAAGGCAGTGACAATTCCGTTGCGACACGTTGTATAATTGGCAAAGAAATTCTACAAGCATTGCACCCGGGACCCATGAAGTACATCAACTTTAAAAACACAACAGAATTCTCCCTTCAAACTTACTACGGGTTAATCATTTCGAGTGTATCACAAGTTGGTTTTTGATAAGATCCCGCGAACCACACCAAATCTGTTAGCGTGTAAGGCTTTCTAGCGAGAAAAACCAAGTCGGAAAGGTTTAAAAAACACAACGGTTTGTACACATCGTAGTGCGAGCACGATCCCAAAACTTTCTCGCGTGTAGGTGACAGTGTCCACGAAATTTCCCAATACGGATTTGTTGTCCACACCCACAATTGCGTGTATTTCACGTGAGGAATCGTAACAGAATCTACACGTTCAATTAAAGCAGGTTGAGTTGCACCTTGTGTAAAATTAACCGTCATGATACTTACAAGTGATGAAAATGGTGATTGAGATCCGTGTGCGGGAACCCACTCAGCCTTCGCTGCATAATAGTGTCTTCTCCCATTCAATAATTTTACAGGATAGGTATAACGTTTCGAAGGGAGACAACTATCAACCACTCCAATAACGTTCATCTTTAGTGTGTCGGGTTGGAGAGCTGAATAAAGAAACGTTTTAGTTAATCCACTAACTGAACCAAAGAAAACAAGATGTGCATCTACGGTATCGACTTGTGCCAAAACTGCAGCGGGGACGCGTTTAGCAAACGCTTCTGGATCGTACAAGAAGTCTTCAAAAGCAATTGCCAACGAAGTATCCGGTGTAAAAATTGCCGTTATGGTATCCTCAAGTGCAATTGCGACAGGCAGGTTTTGTTTCAAAATACCGCACCCCAAAAATGCAAGCAAACCCCACAATAACGTAAACAACATCAAACAATTCCTTCTCATCGAGGTATCCTCCTTCGGGGGTAACGCTTTACATGTTTCGTAACAAAACATTCACGCGTAGCAACCCCACCACACCCCCAACCACATTTTTGCGCAATTTCTTTCGTAAGTGTATCCGGGAAACCTTTTCGTGTTCCACAAATTTCACAATAAAAAAACCTTCGTCGGATAATCCAATCAAATACGTTATACTGACCCGGTTCCAACCAATTACGTTGTATGCCAATTTGCTGTGGGAGCAACCCGAAAGCGCGTGCAATCATTTCACTTCCTCCAAATGTACTTGAAATCCCAATTCCTCTATCGCGTGCTTCCGGTGGTTGGCTTGCTTTTGTAACAAACGTGTTTGATCATTAAAATCAAAATACTTGAAGTATGTCTTCCCTTCCCTCAAGCGCATCCCCCGACCAAGCAGTTGTTCGGTCTGAATTCGAGACTCCCCACCAGCGGCATTAATCACAACATCAATTGCAGGAATATCCACTCCTTCACCCAAAACTGTGGATATAATCGCGCGCGTTCTTCCTTCACGAAAATCACGTAAAGTCTCCCGTCGATCGTTACTATCACTTTGCCCTGAGACAAAGGGAAATTCACTCATTGCACTTAGAGTAACGCCGTGTTCGATTCTTCGCACACGAATCAAAACTTGCTCCCCAGCTTCAACCGCCTTTCTAGTAACGTTCAAAATCTGACGATTTCTTATATCATTGTGAACAATAAATTGATCTTCAATTTCCGCAAAAGACATATCGGAAGCGTGATTTCGTTTTACGTTAAAGAAAACGCACGTGGGTGGAACGACAAAACCCAATTCAACAAGTTCCTTTGCAGAAATCCGAAAAAGACACTCCCCTGTTGCACCAACTAACATTATGTCACGACCGTCACCGCGTTTCGTGGGAGTTGCCGAAAAACCAAATCTCCACGTAGCCGGACAATGCATCACCACGCGATACCAAGAATCCGCAGCTTCATGATGACATTCATCTGAAACGCAACAATGAAAAAAACTCAAGTATTGCGACAAGGCAGTCGTAATACTACCACGTGCACGCAAACCCATTGTTGGAATCATACCCACTACAACAGGGAATTGTGTGGGGTCACAAAAATTCTTTGATTGAATTTTGCCTACACGCACGTCATTCCGCATATCGAATCGCTCGATTAATTGTTCAAAAATTTCTTGAGCATGTGTTAAAACGAGTACACGCAAACCATATTGGTTTAGAATCTTAGAAATTGCACAAATAATTTCAGTCTTTCCGGAACCCGGTGGAGATTCTACAAAACCCCGTTGTTGGTTTATACAATTCGTAATAGCTTCAATCTGATAAGGGCGCAATTCAATTCCACGAAGTCGTAACGCTTCTCGCGAGAAAGGACTTAAACGCGGGCGACGTATTTCCGATGTGATTGCAACCGAGAAACCATTCGCTTCCAAATGCACTTTTACACGAGAAGTTAATCCAGCGGGGAACCGTTTGAAACCCTTGTGGTAAAGATGTTTCTTCCCATCCCATAAACGCATACGATAAACTTCGGCATACCAATGCCCCTCTACCAGAAAGGAAGATGCTTCATCTACCAATTCAATTATTCTTGCTGAACCGTTGGGATTGACTGCGTCAACGCGCGTCCAAATACTTCCAACGGATAGGATTGCATCTGACATTGCAACCTCACCATTGCTAACAATTCTTGAAAGTCTTTGCTGACAACAATTCGTTTTTGGGCAACAACCCAAGTTTCACAATCTTTCCACAAACCTTCAGGAACAAACTTGTAATCAACGGGGTCGATCGCGTGATTCATCGCAAAAGCTCTTTGTCTCATGTAACAAGGACCACACGATCCACAATGTTGTTTTGCACTATTGTAACAACTCCATGTATGTTGAAGAGGCGCATCAAGACCAATTCCCAACTTCACGATCTCGTGCTTCATCAAATTTGCAACCGGTAATTGCAATCGAATGTTGATGTAAGCACGCACTGCAAAGGGAACAACTTTGCGTAAAGCTCGTATAAAAGCTTGTTCGTTATCGGGATACGCACCCGCTTCCTCCAAATTGATTCCGGAAATTAACTCTCCACCACCTAACGTTTCCAAGTAAGCCAACCCCATCGCGTACAATACAAGATTTCGTGCAGGGACCCATTCGAAGGCAAATTCCGCTCCACTCTCGCCAGCATTACGATGCGAGTAATCGGTGACGTTGTCATCTAAGATCGGAGAATGCCCCCATTCCTTGAAGAAAGGAACACACGCGGTCACATAAGGAACTCCTAAAGTGTTGGCAACACGTTCTATAGCAGAAATTTCACTTGTTTCTGCATTACATTTGTATAATGCATGAAACAAGTGTACGTTAAAGATTCTTCGTGAATCCTTTACATATAAAGTGGCGGCTGTTACTGAGTCCAAACCTCCACTGCAAATGACAACGACAGGGCGAGGTTTAAGAGACATCAAATCTTCTTGTGTGCAAGGTAACAAAGATTCTTCCGTCCACAAATCACATGATTCAACTTCTCTTTTAGCAGTTAAGCGCATCCACGAATATGGAGAAACTTGTTCTGCTGCAGAACGTTCGCTAAAAATTGAGTATGTATGCGGGATCGAAGTGACAAACGTCGTATCAAGTTGTCGATCGCGAATCAAAAACAACGGTTTATAGTTTGTACCAACGTAAAGTGCCTCAGGATCTGCCTTATGCAAGAAAGTAATTGCAAAACTCCCCTTTACAGTATTCGTGAATAAATTCCACAACTCACCCAAGTGTCTATGCGCATTCGGTGACCAATTCGATTGCAATACTCGGGGGAGAACTTGAGAATCCACACTACCGACAGGTAAACCCAACGTTGCGTACAAATCCTTATCGTTCGCGATCGTACCATTATGCGCAAGATCAATATCACCAAACGAAAACGGTTGTACCGTTTCAAGAGTTTTCTCTTTGATCCATTCTGTTGTGGGTTCTGCACGATTATTAAAAATGCCTGCAACAAGTTTTGCTTTAGGCGATGTAGTTAAAAATTCCCGAATGCCCTTCCACATTTTGTTTTCAAGTTCTTCAGAAGTCGCACAACCAATTCCCTTTGACACCAACTTATGGAATGCTTCCCCGTCCTTCCACAACAAGACACTCCCCCATGCATCTCTTCCGCGTTCAGTCCCTTCTAAAATCAAAGAATCGAATCTAGACAAAATCCGCTGAATTCTTGAAGCATTCGCAAGATTAAATTCGTGTACAATAAAACCTCCAACCGAACACATTTAGTTAACCTCCTCAATTTCCCGGCATGGTTCGCAACACATTAAAGAATTCTTGTTTCGCGGTATCTTCTGCAGCAAAAATACCACGAACTGAAGAAGTCAACATCTTCGAATTTGTCTTCGCCCCGCGTGAACACATACATGTATGCGTGCCCTGAACCATAACAATAACCCCACGTGCGTCTAAAGCTTTAAAGAATTCGTCTGCAACCTGGTCCGTAAAGGCTTCTTGTGTGACAGGTTGGGCAGCAATAACGCGAACAGCTCGCGCGAATTTCGATGCACCTAGGACAAACTCCCGCGGAATATACCCTATCACTACCTCATACAAAACCGGAAGAAGGTGATGCGGACACACAGAACTCGCCTGTAAATCACGGTATATAACCATACCCGACGAGTTAGTCGAGAAACGTCTCGTAAATAATTCATGTAATTCCGCCAATCTTACATCGTCATGTGTAAACTCAAGTAATTCCGCGAAAGCTTTCGTCACACGCTCTGGTGTTTCAACAAAGTGCTGCCCTACCAAACCGAAATCATCAAGCATCTTTCGTACAGCAATTGGTAGTAACCGCTTCCAGTACAATCTTGCAAAAAGTTCTTCTTCTGCTTCGCAACACTCTACATCATCTTTTTCTTCCACTACACCACTCCTTCTTGCAAAAAGGGTAACACACACGCGTGCGTCCATCGCGACAAATCGACAGGGGAAACGATTACACCATAAGCTTTGCCACGAGCTTCAATCATATTTCCTACCCCATCGGCAACACCCACGTGAATCTTCCCCACAAAGTGGTCACGTTTACCATGAATAAAACCAAACGCACCTTTTGTATCCAACAAACGTTCCTTCGGAATAACTCTACCGTTTTTCACACAAAACTCAAATTGATTGTTCGCCCCATCCGGGATATCAATGTCGAACTGCTTTAAAGACCACTCAATCAATTCACTACAATCGAATGCTGACGGATTGGGATCCGTCGCGGAAATTTCAATGCCAAAATTGTAAGGTTTTCCTACTTGACGATGCAACAACGTAATCCACCAATTCAAACGACACCCTACGCCGTAATATGTTTGCATATAACTTTGCAAGAGTGACACAAGTGCCTTACTCAAGTTATTATCCAAGGGTGAATGCAACACTTCTTCAATTATACCCGTCTTGCATAGTTCATGCATTGCAAACGTTGTACAAAACTCTGTCCTTGGGCCACAAATCCCATCAATTTTGCCAATGGGTAAACCCAAGGAACGCAATGTTATTTGCAAGGACTCAAGACATTCCTTTATCATGGAGTTATACAACCTTCCACATAGCGCTTCATCGTATCAACACAACAAGCACATTCTGCACCCGCACGAATAGTTACGCAAGAATCAACAGACTCCCACAATTCAACACACAAACGTTGAATTGTTAGTGTCGGATCAACACGCGTAATCGCGTTATAACAATCACTCCAAATTGTACACGCAAGTGTTTCTGCAGTTGGGCGAAAGGGAAACGGGAAGGAAGCATTAAGATGTGTATGGTCATATTTGCGGAAACAACTCTTTATCAACTTGAAATCAATCAACAATCCTTCTAATTCTCGAAATAACTGCTCCATCACGAAAACTGATACAAGAATCCTCACCTTCCATGTATGACCATGCAAGAACTTACAAGGACCATCATAATTTGGTAAAGAATGTGCCGCATCGAAAGAACCTTCAACAACATATTCAAAAGTAGGCACGAATCACCTCCATAAAGAAAAGAACTTCAATCCTTCAAAAAATTATACGGAATGGTCCCGTGTCTTCACACATCAAAAACGTGAAGCAACAAAAAAGATTCCGATTGTAGACACAACTCCCCACATGTAAACGAAATACGCATTCGAAAACCAAGGGTGTTGCTCAACCACAGCATCTAAACGCATTTGCCACAAAGTATCCCGGAAGGCAATACTTTCGTCACACAATTCACGTTGTCGCTCAAGATCTATTGAGCAAACACGAAATTTGTAACGAAATTCTTCTGCGGTTGTCAATAAGGAATCGAGTGTTAACGAATCAAGAAACGTCCCCGATGTGTTAACACACAAAGTTTCCCCGGGGGACAATGTTCGAATTTCACCACGTGCCGCAGGCGTTACCTCACGACTTGTTAGAGTCCAACAAATCATGAATGCGATTAGCAATAGAAGATTTCTTCGCATCATTGCGTTCCTTCTCGGCGGTTTCCTTTTTTCCCGCCGCAACTTCATCGATTTTACTCTCGCGTTGACGGTGTGATTCAATTCTGTTCAACAAATCCTCTACTGTTGCACGCGATTCAGTTTGACGAAACTTACTTCGCAAGAAGAAAACCAACACCAAGAGTCCAACGAGAACTACCGACCAAAAAATAAACTTGAATTTACTTACCATTCGCCACCTGCCCATTCTTCCCCATTGCAGTCGCAATACCGGAAGCAATTCCTATTCCCGCATTACCAATGAAGAACCATTGTATGACGGTCTTAAGAATCTCGACATGTTGCTCTGTCAACGGAGTCTTCGTCCACACCATTATGTACGTGAGAACGATAATGACTAAAGCAAAAAACGACTTTCTACCGCCAAAAAAGTCAAAACCCTTCCACATAGTATTCAACCTCCCTTCGTTTCTTGTAAGTAGTTTTTACGTTGCATTCCTTTCAATTCCTCAAGGGCGCGCATGTTTTCAAGTTGACGTTGCAAAATCACATCTATAGACTTCTTGATCTCAAGTACACATTGTTCTTGCGTGCCCAAACGCGTTATTACTTCAACACTTTTGGATTCATTTGCGTACACGCGTTCCTTCAAAATATCTAAGTCACTTCGTGTAACTTGCCTTGCGTAACTAAATCCAATATTGAAGAGTATACTCCCAATCGCAAGTAAAAGTAACGTCACTTGCAAAAAAGTAAACACGCCACCATTTTTTAAAGTGACAGGTTTTATTTCCATTTCGTCACAAACCTTTCTACTTCGAACACCTACAATTGTTTAATACTAGAAAAATCCGACTCAGTTACACGAACAACCTTTCCCACGGTATGCGAACGCAACTTCTCTTCACCCACACTATTCCGCACCTTCAAATCTTGTACTTCAACATACAAACGTGTAATAATCTCTTGAATGCGTTTATCAGTATTGGTAGCCGAGAATGACGTCTCTTGTGCCATTAACAAGTCTTGTGAAACTTGTTGAATACGCGTACTTACAATTGCATCATCAACCTCTACTCGAATTACGTCTCCGGCAGACAATATTCCGTATGCCTCACCCTTTCCACTCACATCATAAATTACTTTGGGTTCAGCCATTTCACGCAATTTTTGTATAGCAACACTTCTTAAATTAACCGCTTCCATCCCCATAAGAGGTTCTTGCGTACAATAAGCCCCCTTTTCAAATTGAGCGAAATCAAGATAAAAGCAACAAGCTGCAGCACCAAATTGCGCTAGACGTAAACCAATCCACCATGGCGAATTCACACGCATACCTTCAATCGAGATTCGTCTCCAACCAGTTCCTAACGTTATTGCGTTAACCCCCAAGGCGTCAACACCATACGGCATAACTTCAATTGTTCCTGCCGCAACATACAAATCAACAAAACATGACGCGTAATCACCCACGTCAAATGTGTCGTAGTAACTCGTCATGTTCGAAGTATAATATCGTACTTGCCAAACCCCGTCGCCAGAGGCACAAGTTTCAATTTTTTGCGAACGCGTTCCAGCACGAATAAATGTATAGTCCGAACATTCACTAAAGGTATGTGGATGCGAAGGACCCACCCCTGAAGAGTCTAGCCAATTTTCGCAAAGTCCACCCGTATAAATTCCATCCAAGGCGGGAGTTTGAATGAAATTGTATCCAATTGCGACATTTCCATCTTCATACGTGCCTTCTGCCACACCATAAACCGCTTGAGAAACAGAACTCTCTACGTAATCCAAAAACTGAAGTACACTATCAAGAAAGACGAATTGATCCCCAGGCCACAACTTAGTGCTGTCGTTAATTATCATAACATCTGCTGTGGCACTCCGGGTAGTATCCGTAATTGTAAAAATGTCCCCGGGGACACCATGTATCATATAAGCGGGTAAGCGTTTTACGACACAACCCTTCATCCCAATCATGTCATCTTCGAAAGCAAAAGTATTAATTGGCAAGTATATTAAGGTGCCCAACTTGTTTATTACTGGAATGTAAGCGTGTTGAATAGAACTAGGCATAGCATCATTTAGTGCAGAACCATAAACAAACAACTTATTCGCGAATTCATCCGATTGAATAAGTTTGTTAACCTCAAGCCCGTCACGTTCTTCACGCAGAGTAATTAAACGTGTCTCTCCTCGTGTACCTATATGAACGAATACACTCATACCAACAACCGTTGTATACAAGTCTTTTTCACACTTCTCGGCAATCTCACGGAGTGTGTCTACCACAGAACGGTAGTGCATTTCGATATCCACAACAGGTGTCAATGGACAACTGCCATAATAAAAACCCGTATTAAGCAATAGTTGATACAAAATTGCATCCGGGGAAGTCTGCTTCAACGTAAACCACTTCTTGCTTTCAAAAGTAGCAATTTGTGAAGACAAATCATTAAGAAGAGGATCACACGTGACTTTAAAAATACCCTCACCCGAAGAAGAAGTTGGGGAATCAACCCGTACTATACGATAAAGATCTGTGTAAGTTGCTGTTGTTATCCCCACAACGTTTCGACAAATCAACGAATCCGCCTTAGTAATACTTTCTTGAGGTACACCAAAGACAAGACTCTGTTCCTGATCCAATGCAGTGGTTCTAACGCAAGAGACTAACTCGTTCTCTTCGAACTGCGTTAATTTAACAAGACTCGGTGAATAAATTTCTATTACACCATCTATCATTTCGGGTAAGTCACCTCCACCAAATGCAAGAGTAAAAACTTCCACGTCAAAAACAATTGGATCAAATAATATAAACATATCATGTTATCTTTCTTTCACGTATTTCTAAACCTGCGTGCTCCTTACCCCATTCATTTTTGTCCTCTTAAGCTACTTTCCTGTACCTCAAGATTGAACCTATCTTAATGGTTATTGTCCCCGTCGTTTCTGCCGCAAATCTTAATTGCCACGTGCTGGCGCTAGCTGCAGTTTTTAAAACTGCATACAACATACCAAGAGAATATGTAGTAAAAGGTGAAGCACTAGTAGTAACTGTAACGTCATTAGCATTATAAGATGAACTATCGGGTGTTCCATTGGCGGAATCACTAGCAAAACGTCCTGCTGTGATTGTTGGGGTTCCGCTTGCTGTGGCACTCACTTTGATACCGACCGATGTCGCAGATGAATCCCAAAGCAAAAAAACTTCAATAATATAAGTGCTATTAGCAAGAGCAGAAAAAGTTAACCCTTCAGCATTAACTAAATTCACCGTAGCATTCTGCGTGTCTGACGTAGCCACAACTATATTTTCACTTTCGCCACCTCCAGCAGGAGTTTTCCATATCACATCAGTAGCTGTCGCATCCATTGCTAAAACTTGGTCTGCTATTCCTTTAGCAAGTCGCGTCCATTTAGGTGTCGCTCCTTGACCAGTAATAACATCCCCACGAGCCACAGTCCCCACGATTGTATCGGTATGAAATGAACCGTCTAAAAGGGTATTACTTCCACCTGCAACAGTCGCCCAAGTACCATCATCTTTCAAGTATTTTCCAGTTGGCGTTCCTGTTAATGGCACTCCACCTTTTTTGGTAGTAGATATCGCAGGTAATCTATCGCCATCCAATGTTCCCGTAGTTATCGTGGTGGCAGCTTGGTCATGAGCAGTTGCCGCCTTGCCATCAAGAGCCGTTTGAGTTGCGGAAGAAACGGGTTTACCAACATCAGTTGTATTATCTACATTACCCAGCCCCACATCTCCCTTCACCAAAACCAAATCCGTTTTCAAGGTTGCCACAACCACATCCTCCGGTGCCCCTGTTGTCCCTGCAGTCCTACCCTTATAGGTTTTCGTGGGCATCGTCGCTAGATTGGAGTTTGGAATGGCTGTTTGGTCTCCGGTGTTTGCCCCTGAAGTATTTCCGATAATTGTCTTTTGAGCATCCGTGCAATACCGTTTATCGGCTGAATCGGCGATATCAACCGTAGTAGCATTCGCGCCGGTAGTCACCAAACCTTTGGCATCATAGGTTATTTTGGTTTTAGTTGCCGCTGTGATAGCCGCATTTGGAATTACGGCATCGGCTTGAGTAATGTATGTTGGATGTCCGTGTGAGGATATGTCACCAGTTAGTTTCGCCTCAATCTCTACCTTCGCGATATCCGAGTTCTTCTGTGCATTGGAAGGTGCATGCGGTGACCCAATGTGTGCTTGAATGTTCGCGTTCTTCGCTTCGAAAGCAGTATCCATACCATTAATTTCGTCAGTAGCAGCATTCCAATCGTCATCATTTATAGGTGGGTCACCCACATACCATTTTCTGATAGACATTATTTCATCCTTCTTTAAATACACGTAACAGTTTAAGATGGGTGTATTTATAACCACCGCTTCTGGTATGCAATCTCAACATATCTCAAATCTCGCACGAATACCAAAGCCCCACGCGAGGCATACACTATAGGAAAATCACCCGTGAAAGATCCATCAATATTCGTTAACGTTTCGGCACTTTGATCGTAAAACCATGCAGTTTGATCACACTTTAATTGCAACGTATCATTTTCCGCCAAATTCGCTGTAGTGTTCAAAAGTGTTCCCTTATACGAAAAGGTCTCTTCTTTGCAAAGTATTTTAACTTCTCTTGAAGTTAGTGCAACAAAAAATACTTGGCAAGCTTCCACCACAATATCACCATTGAATGCCAAGAATGTTAAGGGATTTTCGATAGCGCGTGTCGTCCCCGTCCCCAACAACACACCATTAACGTACAAGTACAAACCAATGCTGTTGACAACAACAACAATGTCCACTACATCATTCTCAGTATGCGAACTAGCAGGCGTACCCGCAAGTTGAGTTTCGCCAACATTAGAGAACAAGTGTGCACGCCATTTAGAAGTTTTACAATCGAACTCAATTGCGCAATCACGCAAGTTACCTACGAATAATCTACATAAAGTTATAACTTCACGATGTAACGTCTCATACCAAGGTCCTACGGCACTCCACAACAATTTTGCACGAACGTGCAATGAAAACTCTACTTGATCATTCAACGGAGAAAATGCTAATACCTCCCCCGAACGTACTACAACGCCTGAGTGATGACGCGATTGTCTATAACGTGGCAAATCCGTAAGATACAACGGAATCAATGATACGTCATCAAATAATCCAATTGTAGTATTCGTGCCAGCGCGCAAATAAATTGTTATAGACGTTCCACTCATTTTTATAACGTGTTCGGTTAGCGTCATCCCAGACGTTGCCGTATATAATGCTCTAGGTGGTTCGGTATTCACGTAGTAAGAAGAAACCGAACCCCCACTCCCAATGACAGGAGCAGAAGCAAACAAACGCAACAAGTAGTATTGCCCATTGGTCAATCCCGTTATAGTTTGATACAAATAGCGATCAGTAGGTGTTGTCGGATAAATATACGCACCTTGACTTCCAGAGTGTTTACTCCCAGCAGATACTCCACACGTTCCAGCTCCTCCACCCTGCGTCCAACCATACAAAGGTGTTGCATGTTCAAATCCAGGATTTACCACCACATTATCAGTTACCCACGCTTCACTCACGTACACAGTCGAAGCAGTTGGACCAATTTTGATGCGCACTTGATACGCATTTGTGAGATAAGTAAAAGTTCCGGAAGCGCACTGCCACTTACCATTCGTACTAAACGAAATCTTATCTAGTTCGGTTCCTGCTCCACCAGTATCGTAAATAATTACTTCTACGGCTAAACCCGCCGCAAGTGGATCAAAAATCCAAACTTCCCACGACCCGTACCACATACTCCCACCATTAAATGCTTGCGCGGCATAACCATTGGCGGCAGTTGTCGTAACCTTTAATGACTGACTGCCATGGCGTACGTAATCACTAGACTTAACGACAGTCGCATTTACGCCTGCAGACCAATTGGTGACACCATCCAATTCCATATCACCATCGGTTAAATAGTTGAAAGGACAAAACAATATACCGTCAGCATGTCCGCCGGAATTAAGTAAGAGTTCAACATTTTTGTCAAAGTTCCCAACACACTGTTGACGACTAGAAATCACTTTCACACCCGAGGTTGTCTTTCCTTGAACAAGAATATCGGGGCGAGTATCAACGTTCCCCCCATCAAGACGAATTACTTCATTCGCTGCAGTAGCTTTACATACTACAGTTGGATCGGCATACTCAAACGGATCTGTACACGTGAAACGTAACGTGAATTCCGCGTGAAAAGTTTCACGCCAGGGCCCCATTTCACCAAATATCAACTCTGTAAATAAAGCTTTGTAGTAACGCCCCGAAGTTATTGTCAACTTCCCAGGAGTGTTAGACGTAACATTATCCAACGTTTGTTTAATAGAATCCAACTTCACCATCAAGTCAGAATTCGAAGTTCCCACAATCATTCCGCGGATTTCAATTAAACGTATTCCATGTTGAATCTTATGCAGAAGTTGTCCGGCCACAGTTGCGACTTCTGACGTAAAAGTTTTCGCGAGGGGATAACCTCTTCCATCAGGAGGTTCAGTTAAAATTTCCATACCCAAATCGACTTCGAGATCGATTCCTTTGTAAATGATATTAGCTTGCATATATTGAAACCCCCGAACTACGAAGTTGATCCTTGATCGATTGACCTATTGTCGTTGCGGCATCCGTGGCTGCCTCCTTGGTAGCTACGCTGTCTACATTAACAGCAACGATGATGTCTCCAATGGTTACATTTACCCCCCTTGAACCCCCAGCTGCCCAACCTGGAACACCTTCGTAATTGCCTCGGAGAATGTCAAAGACTCCACGTGTGTGGAAGGCAATCGTAGACAACCAATCAATAACAGCATTTCCTTGTGCTTCTGTGATCATTCGCGAAATCGTGAAACCTTGTGACTCAATAGCGTTTTCGTTATACGTGCCATTCTGTTCGCGAATCGCATCAAGTAACTTCTTCAATTCCACAAGTGAAGTAAGAATCTCATCAGGAGACATTGCTTGCCATGCTGCCCAACGTGGATCAGTCAAAAGTGTCCCGCCGCGCAAAGCATTATACAAGTCTTCTATATACTGTTGAAGATCGTCAATGTTTTGCGGGAGTTCAATTCCCAACATCTTCTTGAAGTGTTCTACAATCTTCGCCAGTTGTGTTGCGGGATCGTGAATGTCGAAAAGGTCAAATTGTTGTTGCAACGCACTCAACTGTTCGGACACGTTCATTACATCTAACGAGCCATAACCCACGATAGCTTCATTAAGCCATTTCAACAACTCTTTTAAAGACTCCAAATTCTCCATCTTGATAGGAACTCCAAGGACGTTTGGCTCTTCCCATTTGCCAGTCTCTTTGTTGTAACGTTTGCCATAAACAATCGTTCGTCCGGATTCTTTAGCAGCCGACATTTCGTCTACGTACTTCTGCAAAGATTTGGCACTACCCGTAAGTTCAGTCATCGTCATACTTTCAATAGCATTACGGGCGGCATCCAATGATTGCTTCAGGGCTTCCAAGGCCTGCGTTTGACGTTCTATCGCTTTCGACCAAGCTTCATTTCCAACACCAAAAGTTTTCATTAAGGAGTCAACCATTACGCCGGCAACTCCACCAATAAACCCAGTTATAAACATATTCATTCCAGAGGTAAGTGCCTTTCCACCCTTAAGGATAGTTTCACTCATCCAATCACCGGAGGACATGAAGTTTCGTAAAGCTCTCGTGATGGGTTGCAAGGCATCCGTAGCGAAAATACCAGCAATACCCAAGTCGCGTAAGGAATCACCAACCGCATCAAGTGCGCGCTCAGCGGCGTATGCCTCAGGAATCATAGGTTCCAAGGCGAAAAAGGGTGACATAGGTGTTCCCGTATACATAGATGTCTTCGCACTCTCGGCTTTTTTCTCCTCATTTTCCTTCACCTTTTTCAACAATTCTCTATATGCCTCTTCCGTCAACTGCAAAATTTGTTTGAGTGCTTTCTTATGATTTTCAATCCAACTTGAATCCCACTCCTCTACAACACCCAAAAATTCTGTTTGGAAACGCACGAATTCTGCAGTGTATTCCTTCCCATTTGACCGCAAAGCATCCAAACGTTTTGCGTAATACGTCAGATCCATCTCGTGAGTTGACATTTGCGTTTTCCGATAGTACCCCACCAAGGCGTCTTCATATCCTTCAACTTGTTCGTTGAAAGTCTCCAACTCCTTTTGCATCAATTCACCAACGTCTTTTGCGTAACGTTGATTAATTAACTTAACCGCTTCCGCATTATCGCCATACTCTTTTAGATCACGGTCGCGTATAAGTCGGAGTTTGTCGTAATCCCCAGCAAGTTCTATCGTCAAATTCTCAACGAATTTTTGAACTTCTTGAATGTGTTTTGTGTCACTAGCCCCAAGGTCTTCTCCCATCTCTAACATATGCTGAATTTGTTCTTCTGAATATCCATATGCACGAAGGAGTTCTACCAAACGTGCCTTCGCTTCGGCCGCACCCTTCTTCGTATCTTCTGCAGTACGGTTCATCCCCAACCGCATGCGTTCCATTCGGCGTTCGAGTGCTGCTGCACCAAGTGACATTCCACCATGCATCCAATTCCAAGTGTCAATCATTTGAAGACCAAATTCTCTCCATCCAGCACCAGAGGTTAGTAACGTGTCATCTAACTCTTGCAATTTTCCCTTGAGGGTCAAAATTGCTGAAATCGCAATAAAGATGACAAAAACCCACCCTAAGACGACACCCCTGCCCGTAAGAAGTGCTCCAGTTAAACCTTTTCCTGTTATGAGGTTCGCTATAGGTTTCAATGAGCCCAACAAACTTGCAAACGCGCGCGAGAACATTGACACTGCGAAGGATCCTACAAGAACTGCCCCAGTAAATAATACAAAAACTCCTATCGTTTTCGTCCAAAACGTCATTGTCTCTTTAGGCAACCAAAGAAGTCCGCGCTCTACCGTCATTAACGCAAGTGCGGTATCCTTCAATGTGGGATTTAACGTTCTGGCAAACTGAATTGCAAGAACTTGTGAAGTCGCTACTAATTGCTTCAAAGCAAACCCAGGAGCTTGAGATTGTTTTGCAAAAGCAGTTTCCGTTTCTCCCACAGAACCCAACATCGCGTCGTACATGTCGTAAAACTTCGTAAGGTTCGTTAACAACGTCATCATACCAACCATAGACTGACTTCGCCGGAACATGGTTGCAATATCTTTTTCGTTGGCGTAACGCAACTTCTCAACCACGCCAATCAAACCATGTGTACGCAGGACATTCTCTTTCAAGTTCAAACCGTATTTTTTACCAACATCAACAGCAGCCTTTTCCGGAACAAGCAATTTTATTAAAATTGCTTTATACGCAGTTGAGGCCTTCTCTGCGCTACCCAGTACCAACGAAAGTAACGCAAGTGCAGCAGCTTCTTCTTCGAAACGCATGCCCGCGAAGCGTGTCAACGATGCCGTATCACCAACCACCCCAGCGAAATCTGCGTAGTATCCAAGACCTTTCTTGACCATAGCAAACATCACATCGTTAACGTGATTGACTTCACTTGTAGCCATTCCGTAACCCTTTAACGTCTTGATAAGTGCCATAGTTGCAATATCAACTGTTGTGAACCCGGCAACGGATGCGCGCATCGCACCATTCAAAATATCCATCGCTTCTGCAGCGGGAACTTCTGAACTTAAAAGATCATATGTAGCTTTCGTTACAGTTTTCGCACTCTGTCCGTAAGTTACCATCAATTCTTGCATACGTTTGTCATATTCAACTAGATATGTCGAAACTTCATGAAGACCTTTCGACATGTCCTCAGTTAACACAGTCGAAATCAAAGCAAGTTGATCTTCCCACTCCACACCCATCTTAAGAAAACTCTTCATGGCCATCGCCATGACGGTAAATTCAATAGCCATGCCAAAGGCTGCACGTCTAAAACGTTTTGAAGTTCTATCAAGATTAGTAGTTGCGCGACTGGAAAAAGTCTCAATCTTCGAGCCAGCTTCATTCAAGGCGTTTGCCAAACCAGTTACTCGTCCTTGAATATCAACTACGAGTGATCCAAGTGATTCGGTAAATGCCATCGCTACGCAACCTCAACCGGAAGATTCCCTTTGTTCAGTGCATCTTCAATTGGTACACTTTTTCGCGTACGTTTCTCTACTTTCGCCCCCAACATTGTTGCTAGTACCTCGTAGTCACGTTCGCGTAAATCTATCGCCTCCATATACAAAGCTTCTACTTGCGCACGCGTCAATTTGAAAACATCCTCCGGCGAACAACTACAGAATCTACCTAAGTATGCAACGACATGCGCGATGATACTGCCGGAGGCAGTTTCAACCCAGTCTTTGCGAGGAGTCCTAGAAGTGACTGCTTCTTCCACTTGAAAAAAGGCACCACCAAACCATATACTGCATCCCCATCAAGATTGTCTGAAATCCATTGTGGGTCTTTGTCAAGGAGAGTTGCGCAAATCTTCGTCATTTGCTCGGGAGCCACTTCTAGGGCTACCTCTATAATCTTCAAGATAGTACTTCCGCTTGCGTTCGTCATGTCTGGAACGACTTCACGTAAATTCGCCAGTACAAGTTTGACCGATTTCATGATCTGGATCTCTTTGCCCCAAGTGACCGCACCTACAGTGCACTCTTCTCCTGCTATAGTCTTCACTTTTGTTCCACCGGGGGCGAACAAGTCAAGTTCCTTGGCGGTTTGATCAACCATGCCTATATCTCCTTAAGAAGTTTGAAAAACTGTTTGTTTGACGCAAGTGTTGCACCCGCCCAGTCGGTCGAGGAACGTAATGCGTCAAACGCCAACGGTATCTCATGAACGTCATCACCGAACGTGATTTCCATATCACCAGAACCATGCGCTGACCAAATGAATAAGTTGATGGTATCACCCGATGGCATAACATGAACGAACTTCAATGCTACTGAAGTAAAGTTCATATCTCCACCGTACTCAAGGATGTCAGTCGTCGCCGATCCTGATGTAACACCCGCACCCAAAGCACGTGCGATGTTATTTGGCTTCCACTCGATACCAGTGATTGAGAACTGTACGGTCTCTTCCGAAGCGTAACGCTTGACAAGTTGTTTTGGCGAACCTTGTTTGATCTCGAGTTTGGCACGCGTCATCGTAAGCTTCGCAGACGTCACGGCACCAATATCAACTGTCGGTGTAGCACCGGAAGTGCCAAGGTACAAAATACCTGGTCCGAAAGTGATATTGTCAACGGAATAAGAAGGAATGTTATAACCCACAATATTTCACCTCCTTCGAAGAGTTAAAGAAGAAAATTTACGTTTGTTTCGTCTCGCCATCCTCGATGTATTCGAGTCGGGCATGACGCCCACAAACGCGACACACTACAGTGGTAGTTCCACCTTCTACGGTAATGTACAAATCTCTGTACTTTACACGTAGAATTTTCCCAGTTTTATCAACATAACCCAAAGTTGCATGACAACCTTCACAAGCCCACCTACTGTCATCACTTACACGTTTTCCAGTTTTCCGTAGAGCATTTTGTTCTTCTTGCACGTTATCACCATCCTTCAATGGAAGGGTCTTTCTGTAGATTTTCTAGCAATTGCCCTCACGCGGTAAGTCTCAACCGAACCAAATACGTTTCCGGTAGTGTCGACGTAAACTCCTCCCCCCACGGATGGTTCAAATACAATCGCAAAAGTTTTGTCGGCGTCCGTAAAGCGGCGTGGCTCCAACGCGGCAGAAACTTTCGCCAACAACAATGAGGCACCTACTTGCGATTGCGCCCAAGACCAAATGCGTAACGTATATTCGGCTCCTTGCAAACCACGGAAGAGTGGAGGATTTCCCCACATCTTGAAACAAACACACGGAAACACAGGATTGTTCACCTCAGCGAGTTCGGCGTGGTATACTTTATCCCGTACCTCGGTCGAAACGTCCGTATTCCCGATTAAAACGGTTGTCAAAACCCGAGAAACAACAGATTCAAAGTCAAAGTATGTATCAACCACCACGAACCTCCAAACGCAAGGTATCTACGATGGTTTTCCGGATTTGCGCTGACATAATAATGCGCGTTTCTCTTAAAAAATCTCTTCCAATCATGCGCGTGGTCCCGAATAGTACCGCTGGAGCGTGGGGGGCAATGGTTGCATCTATATATACCCTCCCGAGAGACCCCCAAGATTCTTTATGTGTGAATGACATAATTGCTGAAACCAACTTCCCAGAACGTGTATGCACCAGCCAAGGTGGTTCTAACGGCGGATGAGGATCACGACGTGCATAAGGGTACCCCATGTCTTCCAACTCATTTAAAGAATAGTCCGTTCGAGAAGCGTTCGCAACAACACCTTGTTTCAACGAGCGTGTTGCTTTAACCACACCAAGATGAATTCCCGAAGTAATTTGCATCTTCTTATGAGCAATCTTCGCGAGTACTTTTTCCTTTCCTAGAATGCGAACGTCATAATCAGGCAACTTCTTCCACCAACTTCTTCAGTTCTTCAGATTTTCCTGCAAACGTATTCTTGCTACGCTTTTTATACTTCTTCGGTTCACCAGCATAAACTCTATTCGGGAAGTGTTCATCCATCGCGGCAAGAGATTTCTCCGCCCAAACTCTCAAAGGGAAGTTGGGTGGCAGCTTGCTAACTGTCAAACGCAACAAACCCTTTGCTTGTTCGACGTTGACGCAAGCCAATTCTTTCGCTGCCTGATAGTAGTTAGGATCACGCTTCAACGCTTCCCAAAGTAATGCAGAACCTTCCTCGATATTCCCATCGTTTAATCGTTGCAATGCAAGATTTAAACACGGGCGAGGATCCCCAGGAGACTCTTTGTATTGTGCCATATTCAAGCGTTCGTACAAGTCCAACTTTTCTTGCACACGCGGTTTCGGTTTCATGTATCCAAAATGGTTGATTGCAAAAGGCGCCATACGCATTGGGGCCTGATTTCGCAACTGGCGCAATGCCAAATCGAATGTTTCATGCACTCTTCCAGTATACTTCATAATAGGCAAATTTCTGAAGATTCTCACGTTCTCGTTCATCGTTTGACGTCCATCCGGGTGGTGATTGATTAATGGCACAAAAAACGCAACCGTGTCGGTATCATCAATGACGTGACGCAACTTGAATGCGTCAACGGGGGACATTCTCTCGTCTGGATCCATATGAAAAATCCAGCGTTGAGTCGACTGCGAAATCAAATAGTTGCGCATCTCGGAAAAGTCATCAACCCATTCTTTTTCGAATACGCGTGCGCCCAATGCACGCGCCACATCCAGTGATGCATCAGAACTCCCCGTGTCAAGGTATATCACTTCATCCACGAGATATCGCATAAACTCAAGAACGGCAGTCAAATCATCTGCTTCATTCTTCCCCATAATGGCAAGAGAAATGCCATTCGTGTCGAGCCAACGTCTTATGTGCATATCCGAGTCATGAATAAGATGATTGTAATTTTCCGCACCCACCAATTCTGGACGCAAGTCTTGATCTACGTTGCTGTAAAATTTATACTTATCCAAACGCTGTTGCGGAGAAACATATCCGTAATGTTTGATACGAATACAAGTTTGCATCACATTCGTTGGGGCGAAGTAAGGAATATTTCCACAATGCAATCCTTGAGTAGATCCAAGAACAATTCGTTGATTGGGTAGCACCTTAAACAAACGACTTCCACGCATTTGTCCCCAAATGCCATCAGTACGGTAATGCGTCAACGAATTCCAGAAATTGTACCAGTAAAAACCAAAACTCAAGTATTGCGGATTGACTGGATGTGTCAAATTCTGCATACGCGCGTAAGTCATTTCCGGTCCAAAAAGCTCGTCGGAATCAATTGCAAGGATCCATTCCGCACCATGCATTCGTGCCAATTCGAGTGCGTCATTGCGATCCATTCTCTCATCAAAAGTCGTACGACTTGTGCGTTTAACTTCAAGAACTTTAGGACACGCTCGTGCTACTGCACTAGTGTTATCAGTTGAGTTATCATCAAACACGACGATTCCATCAACAAACTCACTCACGTTTGCCAAACTCTTCGCGAACAATTCCCCACCATCTTTAACCCGGTATGCTGCAATCACACGCGTAGGATTGGGATTATGCCACTTCTTGTAAAATTGAAAACGACTAGACGTACCACGCTTCAATTCAGGAAAATGTCGTATCGTTGCCCCGCCCACATGATGCAAAAAGCAATTTCCTACTATCAACATCTTCCACCCAGCATGCAACATACGCAAGCAAAAATCGTTATCGTCAAAACCACCATTGGAAAAATTCTCTTCATCAAACAAACCAATCGAATCGAAAACTTCACGCCTTATCAACATGCAAAAACCAACAAGGAATCCAGTTTCTATGAGATTGCCCTTTCTGACTTCCGCATTCACGGAACGCATTGTAGTATCGTTCCATTCACGCGGTATAGGATTTAACTGAACAACCTGCATTCCAGATACATTGTCAGCAGTAGGTCCGACAGCACCAACAGGCCCCGTCAGGGTTTTCACTTTCTTCACCCCAGTAAGCAATCCCCAACGCAACTTATCCAACCAACCTGGAGAGAAAACAATATCATTATTAACTATGCAAATAAGAGAAAATTCCGCCAACCTAATTCCTTGATTTATCCCCTTCACATATCCCAAGTTGGTGTCATTATGATAAACTCGAATAGGAATTTCACCTTTGCTTGCAAGTTCTGTTAAAAAACCACATGTCCCATCTGTACTGCAATTGTCAATTACGATCAACTCATATTCTCTCGTGTACTTGCGCAACGATTCAACGAAACGAATTGTGTGTTCAACTTCGTTGAACAACACCGTTACGATAGAGACTTTCTCTCGCATTATGGTTTCCCTTCTTGATGGCGAAGCGTGCCAACAACATAATTCAGTTGTCCAGTCAAACTTGACTTTTCAACAACGTCTTCAATCAAGTACTGTTTCGCGCCAAAAAGTATAATATCACCAACCTGGATGACATTCAAAGACTCCACGTAAAGTGCAGCATCCCCTTGGACAATACTGCCATAAGGTTGGTTGCTAAAAAAACCTCCTCTCTCCGCTATATACCCCAGAATTGACTGCGTAGTTTTTACGCGAATTCGTTCGTGCATATCATTCGAACCCGATAAAGTAACTGTAACTGCGGGTTCTACCACTCCGGTTGCCACTGCAGTTAACGTACCGAATTCGCAAGGTGTCAATTGAAATCCAATCGCCGTAAACTCCAAAGTAGCATACGTCACCCCAGCATTGACATCAAATCCAACGATACCAAGATCAAATGTATTTCCCGCTACACTTCCAGAAAGTTCCACCCAAATCTTGAAGGGAGTCCTTTCAAAAGTGAGAGTGGGAACGTTCAACACCATAGAATCTAAAGCATGTGTATACGCCACTTCAGAAAAGCGCAACAAACTAAAAACTTGGTTGAAAAATAAATTTCCTGCCACGTTAACATTACGCTCCTGTTATCTCAAGAATATCATGATAGCGAGTCAAAGTGCGTTTGCGATTGTAGACAACTTCTCGAACGTACGACGGCAAATCCGTTGTTGAACCTAAAGTGTCCAACTCAATCGATCGATCCCCAACACGTTCTCTACGAATTCCAAGTAACTTCCTCGTTACAAAATGACTATTAACCCAAGAATAAACAGCGAAAACAATATCTTGCGGAATGTATGTAGAAGGTGTGTAACCCGCTGAATACGTAACACACACGGTAGTTCCTGCTAAAATAACCCCGTCAGAGAAGTAAATAGTACCTTGCGCCTTCGAAACGTAATACTCTGAAGGGTTAATTGTCGTTATGTCACCAATTGTAATTGCTGCCACGCTAACGACAGGATAATCCCCTAAGTGAATTTGTGACACATTGCGTTTAACCGTTATAAGATCGCACCTAGAATGCAATTCAAATCTACGATTACACGCACTCTCGAGAGACGCACTCTTTTGTGCCAACAACATATTCAAAAGAGAATCATACGTTGTTCCCACAATCTCACAAAAGACTTTCAAGTCAGTCAAGTTCCCAATCACGCGTGTTTCCTACTTTTTACTAATACGTTCTCCATGCGTTTTTCGAATTTCGATCCCCTCAGGTGTCTCCGTAATATCTTCAAACCCCCGAAAGAGCAAATGCAATCGAGAAACTTCCTTCTCCATTACAGCAATTCCATTTACAACCTTGATGGTCTCGTCACGTGGAAACTCATTCCATTCAGTTGGACACGGTTGAGTTTGGTATTTCAACACGAACATGCAGTTTTCCTCCTAGGTGAAAAACGGAGTTGCACTCGAACATGAGTTCAACTCCATTTTCACAACGTTTCACCCCTACCTTACGAATCCTTGATACCGATTAAGCACACATGCTTCTTTATGTTCTTCATTACGAGAGCTACATCCTCGTAAATGTCAAACTGTTGGTATTGCGAAGAATCCTTCGCCAACGGCTCCACGGTCACATCCGTTAAAACCGACATGAAGCAATCCGCGGTATTCAACGCGTAAAGATTCGTGCAAGTTCCACCTGTAGATGCAGAATCGGCAGTACCGTTGAACGTATACGTATCCAAAATCTGCGTCGAAACAAAGACCGGGATATCGTCATACGACAACACCTTGAATCCACCAACCACCTCTACTGTATTTACAAAGCGTTGACTTGCCTGAAGAAGGGTTCTCAACTGCCTCCGCGTCCTCCGAGACATCACAAGCATGTTCGGAGGTAGTGCACACTTATCAATTGCCTGATCAAGCTTCGTCAACGAAAGTGCTTGACCGCCAGACGTTGTCGTCATTGCAACGCATTGCGCTCCCGGAGTCGTCACAACGAAAATCTTGTCGAGTCCATCGAATTGTGTCGCTGTGGAGGAGTTACCATAGATAATGGCCCACTCTTCGTAGTTGCGGAAGTCTTCCGATTTCCCTTCTAACTCTTCCGCCATGATGTCCAACAAAGACATCCCAATCTTTTGCGCCTTACGCGTGATCTTTCCACGCGTCGCAATAGTCTTGTACGTCCAAGGTATGCGTCCATACGTTCCGGTATCCTCCATTAGCGTATCCGTGTCAGCAACAAACTGCGCGGGTGTATTGCCCGCAGTACGAGTGTTTGACAAGTAAGCCGCACCAGAACCAGGCCTACGCGGCAAATTCTGCCGAAACGGGTTCTGATAATCAATCAGATGCGCTACAACGGCATCAACCTCAGGTTGCTCCAGAATTGACGCGATATTAGTCGCGGCAATTCCCTTCTCAACGACTCCAGACAATGCCTTTAGAATGTCGGGTCTTTCCATTTTTTTCACCTCCTTAATTCAAAAAGAAAAAAACACAAGCGACTTCTTTATACGAAAGAAACTTACGCTGAAATGGTCGCAGCAATTACTTCCAACACCATGCGAAGTTGCTCGGGAGCGGTTGATAGTTTAAACTCTTCTGATGCACGCAATTCCTTCAAAATTGCATCGCGGGTGGGGAGTGCATTCGGAAGTTGCTTGGTGTCAATACCCTTACGAAGAGGAGTTTGCTCAACACGATTGCGCAAGCCAACAATCTCTTGCTTCAAGGTCTCAACGCTTTCAGCCAACGCCAAACCCTGTTGGACCGCAACAAGAATGTTTTGCAAATCCACGACGTCTTTCGCTATCTTCGCCATTTCCACAGAAAGACCTTCTCCTGGAAGAGAAGTCTTGTCAATCACGTGTGGTAAAGCATCCTTCAAAACGTTAATCGTTTGAGCAATCGCTTTAGCCGACTCTTCTGCCGCAGGAAGCACTTTCTCCTTCACTATCTCAGAAGGAGTAACTTCTACTACACTTTCAACAAGAGGCACTTTTATCACTTTCTCAATTAGTACCTCTTCCGGTGTCTCTTCCTCAGCGGGTGCGTCATTGGGATCCGGTGTCTCTTTGTGCAATACACTACGAGTTTCTACATCTGGTCGTGCAGCAAGATTCACCTCAGGAGGAATCTCAACGTTTCTTTCACCAGCGATAGGTAGTGACTTTTGCTCAACCGCAGGAAGAACAATCAAATTCTCGACTACCACCGCTTCCTTGAGTATCTCCGCAGGGAGGGGTGTCGTTTCATCTCGAGGATTCCTTTGCATATTTTCACCTCCTTCAGGAGTTATTTTATCCCACATGACGGAGTCGAGAGCTTTCGATACGTACCACCGTAGTGCTCTTGCCTTCACATTCATAGGAACACTCACAAGAGAAGTCTCAACAAGTTTCATCTTTTGAATACCACGTACTGGCTTTCCATTCACGGAATGCTTAATAACTTCAAGAATTCTTCCACGAATAGAAAGTTTACTCAAAACACCTTCTTGAACCTGTTGCCACACAGCAGGAACGGTCTTCGAAATCATGATTTTGACCCACAAACCAACATCAATTGCCCTTGAGTCAATTATCTTGCCCACGCGCTTATCAGTGTCATGATTCTCGAGGACGGTACTATACTCGAGCAAATCGCTTTCGGAATTCTTAATTGCGATTGGGAGAATGACATCATCCCCAAGATCGACGTCCGACGTACACGCCAACGCCTCTAAAATCCACAACTCTTCTCCCGTAGATGCATCCGTCTCAGCAGCGACTTTCGTTGGACTAATGAGAAAATCGAATGGGACGTCTGTCTGTATAATAAAAACACCCTCTTCTTTCAACGCGTCACCGCCTTTCACTTTCTCGTAAAAGATGTTCCAAATGCCTCTGCGTAAAGTCACTTTCGATTAACAAATTCTTCTCCCGAACTTGTTCTCGAACTTCAGCAACCGTAGACACTATATCCCCATCGAATTGGCTTAAAATCTTAGCATTCGATAGTATTATACGGTAAATCCCTTCGCAGGCAAAAACGTTCATCTTCTCAAAACTAACGCGAACGACCTCTCCCTCCCCAAAAGAAAAACTCACAGGAGAAGATAAACCAATATTGACAACATCCTCCTTTTGAAGAGAAACTACATTTAGCGCCTCATAGGACTCTTCCTCAGTACAACCTAAACCCAAATGATACTGGAATAAACCGCCAGGTACAACATCTTTCTGCCAAATTACGCAATTGCAAGTTTCCCCACGAGGAAGTTCTGCCCAAGCAGAACAAACTCCAGAAAGTGGATACGTTGAACTCGCGCATTTGAGTATAACCCCAAGCGACCCCGGCAAGATTCCATTTAACTCTACCGCGTGCGAGATCGATCCAGCACACATTTCAATTGTGTATGGCAACAATACTAACTTCTTTGTCAATGTCGGAATCGCTTTTTCTGAATACTTCAATTCTTGACACGCTGAAGAAGTTATTAAGATACTACGAAGTAAAGTCTTGCGTGCTGTCAAAGGAAGGTTGTGTACATCCTCCATAGCAAAAACAACATCTACAACGTTGCAAACAATCGTCTTATCTCCAACGTCTTGCGCGAAGAATAAGTAATTCATCAATTCCAACTTGCTTGCTGGGCGCAATCCCGTTTGAGTTTCCTCCCACTTCTCCAATATTCCATGCAACGTAACATACTTATCTGGCAACGCAAGTACGGCTTGTACCAAAGATGGCAACTTACTGGTTAAATCTCTTCCTTGAGAAGATATAATTCGAACACTGTCATGCGACTTGATAAGAAGACATCCAACACCCATTATCATCTTCTCCGCAAGGATACGCGTATTTGGGAATGTGTCAACGAAATACTTGAGTGCACCCTCTACGCCCGAAAACGTATTTTTTCCTCCTACCCGAGATAAACAAGACGCTGACGCTATAAATGAAGCTTGCCCAGGTTCCAATCTACCAACAGAAGCTGCCTCCTTCATCTCTTCTAAAATGGGATTCGGAAAATTCCCAAGAAGAAGATCCTCATCCAACCGATTGCGTATTGCCACAATCCCATTATGCAACGCCTCGTACTCGCCTTCAAGAAATTCATCGATGAAAATTAATGACCCCGCAAGTTCTGTAATAGATGGGCGGGCAAAGTAAAAGTCAGGTTCTTGCATGCATCGCTCCTCTCCACCACAACAACCATCCACAGATTCCTTCATGCGGGATTCAACGAAGTACTTCGACTCACTAGCGGGTTCAAAAGAAATTCCTTTATGACTCTTGCAATGCGAGCGTGCTTGCGAAACCGCCCAAACTAACTTTTTGTAACGATAGGCTTGCTCCGTCAAGGGTCCTCGAATACCATCCTTAATGAGTTTCGCTAAGATTACAGAATACACCTTATGAAACTCAGCCGATTTACGTGACATTCTTGCGAAAGTATTCCGCAAGAATGCCCCAGGTTGCCGCAACCTACACGCATGCTCGTTGGGGTAAGGCATGATACACCTCCTAGTTAACAAACACTATTGAAAAATACACGTCTTAATCGTGCCTGTTGAGTCAAACGAAAGTGTCGCAGTTCCACCGGTAAACTTCCTTGTGATAACGATGTCACTCCCGGATTTCACCGCGGACAAATATCCGATCGGTGCCCCCGTAGAAACATTCACACTCCAATGATCGAACAATGACTCCCCATTGAAAAATTCATTGTAGAACGTCCCTCCCAATAAACTACAAATGAAGACACGGTAATTGCCCGTACCAGAAATATCGTTCACGATTGACCAAGTTCGTGATTTCGCTGGCAATAAATAACCCGGACGTTGCGTTATTAACATTCGAAGAAATCCCATTTGATCCGTAAAGCGCCACGGTTGCCGGGGGAAACTCTCGAAGTTAATCCCATTTAATCGTCTGCGTATTTCGTTGACATCTTGAGCAGCCTTGCCATTCGCAATCTGGATGTAATCCGTACCCAAGACACTTCGTAAAGAGTCTAAATATTCGCTTTGGTACTGCAACAAAAGTGCTTTTTCTGAAATATCATTCTGAAAAATCACGCCATCACCATCTAAATCAACATTCCCAAACATTGTAGGCAAACCAGTTATAACACTAGTCATTATGTAATCATGAAAAATTCCGTCGTTGCGATACGTTCCAAGCATTTTGTAATGATAGATCAAGCGCGTAATTCGTGAAATTAATGCTCTATTTACAATTCCATCTTTGATAGGATTCAACAAGACCAATCCCGGCCAAATCATTGCAGTGTCACCAGTTGTCGTCCACACCCAATCACTCCGACACGCATAATAATAGTCCAAGTTGAAAGGCAAAGTCTCACGAAACCCCGTAGTATCCGGCCACAATGTATACACACCCAATACCGTAACATATCCGAGAAATTGCATAGATGTATTTTCCGCGTAAATTTTGTCAAGAACGACTTTCTCTGCAGGTGCGAAAATGCGATCCATTGGAACAACAATAAACCAACCCTTTGCCGCTTCCGTGATTTTTGCATCACTCCAATCTGCAAGACTTGCGCAATGGATTACCGCTCGATGTGGGTACATTACAGCAGGATCATTGTCGCAACCCATTCCCAGAAACAAGACCATGAAAAATATACCCCAAAAAATTTTTGGTCTCCACAATTTCTTCATTGCGAATTCTCCTTCTCTGGTTTACAACGGTTTCTCAATTTTTCCTATTCCTTTACACGTCGGACATACCCACGGACCCATAGAACTACTCGTAAAAGGCATGCTTACAGCAACGCCAGGCGGGTAAGGAACTAACCCATGTCCTTCGCAAACGGGGCATCTTTGCCATTCACGCAAATTAAAATCACTTGGAATTGTCTTTACATTCTCCTCAACCTTGCGCCATACATTTAAGGCTTCCATACTAGTTTCTATTTCGGCATAGTAACGCTCTTTATCTACCCACGCCTTAAATTCCTCTAAATTCATGTTCTTGACCACCTTCTTTCGCTACAATCTTTCCCTCGCTCCAGACGCCGGGTTTACAGTCGCTTGTGACACATTCACAACACATCCACGGTGGTTCTCCCTCGATACTAATACCAATCGTACACTGGCAATGTTTTCTTTCATTGAATAGGCCCTGATAGTCTTCGTCCGCGCAATACTTATCGACGATCTTCCGTACATCCTTGCACGACTTCTTTGTCAGATTGGGGCATCGTTCCTCTGCGGCACAATGCTCCTCCACCGTTCCGTCGTAGAACCGACACGTATTAATAGTACATATTTCCTCCGTTTCTTCGTTTATTCTCAAGAATTCATAGAATCTTCGTAGATTATCTCGTAAACAATTTGGGCAAATATCCGAAGGATATCCTGTTCCCGCACATTCTTGTGTCTCTAAAAATTGTTCGACTATTTCCTCTACGTTCTTGCACGGCTTGTTGGGGAATAATGCCAACGCCATCTCAACGGCTGCGTTTGGCGTTAAATTCCTTGCTTGCCCATCGAAAGAGCCAGATACGTATGCCTCTCTTTCAGTCTTGCTCATCTTTCACCTCCACGCGGCGGTTCCATATCTCTGTCACGATTTCTCGCGTGCTTGTTTGGGTGGATATACCGCATTCTGTGCATTGTGCCCATCCTGTGAATACATCATAAACGCGCCAAATGGCAACACCTCCACAATGAGCACACTTCTTCAACTCCTCCATCACGCCTCCTTTTCTCTCGGCTCGCGGGCCGGGCTCCTACAACCGGCTCCGCTAATAAGTGCTCTACATCGCATCCCCGACGCTATCACGCCGCCGCGAGCCGAGATTCATCTTGCCCATTCCCGTATCATTGAAGCGAAGGATTTACCCTCGGTTTTTGGAGGAAATGGTTCTATAATCTTAATTGCCTTCCCCATCATAAATGCCATCCCAATATCAAATAAAACACCCTCCGAACTTCCATCCCACGCGATCAGAATTTCATCCGCATCACGAATTGCCTCTCTATTCGTTGCACAAATGGAATATCCAGTCGGATCATTCTGTTCAGTATCTCTAGCGGGGTAATAAACAAGATATCCTGCGTTTTCTAATTCTAATATTTTTGCCTCGATTGTTGATTTCAGCAAATCCGATATTTTACGAACCGGACAAACAATGAATATTTTCATCGCATCCCCTCAATGCCTACTCACACGAATAACCTCTATTACCATTGCCCCCAACGCCACGACAAAGAAGCAACAACACAAAGCAAGTAAAGCAGTTGTCCATGGATGAGCGTACGCCATCTCAAAAACCGACATTGTCTACTGTCTCCTTCGTTTCGGAGTTTGTATTCTTCGCAACTGTTTCTTGAAGAACGGGTAACTGATATTCACCTTCGCAAGTACACTCTTTCAAGAATGCCGGTGGATGTACAATTGTGTTCGCGTAGATATTCGTCATCCAAGCGAGCGTGGCCTTTAACCCGATAGACAGGGGGGTTGAAGGATTGTGAGACAAAAGTCCTTTTGCTAAAGTGTTGTCGGGACGTTTATTGACAACGTTATGTTCGTCTTTTGCTATATGGCGAATATGCAAGTCCCCTTCAGTCACCCCCACGAGTGAAAGCACTTTGGCAGACATTGAATCAACGGAGCAGTATTCTTCTCCGCCGATATTGATTGCGAGACTTGTTGGAGGATCAATACATTCACAAACGTTTGCTACCGTAGGAATGAAGTCACCAACAAATTGAAACACTCTATGGTAACCGTCATACACTTCGTAAGGCAATCCATGTAAAGCGCGATAACAAAATAAACACACAACAGAGCGATAAGGATGATAGAACTCACCCGGACCGTAAACGTTGAAGAAACGCAAACGAACTGCCTGAAGATCGAATTTGCGTTGAGCATTCAAAATAATGTGTTCACCACACCATTTCGACATCGCGTAACTATTGAGGTGGTGAATAGGTTGTGTACTTAAATACTCTTCACGAATAAAGTCGTCACCTAAATCTATTTCACCATACGCCTCACTAGAAGAAGCAAAAATCAAAGTCGCACCAAATTCGGCGCATAGAAGTGCAACATTCTCAACACCAATCACGTTTGTATCCCAACATTGTTCGTAAAACATGTCACCATTATGACGCCCAAACTCAGCCGCGAGATGATACACCACAGTAGGTTCAACTTGTCTAAAAACCCGTTCAAGTTGACGGTAATCTCGCACATCGGCACGAAGATGTTTCTCATCGGGAACGTGTCTTCGCGAACAACCAAAAACTTCATGCCCGCGGCGTCTTAATTCACGAACAAGATACCAACCAATTGTTCCGGTATCACCTGTGACGAGAATTCTCAATTTTGGAGACGGCATGTCAACTCCTTTGGAAAAGTTCACAAATATCTTTTCCGCTTCTTTTCGCCTCGAAATAAAGTAACACAAGTTCGTGACGCGTAACTTCTCTAGACTCACACGTAGGTGTTCCAAACCAAACTTTCCCACTCTTATCCCAGTTACCCCACAAGGCCTTCCCCCATACACGATTTCGTGTATCGCTATCGTGTTGAATGAATGGTCCAACTGGAGCGTCACAATCCAACAATGGAAGTTCAACTTGCCCGTGTGTCCACCAAGACGTATCAACTTCAACGAGAGGGAGTTTTGGAGTTGACACCAACCTCTTCACATTCATAATCAGTAAAGGATCATCTTCCGAGGCGTTTCTCAACGAAACGTCACGTTCACGATAATATGCAGCTTTGCGTTGGCGACGAATTGGATCAAAAAAGGCAAAATGCAAAATATTGAAGCCACTATTCAAGACAGGGTACTTTACGTTAACTGGAACAAGATTCCCATGCAAACCTTCTGTATGTCGATACACCAAGTCGGGATCATTTCGGAAAAAACGCACGAACTGTGGAAAGTTGTCTTTCCCAAAACCAAACCAATCGTCACATCTATACGTATGCGTACTATTCCACAAGTTAATTTCTCCACACTTCCAAGTTGAAATCTCCGGGCGTTCTTGTAAAAACGTCTTAATTCCTCTCGCAGCGCGTGCCTCAAGAATTTCGTCACTGTCAATGAAAAGAATCCACTCCTTTCCAGAAGTCTTTGCCATATCTAAAAGCAATGCACGATTCTCACTTTCGGTCCAAACACCGGAAGTGGGTTTGCGGAAGATTTTCTTCACGCACGGCCATGATAGTAATAAAGGAAGAGTTAAGTCGGAAGATCCATCGTCAAAGGCAACGACTTCATCGACGAAGTCACTTAAATGTCTTAAACACTCCCCAAGAATCCAGTCGGCGTCCTTGACTTGAATTTCTGCACAAATCGTCGTCATTTCTTCTCGACCTTCTCCCTAAAAACAGGACATTCAAAGATTGGTGCAACAAGGTTGTTCTCAACGCAAAATCTATATAATGCATTTGCGATTTGGCAATTGTGTAAAACATCTTCTGGTGTCAAATTTGCGCAAATTGCGCAAAGACAAAAATCCCAACTTCTCCCCTCAAGTTCTTCTTTTACAAAAACCCACGCATCGTGATGAAATATTCTCTTCACTTTAATGCCGCAAGATGGTGTCATGAAACCCGCCTCTGAGTTATGTTACTCAAAACTCTTGTGAAGTAAGGCATTTCCGTTAAACCAATGAACTTCTTCAAATCTTTTTCAACGTCTTTCCATTGCAAGTTTTCAATAGTTGCCAAGTCAAGATTCAACTGTGTATTCTGAAACATGTTTGTAGGGAAAAGTACACCCAACCCCATAAATGGAAAATTCAAGACACGCGTATACACGTCAGAACGAAAACTTCTAAAATACACAATCGATTTCCATACTTCACCTACCCAAATCGCAACCGCTTGAGTGTATTCCTCAAGTGAAGAACAATACTGAAGGTGTTCCTCAAACGTTTGTTTCCCAGTTGCATATTCACTCGACGGCAAACAATCATGAACGAGTATCACGCCGGGGGATGTGAGAAACTGCAACGCGTTTATTATATCTTGGCGCGACTGAATATAAGAATGATCCCCATCAATAAAAACAACATCTATACCTTCAGGAAAATACTTCAAAGCATGTAAACCAAAGAAGTCGTCACTCGATATTTGCAATTTTTGTGTGGGGTTAATATTTTCACTTCCATTCAAGTCCCTGTCAATAGTTAACTTCATCTTCACAGGAAGTGCGTTAAAACATTGTATCGAGTATGTGTCTTTCGGTGCACCAACCTCCAAATACGTTCGCGCTTCAACCAATCTTGTTATTAAATAAATAGCGTCTCGAATGTGTTTATAACTTCCAGACCAATCAAACTCGAATTGCTTAAGAAGTATATTAACTTCATTCGTAAAGGGCATCACATGCTCCCCTTCGCAAGCAATGCGAACCACGAAGGTTTAGTGCATTCGCTACCTACAACATCTGGTTCCTTCAAAAGTATCAATTCAACAATCGAAAGGAAATCAAAATGTTCTGGACTAAACCCACACACATGCTTTGAGTATGGACAATCATCTGTCTCTGCTTGTTCGTGAAATCCTAAAGGTGACATAATAATTAACCACCTACAATGCCCCGCCAATAAACGCGTCACAGACAACGCTGTTTCCTGCGTCAGATGTTCAAGAACGTTCCCCAATATAATGACATCACCATAAAGTGATGAAGCTAAATTGACTATATCCCCAACAATAATCCCATCGTAAAAATCATGCATTGCGGGTTGCGTCAAGTACTTATCCCAAATCTCTATACCCACACAAGGAATTCCCAACTTTCGCATATAACTCCCCCAAAAACCTTCTACACCAATCCCCACATCAAAAACAAGTCTTGGGCGAAGACGCATTAACCATTCAGACACTATAGAAACGAAGAAAGAACCATGTTGTTCCTCCACAACAAGTTGCGGGAACATCGTTAAGACTTCACGATACGTATGTTGTTTCATAATTTCAACCTTTGTGAGATAACACTTCCGACAAGTCCTTTACATGTACGGGCTTGCCATATTTCTGCATAACTTTAATCATATTTTTCGTTCCGGGACTTTTGCCATCCCAAATGGCGATTAACACATCCCCATATCTTGCCATCTCCGCATTTCGAACGAAACCTGCACCTCGACCAAATTTGTTCCAATTAGCAAGAAATCTTATTATGGGTTTTGAGTAGCGAGTCGCCCATTGCTCGCCTAATCTATCAACACCCGAAGCCCCACCGGAAACAACTTCATCAATGACGAATCTAGATTCACGTATGGCTTCCTCTACAACTTTTAAGTCCTTTATGTTACGACTTCCCGCAATGATCGCTCTCATAACTTTACCATATCCGCGATTTTGAAACGCGTCCCATCGTATAATGCAAAATCAATCCCCTTCAATTGTTCACGATACTGCTTCCAAAATGGTGTCCCTGGGAATGGGACGCAATAACTCCATTGCCAAGTATCGGGTCGCGTCTCTTCAAGGAATTGATGCGACAGGGTTAAGTCTTCTGCCTTCTCTCCAGGAAGACCTTCAGTAAACGTCAAGTGGACTTTAACCCCACAACTCTTCAAAACACGAATTGTTTCGCGAGCAACCCCAAGGTCAAGTCGTTTCTTGCAACACTTAATCATTTCCGGACTGCCGGATTCAATTCCTAACTTGACTTTCGTCAGTCCACACTTCACCATGAAACGCCACGTATCTATTGAACACGTATCGGGTCGACACATTGCCCCCCAACGAATGTTTCTCTTCATCAATCCTTCGGATATCTCATACAAACGACCTTCTCCAATATTGAATGTGTCGTCATCGAAGTACACACTATTCAATTGTGGCCACAATCGAAAGGCATCATCAATATCCGCAAGAATGTTAGCAGGAGAACGCGGTCTATACTTGGTGTTATACATGACCGCCGGCCATTGGCAAAAAATGCAACGATACGGGCAACCACGAGATCCCCACAACGTGTAAGTACGTTGAGGTTCAATGGGATAGTCGCAATACCTTGCAATATCGCCAGATGGTATTCCTCTCCAGGCGAAGGGGGAGTTTAAGACTTCTTCAGGCGGCATGAGATCGTATTCCCATACCCCCATTGACTTTTCCCCCACCACCAACTCTTTTCGCAAGAAGTTAACTAAAGTGTGTTCGTACTCACCTTTGAAGATCGCCCATATGTCATACGGAGATTTATCTCCATACTCGTTCATGATTTCACTGGCCAAAGCACTCACGTGTGCCCCTGTAAGGATAATCTTCATTTTTGGAAGTCGTTTATGCAATTCACGACACACTTCCATGTCGTGATAGAACGACGCCGTCGCGGGCTCAATTATCAACACGTCAGGATTAAACTCAAACATGTACTCATAGAATGCTTCATAACTCTCGCGACTCGGAATAGAGTCATGAAAGAAAAATTCAACCTCGTCTTTCCTGAAGTGTCTCCTCGCATACGTTAATGCGAAAAGCATGAAGAACGGTGGATTGGTCATACAAGGATAAGGTGCCATATACGACCAACGTCCACCAGCACGTAAACCCCATTTCCCAGGAGAATGCCACGGTGGATTTGCAACAAGAACTTTTATTGACATAATTTCCCATCTTCCCAACGCTCTACTCGCTTAGGTAGATTGTGTAACGTTCCCCACTTTTTGCCTAGATTTCGAACGAAACCCGCATAGCGTTTATTTTCACATACCACGCGATTTCTTTCAATATGTGCATGTCTCTCTGGCGTATAATATGTAGGCAAGTAATGATGTTGATGGAAAACGCGTAAGTCATTCGCGAATTGGATCCGCAAACCAGAATTTGCAATGCGTCGTGCAAAATCATTATCTTCGTAAGCAAACCCCATTGCAAAATCTTCATCAAACGCACCCATAGCAACAAGGAATTCTCTAGAAATTGCCGTACACCAATGCAAATTTACTGGACGATATTCACTATGGTTATACCAGCCGGGTATACCGTCACCATCTGCCATGTTATCGTAAATTGGTATTGATTCTAAAAACGTAAGTGCATATTTCTTAGTTTTCCAATCAACCATATACATAGCTTGCGTAACATCGTAGGGCAAAGAATAACACGCACACGAGAGGTACATATTATTTGTTATTCTTTTTTTAATTTGGTCCAGCAAGTCTTTCGTGAAGGGCAAACATTCAGGATTCGTTATTACGACAACATTCCCACGCGCTTGCTTTATTGCGAAGTTCAACGGAATACAAGGACAATAAGTTCCTTCATCTATTCCGGTAGCAAAAATATTGAGTGCCTTTCCATGTTCCGCAATCACATTCCAAAAATGTTGACTCTTTCCACCATCATCATCAATTATGATAAACTCAACATCACGTAGCGTATCTAGAGAATGATAATGCCGATACGCCCATAACGTTCGATCAAGAAGAGTTTCTCGTTTGAAATGTGCCATCACAATACTTAACATACTCTTAACGTTTCTCTAGTGTCAAACATCTCAAGATTAAATATCGACACTAAACAATCACATGTTTGTCCATCACGAAAGCAAAACGTATGACACTCAGGACAAATCCACCACGTAGTTTGCAGGTCAACTTTTCGAACCAAGTTAAACAACCCACAATCAGGGTGTTTTTCGTTATACATAATCGCGTATGTCATCAGTACGTCCCCCAAAATCTTGCGGTAAGCTCTAGAAAGGGCTCCCACTTGATATCGAATTCACAATTATCAGGAGAATTCCGGAACAAAAGTGCTATTTCCTCGTTGGTCTTCCCGCAGTACCCGCACCCAATGCGTGTTACCATGAACGTTTCCGCAGGATTATTTCTTGCGTAATCCTTGAATCTATTGATGTAGAATGCAATTCGTGTAAGTGACAAAGGATATAGAGAATGATCCATCGTTGGTAAGGCGTATGAATTTCCCGTTCTTCCTTCGCCTATGCCATACTTTGCTCCATGTTGTTGGAGTGCGGTAAGTGCTGCACCTGCGCTATGGATTCCACGTAAATTGCTTCCGAATACAAAGATTTCTATCATGGTTTGCACCAACTTTAGTTAATGCTCATTACCCTTTCTTCATTAGAAGGATCGATAATATTGACCCCGCGGGGAAGCATACGCTTCCTAGAATGTAGAAGACGAAGGGGAGAACCTTATTAGTCATGTTCATCGGTCCTGTGTGTGAGTAAAAGCGGGGTCGTTTTTGGGTGGGCCGGGAACTGTCAAGTGTTGACGGTGCTTTGTCCCCGTGCTGTCCAGATATGTGACGATGGCGTTGGGGGGTTTACCCTGCAAGAAAGCAACAAGACATGTCCTACTATAACGCCATACACCACGAAACTTCCACGCTGGAATGCACCCCATTTTCGCGAGACGACACACCGTCTTTACATGCATCTTCAAGAACTCGGCAACTTCCTTACTATCCATTACTTCGTCCAGAAATTCCTTTTTCAAGTCTGACATGGTCTTTTCCAAAGTCCCATCTTGATACAAATAAGGTTGTAAAATTTCATCACAACCTTATTTGTATCCATCATCAATGATGTTGAGTAACGAGTGACGCGAACGAAATCTGCGTCACTCGTTACTTTATAACGACCTTACGTCTTCCAGAAACTGGAACCTTTTCGCATCCACAAGATAACGAAAATTCCCAAGTTCACAAAAGCCGCGAAGGCAGTGATGTATTCTCCCAGTGGCGTGTTCTCGATAGGGCAAGAATGCGCCTGCGTAAAGAGTGCCACGAAAAGGAGAATAACGTTAACCGCCCAACCCAATTTTACGTTTGACACGAAACCTCCTCTCATAATTTTTTGGTTGTGTAAACAACCAAGTAATCTATCCGCTCAAAAGAAATATACGAGATTCAGGCGCGATTTCCCAAATTATACACCATTATTTTTCACCCGGGCGCCCACTGGCGGCCCTACCCCGCATGCTGTTTTACGTATACTCATGAAATGTTTCACCCCCCGCAGGGTTGTTGTTGACGTTCTCTTTGCATCCGACAACACCCCAGGCCTGTACATTTATTGTTGAGTGCAATACAAGTTACATTTAATTGGAGTCCACCACCACCCCACGATCGGACTCATATGAATGTAAACATTATTAAGTAATGCTCCACCCATCAAGTGTACCTCAATCAAAACGAACCCATGTACCGGAACTGTTTTGAATTGTTGAAGTACTCACCCCAACCATGCATGCCATGCACCCAGCAAGTGTATGAACCGGTATCATGTTTTGAAAGAAGTGAACGTTTCAAACGTTACTCGTCTCCTTGTTACGTTGCAATACTTCTTGAACCATTCACCAACAAAGGACTTCTATAATCACTACACCTTTGGGTTAAGTTGTTGTTGTTGTGATGATACTTAACATGTATAGGAGAGAAGAATACGAACGTTATCAAAGCGTACAGGGTTGGTACCCTTGGTTACTATAGGAGGAGCAGAAGAGTTATTTGAGAAGTTGTATGTGAAGCAGAGGGAGAAGAGAAGAACAGAAAGGAAGTACACATCCCCAAGAAGCCTCCCAAACATAAACTATTTAAGAACATCACAGACAGTCCTATCATGTAGGACTATCATTCCTTCTCAATGTGATTGAGAAGGTACACAACTTCAATCTCGGACGATAAATTCGGACGAGAATGATTACGCAACTTCATTCCGGACGATAAATTCGGACGAGAATGATTACGCAACTTCATTCCGGACGATAAATTCGGACGAGAATGATTACGCAACTTCAATCTCGGACGATAAATTCGGACGAGAATGATTACGCAACTTCAATCTCGGACGATAAATTCGGACGAGAATGATTACGCAACTTCAATCTCGGACGATAAATTCGGACGAGAATGATTACGCAACTTCATTCCGGACGATAAATTCGGACGAGAATGAAGTGACACACCCTTTATTAAAAAGTATTGTTCATCAACACAAGGTGTGTTAATGCAGAACGATCCTGACGTATAAAAGGAATTAGATGGATGTATGAAACGTTTATCATATGAAAGGAAACATTCGAAAGGATAAACAAGAAAGGTGTATGATCCCTTCGGACAAACGATATTTACACCTACTCCCGCCCGATTCGGATATATCCGATTTTATCACTTACCCAAAGTGATACCTTACCCGCGGAATTCGGGTGAAGTTGATTTATTCATCTATTAAGCAACTATAAGTAATTGATTTTAAACAAGTTAGCCATTTTTTATTTGTAATGGAATGTGACGTTGTAAGTGTTTGTATAATAATAAGTTAGCATGTATGATATCTAACTTGTTGTTAATAAATAAGTTAACCTGGATAATTTCGAAAAGACGATTATGCGTTAACTTATTTAGAATCAATCAGTTATACGAGAATACGTTAATTGGTTTATTATCAAACACTTATCAAGGAATATTTTGAAATCGAATAAGTGATTGATTCTAAACAAGTTAGCAAGTCTTGCACATGTATCGTTAACACTTTTAAAATCAAACACTTATAGAGGGCGTTGTAACTGCGTGTTAAATAAACGTTTATCGTATCGCTGTAAGTGTATAGAAATAAATAAGATAGCTCACCACATGTAAGTGATTGAAAATAAATAAGTTAGATGGCCACTTTTTTCCTGCAGGGAAAGATTCGTTAAACGTTTATTATCCAAACACTTATCTTGAAAAAGCACAATAAGTCTGAACTTATAATGATTCTGAACAAAAAGTTTTTTGTAAGTGATTGATTCTAAATAAGTTAACATGGATTTTTTTTCTTGATTGTCTTCCCGTACTATCATATAATTAATATGAAGGAGGACAAAGAATGACAAGAGAAGAACTCAAGAAAATCGCTATCGAAAAAGCCGCGACACTCATCCAGAGTGCCAACGTTAGCGCCATCTTTATTGACGTGCATCCAGACCCTCTCGACGACGATGACGCTTTCGTAGTTTGCGAATACGTTCTCGATTCCGAACGCCACGAAACCGAGATATGCCATCTCTACAAGAAAGGCGAATGGTTCCCAGTAACGACTAACGCCTAACGAAAGGAAGCACGCAATGCCCGCACGGATATCCACAACCCAGCAAGGAGGTGATAGACATGAGGAAGGACTGGTAGTCCTGGAGGTCGGTCGGCAGGTGATTAAGCGACCAGTAACAAACAAGAACGGTTTTGGTTTGGAGGTTAAGCACATGGACATCAACACGATTCTCAAGGACGAAGACTTCACGACCTGGCTGAAGAAAAACTTCTTCTATTTCATGAAGAAGGAGATCCTCATCGAAAAGTACATGAAGTACCTCGGGAAGGACCTCGAAAGTCTCGGGAAGCTCTACGCTGTCTACAAGGACAACCAGTAGAGCAACGTAAACCGATCGACCTCACAGAGAGCGATCCACTGCCGGACCGCTCTCTTCTTATTGCGGGAATTCTGTATCAACACACGGAGTGCATGTGAGTCAAGAACCTGGTGTTAAAATGACTATAAACGTTGGTCAACACGTAAATCGCATTGATGTTTTTCACGTCGAACGTTATCCCGGGACATGTTGGTGAACCCTACTTTAAAACGAAATTCCCGACAGGGTGTAAACGATTATCCTGTTTTTACGAAAGGAGCGATCCGTATTCCCATCAAAACGTCCGACGTATAAAATCACTAAACGCAACACAATCTCTCCAACGTTTATAGTCATTTTAACACCAGATCGTTTTGCATCAACACTCCGTGTGTTGATGTGGTCCCCTACCCACTCCCGCCGGTTTCGGATATCTGCGGTTTTTTCGGACATCTCCGAATCGGATATAACCAAAAATAAAGGCGATATCTGATATCGCCTTTATCTGATAAAATCGGATATTATTTATGAAATTCAGGTATTGCTGTCTTTATAGACAGAATACAATTTATTTATCGATATCTCGTCTTTACTAAGATATCGAAGATACTTTTCAATTAAAACCTCCTTTTTCATGAAATAGAAGAAGTTTTTCTTCAACCACACTAAAAATTCTTCATCCCCCAAAATCTTTTGGATATCCACGTTTTCTCCTTCCAAACCCTTAAAAACCTCTAACTTGTTATTTTCCAACACTTTATAGTGATTGAAAACTATATCCGATTTTATCTGCAATACTCTCACCTCCTCTCTATCTTGTTTATTTTCAATCACATATATATTATAGTATATTCCCGATCAAAAATCAAGTAAAAAAATCCATGTTAACTTGTTTATTTTCAACCACTTAGCAAAAATCTTTATGCACAACAATTATTGTTTGCACAAAATCATTCTTAAATAACCATATAAGTGCTTGAAAATAAATAAGTTAACGATTTTTATAAGTGCATAAAAAAGTGGGGACTTAACTTGTTTATTTTCAACCAGTTACATGTGACGATATAACTTGTTTAATAACATGCACTTAAAGTGATTCGGTAACTTGTTATTTTACACACACTTATACCCGCAGGGTTTAAGTTATTGATTTTAAACAGGTTAAAGTGTATGAGGGAAATTCTTGTAAGTGGTTGAAAATAAACAAGTTAACGATTTTCAAAAAAAGTCCTTATAAATGATTGAAAATAAACAAGTTAACGCAAAAACCCAATAACATGTTGAAAATAAACAAGTTAGCCGGTAAAATGGTGACTCAATTTAGTCCAGTTAACTTGTTTATTTTCAACCACTTAAATAGTACCCTGTCTAACTTGTTTATTTTCAACCACTTATAGTGTCACTTTACACCAAAAATAAAAAACCGCTAACTTGTTTAAATTCAATCACTTATAACTTCAATTTAGATGATAAAATCGGATATATCCGATCGGGGCGGGAGTGGGCGATTTGCGTACATATTTCAGATATATCCGAAAGGTTGCGTACATAATTCGGATATATCCGAAACCCGCGGGTATAGTATCACTTTAGGTAAGTGATAAAATCGGATATATCCGAAACCGGCGGGAGAAGGTGGAAACCTATTGTGCATAAATGACGTGCCATTCCAATAGTTCGCGAAACACATGAAATAAACCGTTTATACCACGGGTAAATTTCGTTTTTACCCTGTGATCGCATTGGCGGCAACGTATTGGTATGGAAAAATTTCCAACGAAAATGGTATGACACATTTTTATTGTAATGTAACATGTCAAAAAACAACAAAAAACCAGAATTCCTTGGTGCCCCACGCAACGGGGGCCCCCGGACACAACGCCACGGCCAGGTATATAGCCTTTCGCCGCCACGGTGAGTTTTTTAGTTTGAGGGTTGCCCTGGACACAAACAAGAGTAGGAAATTTTAGCTTTCCCCCCAGCGAACAATGTCAAGCGTTTCGTTTGCCCTCCACTGGATTCCAAGACTCAACAAACTTGTATAACTTCTCTGCTTCAATGTAACGTTGCTTCTACTCAGTTCTGACACCACGAAAATTCTCAAGAGTGTCCACCCCACCATATGCAATACACTCTTATAAACATACTTCATCACAATAAGGCAATCGAGGGGGGAATATTGTTGGGAGGAGTCATAATAAGTTAACCGGTATATGTTGTGCTCTATCGGTCGGTCCTTATATATAGGGAAACCTAGGGGGATCTATCACTTATGGAGTTAAAGAGTCACTAAACCCTGTCTTTCCCCCCAGAGAAATGCTAAGGAGAGATGAAACAAGTGTGAAAGGTTACCTGGGCCCCCCCTGGTACAACGCCACGGGACACTTTATAGCTTTTGCGTAACATTGGGAGACCCCCACGTAGGCGTATAACGTTTGCAGCTTGCACGCCGCAAAACCTCTACTTGAACGTAACCCCCCACGTAGGCGTATAAAGTGGCCACCTGATCGTGCTTTGTGTACTCTTGAGAAGTCGCCGGGAGTTCCTCCACGCCTATCGATGGCCTTCCCAGTGGGGGGTTAACATGGTACGTGATACACATTACTCTACGCCTACCAGGTTTTTGGACACCTTATGCGGGGAGTGGGCGGTCTACCCCTGGGGTTACCCTGGTGGAAAGTATACAGTTTGACGCTTGAGGCACTTGTTAAGGTGTGTATTCTTAAGTGAGTCCACTGCAGGTACAACGTTTCCGGTATCATTTTAGCTTTTGCGGTTCTGCCCCCCGACTCCCGCAGCATGCACGCAATGGTGTTCCTTGTTGGGGGGGCCCGGTAGGGCTTTTTATCAAGACCCCCCAACCTCCTGACAACATTCCACAAAAGTCTCGCATTATTGCGTCACCACCCAACGCCAAAAACTATTTCCCGACAATGTATCGCAATCACTTGTAGAAATTCTCTGCGGAAATTCTCTCTAAAGTAAGCATCAATCTCATGTCACCTGATTGAGCTTCATGTACTCTCTAAGCTGACATGCTAACCATATACCAGCCAGTCCTCTATATAGGAAATATGGAGAGGAAAAAGAGATTGCAGATATATAGAGACTTGAATGGGACAAGAGAAATTCAATCCCCTTTCAGTCACCCCAGAGTTAAATGGTTGAGATAAAATAAGTTAGCGTGAAAAAAAGAAAACCTATAAGTGGTTGAGATAAAATAAGTTAGCGAGTTGGTGTAAGTGGTTGAGATAAAATAAGTTAGAAGGTACCTTATAAATGGTTGTAAATAAATAAGTTAGATCACTAGATGAAGGGAACAGCAAAACCTGGATAAATGGTTGAAAAATAACACTTTAAGTGATAGCAGAGAAATTAGCAGATAAAGTTTTTTTATTGGAGATTGAGAAGTGGATTGTAAGTGGTTGAAAATAAACAAGTTAACCACGATAAGCAGGGCAGGAAAGACAAGAAATTATCCCTAGATTTTTCAAGGGTCACCAATTATAATATTAAAAATAGGAAAAATGTAGAATGTGGCTTTTGCAGGTAAAGAGGAGAAGAAGGGAGGTGAGAGAGATGAAAGAGGAGAAGAAAGAGCAGAGAGAAGGACTGAAGCTGACAGAGTATGAAGTTGCGACCGCAGAGTTTGCAGAGGAAGTAGCAAGAGTGATAGCTTCATACTACATGGCAACAATGCCAACCATACAGCAGACCAGCAGATACTTGCATGCAATCGTTGATGAGTATCTGGCAAAAGGCGTGCAAGTTCACATCCATCGGATTCACCAATTCAGACCACCGGATCCACCGAGAAAGGACAACACCACAAGGATAACACTCGACAAGCAAAGGACGGCTAAATTATTTGAGGTTTTGAATGCACTATGAAAAGGTGAGAGAAGAAGAGAGGAGGTGAAGAAACTATGAGCGAACCAAAAGCATACTACACCTTTAAGAAAGCACTCCCAGATGATCCGGACATCAAGTTAATGGTCGAGAGATTCTGGGAAGATTGGGGGTCGTTCTGTGATGTACATTGTTGCGGACCTGAAGGAGACGACTCACTTTGGGTAGACGTCAGCGGAGGGGATCTCGTGACGATCGATCTTCCACCGGATACACCAAAGGAACGCATAATGTGCGCCTATGTGGTTCACAGCAGAATGTTTTCTACATGGGTAACAGTGCCAATCAAGGACGGCACGGCGTATCTTACTCAAGAGGACTTCGATAAGATCTCTTGAGTAAGTGAAAGAGTTTCTGAACACACAATATCCAGATAGAGAGGGGGTGAGAGAGGTGAAGTTGAAGAAAGTGGTGGAAATCCGAGAGGTCACACCGGGGGGGAAGACGTTTGAAGTCGAACTCGGTATGCATATCTACAACGACGGCACGGTAGCAGGTTATATGGAATTCACGTGGAAGGCGGAAGTGTCTATCGGGGATGCGATAGCAATCGCGAGA
>Ga0315291_10000199_pt1 | contig 74803 bp, 78 predicted proteins | sample YL17G12_20_MG_FD_203070 | JGI IMG/M metagenome (GOLD analysis project Ga0315291, IMG submission 203070) | Sediment microbial communities from Yellowstone Lake, YNP, Wyoming, USA - YL17G12_20 | ecosystem: Environmental > Aquatic > Freshwater > Lake > Sediment | place: USA: Wyoming | collected... | reverse complement strand
TGACTGTAGTATTTACGCGCTACAATCCTCTGGCAACTTGGGCTGGAGCTATACGACGGGATCTCTTGTGTACTCATCCCCAGCGATAGGGTCGGATGGCAGCATCTACTGCGGCTCAGGTGACAATAGGATTTACACGCTCCAATCCTCTGGTCATCTGGGCTGGAGCTATACAACGGGCGCTCAGGTGTCCTCTTCTCCAGCGATAGGGTCGGATGGCAGCATCTACTGCGGCTCTCTTGACAACAGGATTTATGCGCTCCAATCCTCTGGTCATCTGGGCTGGAGCTATACAACGGACAATGATGTGTACTCTTCTCCCGCGATAGGGTCGGATGGCAGCATCTACTGCGGCTCCTATGACTACAATATTTACGCGCTACAATCCTCTGGCAACTTGGGCTGGAGCTATACGACGGGATCTCTTGTGTACTCATCCCCAGCGATAGGGTCGGATGGTAGAGTGTTCGTCGGCTCCTTTGATTGTAACCTATACACTTTAACTTCCATCGGCGGTCTGGTATGGAACTATATGACAGGTGATTATATCTACTCCTCCCCCGCGATAGGATCGGATAGGAGAGTGTTCGTCGGCTCCCAGGATTATAATCTATATGCATTTATGGAGGCACCGACTTCAACTCCAACCAATACGCTGACGAACACTCCGACCGAGACGCCCACGAATACGCCTACCAATACACCTACTCAAACACCTACAAATACGCCCACGATAACAGCGACACCAACGATCACATCTACGCCGACTCAAACACCCACGAATATTCCTACTCAGACACCGACGGACACTCCCACGATAACGCCGACGAGGACTCCCACATCGACGCCGATGATCACCCCGACGACGACCGCCACACCCACGCCGATCCCACCGCTAGTCATCGTTCCGACGACGTTGACATCTGGGCAAACCTTCTCACTGTACTTGGCGCTGACTGAGGATATCGTCCAGCCGTTCGACTTCTATCTCCTTGCCGACACGCCCGCCGGGCCCTACACGCTCTACCTGAACGGCAAGGTCAAGAAGGGGATCACGCCGCTCTACAAGAATGTGAAGAGCTTCACCAAGGATTTCATAACAACGGTTCGCCCGTCCGTCAAAATCCCCGCATCCATGGGCGGTCAGACGATCACCTTCTACACGGCTGCCATAGATGCAGGCAAGAAACCGCCCATAAAGAGATTGTCTGAGCTGACGCCTAATACTCTATACGTCATCATGATGGATAAGAAGACGGTGATGGTGGGACAGTAGATATGGGGCGTACAGAAGTGACCAGGTTTGTCCAGACTGTATCAAGGGGGCAAGGGGATCAAATCTTTACTCTCGACTTTACGCATAACCGCTCATTTGACTGCCTAAACCTGCGCGCAAACCGCAGCTCTTCTTCCAACCTCGGCATAAGCCTTGTTTTTGTGCATCCTTGTGGCACCGATATTTTCAATGTTGCCTGCCCCGCACGGGTGCTATAATGTGACTGCCGGAGAGGTGGCAGAGTGGACGAATGCGACGGATTGCTAATCCGTTGTACTGGTATATGCCGGTACCGAGGGTTCGAATCCCTCCCTCTCCGCCAGAAAAGCAGGGATAAGGCAAAAGTCAGATGAAGTGGATTAAAACAGGCCTGGAAGAAAATCAACTCGTCCCCCTGACTCGTGTTACGGACCGATTGAGGGCGGACGAGATCGTCGGGATGCTCAGGGCAGAGGGGATTGAGGCGGTATGGCGAGTGCCTCAGTCACCTCCGCTCGATGGTTTAGAAGAGGCGTGGATGGGGAAGCATTATGGTGAGATATTGGTGCTGGACATCAATCTGGAGCGAGCGAAAGCGATAGTAGGGGGAAATCCAGACCGACTTGGTTCCCTATAGTGGCGGGTGATAAAATTTGGGGAGCGACCTTCTCCCTTATCCCTGTTTCCTTATCCCTGTAGTATCGGAGAGGTGGCAGAGTCCGGTTTATCGCGCACGACTCGCCCCGCCATGAAGGCGGGGCGCCCTGCCGAATGGCAGGGCGAAATCACACACCGCTGCATGGTGGGGTGAATTTAGTTATTATGTACTATGTGTATATTTTGAAATTAAATAATGGGCAGTTGTATACGGGCTTTACCCAGGATTTAAAAAGGAGAATTCAGGAACATAAAACTGGGAAGGTAGGATCAACAAAACACAGGCTCCCGATAGAACTTATTCACTACGAAGCTTACTTAAGAGATAGTGATGCAAGGAGGAGAGAGGAGTTTTTGAAGAAGTCCGAGGGGAAGAAATATCTTAAGCAGCAAATACGGGACTTGTTACTGGAATTAGGCCGACCAGACAGATAAATTTCTTACGGAGAGGTGGCAGAGTCCGGTTTATCGCGCACGACTCGAAATCGTGTAGGCCCTTCGGGTCTCGTGGGTTCGAATCCCACCCTCTCCGCCAGAACTGCAGGGAGAAGGGAGCAGGGAGTAGGGATAAGGGATACAGTGGAATGAAAAACTCTGAGATAAAAGCTATTGACCCGGCTTCCGTGTTCGCGCTCTTTTTTAGCGCGTGCTTCATCATTGCGCTGATCTATTCCCTTGCGGTAAATCTGCGGTTGATGCCGCGATTTTCTCTTGCGGCCCTGGATCAGCTGCGGGGCAGGATAGACAGCCTGCGCCCAGTGCCGAAGTCTCTTGCGTATGCAGCGCTCGTGGGAATAGCAGGCGGGGTCGGCGGGGCGCTTTTTGCGCTGGTTTATAATGTCTTCTCGGGCATTTTTGGAGGAGTGAAAGCGGAGATTGAGAAATAGCGCGCCCGTAGCTCAATTGGACAGAGCGTTTGGCTACGGACCAAAAGGCTGGGGGTTCGACTCCCTCCGGGCGCGCCAGTACTACAGTGATAAGTGGAAAGTGTGAGTGGCGTTGTGACGATGGGGGAGGGAGGAGAACCCCCAGAGGGGGTGAGTTTATCCTGAGCGATCCCGCTGTTAAGCGGGAGAGTCGAAGGGACTCCCTCCGGGCGCGCCAGTACTACAGTTTCTAGTTACTCGTTTCTGGTTTCTAGTGTGTCAATAGGCCGGATTTGATATCTCTCACAATGAAGTCCAACGGGGAGCGAGATCGGAAGTACATGCGCGAGGCGATCAAAGAAGCCGAAAAAGCGTTTGAAAAAGGCGAGGTGCCGGTGGGGGCGGTGATTGTGCATCACGGACGTATCATCGCCCGCGCGCACAATCAGGTCGAGCAGCTCAAGGACGCGACGGCGCACGCCGAAATGATTGCCCTCACGCAGGCCTCATCTGCGCGGGGAGATTGGCGGCTGGAGGACACTGAACTCTACGTGACGAAAGAGCCGTGTCCCATGTGCGCCGGTGGGATTGTGCTCTCTAGAGTGGGACGAGTGATCTTTGGCGCGAGGGATGAAAAAGCCGGAGCTGCCGGCTCAAAGATGAATATACTCCAGGACAATTGCCTCAATCACCGCGTCGAGGTCATCGGGGGCATTGAGGAGGAGAAGTGTAGTAAGCTACTCAAAGATTTTTTCTGCGCCCAGAGAGGAAAGAAGGTTTCCCTCTAATCCCTTTCCCCTTATCCCTTATCCCTGTGTTATTGCGGAGAGGTGCGAGAGCGGTTTAATCGGCACGGCCCGCCCCGAAGGGGTCCCTTCGGGAAAGGGCGCCCGTTGGGCCCTGGAGAGCATATGTATTATGTGTATGTAATGCAGAGTATAACCCGAAAGCAATTTTACATTGGCGTCACATCGAATCTTCAAGCGAGAATAAAAAAGCATAATGCAGGGAGTTCGAACTATACGAAGCCTTACCGGCCGTGGAAATTAATTTATTCCGAGCCCTTTGCTGCCAAGAGAGAAGCGTATAAACAGGAGTATTTTTTAAAACACCCAGACGGTTTTTTAGAAAAGAAAAAGATTATTGCTAAGTATAAATTTTGATCGTACTAAGCTGGAGGGGTGCGAGAGCGGCTTAATCGGCACGCCTGGAGAGCGTGTGTACCCCAAAAGGGTACCGTGGGTTCAAATCCCACCCCCTCCGCCAATTAGGAAGTGGCTTGCTAGCCTCTTTGAATTCAGTTAGGCCAGAAACGGGCTTTTCTTTTCGGAGTTGAAAGAAAAGCTATGTTATCAAACAATTGAGATTATGGCACGATTGGCAATAGTATTAAGATAGTCCGCACAGAACTTGGTATGTGTACTCCAAAAGGGTACCGTGGGTTCGAATCCCACCCTCTCCGCCAGAAAAGCAGTGGACAGTGAATAGTGGAGAGTGGAAAGTGAAAAACATTGGGATAGGGATTTTCGTTCACTATCCACTGTCCACTTGTCACTGCAGTGACGGGAGAAGGTATAAAAGCTGGGAGCTTACGGGCGGAGGGCTCCGGGAATAAATTCTATCCTTATTGTTGAAGATGAGCTCAATCTTGCAAGGATGTTTGAAACGAGGCTCAAGGAAACCGGCTTCTCCGTGTCAATCGCACTCGATGCATACGAGGGGGTCAGGCTTGCCCACCATGCAAAGCCGGATTTGATGGTGCTCGATCTGAAGCTTCCCGCTGGCGGCGGGCTGTCGGTATTAAAAAATATTCGCGCCTCTGCACACACGAGGCTCATCCCGGTGGTGGCGCTGACAGGAATGAAGGATGAAGCGTACAGGAAAGAGGTCATGGAAGAGGGTGTTGAGGCATTTCTAGAGAAGCCGTACGATCCGAACACCGTGGTCGATACGATAAAGAGTATATTGAAGTAGGGAACTGACCTTTCGCCCTTACCTGGTGACACCGACCATCGTCCAATCCAAACCCAACGCATTCCGTAACTTTACCTGCTCACCGGCGGGCATGAGGACCAGCGCGACGGTGTATTCGCCCACTGCTGCCATTCTGCAGACCTTGTGGACGTGCAGGGCCCCGCACCAGTAATCCGGATTGGAGTACCCTCTGGCGTACGGGAATATCCCTTTCAGTATGCCGCCATCATGCCTCACCGAGTAGATATCGCCAATCGGTGTGCGCACGAGGACGTATATGTCAACGGGGCGTTCCACAATGGGGGGAATACAACCGGAGATGGAGATTTCATCGCCGGGAGATGCCTCTCCCCTGCTCAGGGTAATATGGAAGTAAATAGTTCTTATTGATGCTCGCTAAAAAAATCCTGGCGGGATATGCACATGAGCGTTCAAAATCTCAAATTATCATGGGTGACTGAAGTGGTTGGGAAATTAACCGAATTGGAGCTTATGTTGATAAAATTGTGTGCTGCGATCTGGGCGATCATAGGGTAAAATCTACTCCGCAGATGCTGCTGAGCTCCTCGCAAGCAGCGTGCGTGCCGGATTCGCTCATAGAGAGATTCGACCACCGCTTCGTGGAGGCCTGGAGACGACCTGGAATGCAGGGGATAGATTTAAAGAAGTTTTCGGATGATCTGGTGTACAGGGACGGCATCTGGTTTTCGAAATCAGAAGGCGACGTTTCCTACCCGAAAGAGGGCCACGGAGTATTGTTTCAAATAGAAGATAAAAGCTATTGGTTTCTCCACAGAAGTAGCTGCATTATCGAAACGATGAGAAAATATTCACCAGGTGGAATCTTTTTTGAGCTCGGTGGGGGAAATGGATACGTGTCGAAATGCATTCAAAATGGCGGATACGATGTTGTACTGTTGGAACCGAGCATCGACGGAATCAAAAACGCAAAGAGGAGAGGAGTGGTGAACGTCATCTGTTCAACTTTTGAGCAGGCTCATGTAAAAAGAAACTCGATTCCTGCGATCGGTATATTCGACGTGCTCGAACACATGCCGGATGACACGCGTTTTCTGATGAATCTAAGGGAAATAATCATAAGAAACGGCAGACTCTATATCACCGCCCCCGCGCATAACTTTTTATGGTCGAGGGAGGATGTGTTCGCCGGGCATTTCAGGAGATATACGCTGACGCGGTTATGCGCACTGTTGCAGCACGCTGGCTTTGATATTGAATATGCGACCTATTTTTTCTCGCCATTGGTCTTGCCCATATTCCTCCTCAGGACCATCCCCCATGCACTCGGGGTGAGACGGCGCATCACCGTGAAACGGGCGAAGAGGGAGCTGATCTTGGATAAGGGGTTCATTCGATCGGCACTGGATGTTCTCTTGAGCAGGGAACTCGCAACAATAAGGAATGGGAGGAGCATCGCGTGTGGATCGAGCTGTCTGATTGTCGTCCGTGCTGCGTGAAGTCGATAGCGTGCGCGCGGGCGCGAGGGGAGAGCCGTGAGAATAAAGAAGCTCACCTACTGGATACAGGCAGTACGGCCGCAGTTTTTCGTGGCGAGTCTGCTCCCGGCGCTTATCGGTATCCGTCTGGCGTCGCATGACGTCCGTGTCAATTGGTTCATTGCGGCGCTCTCCATTGCGGGGGCGGTCGGCGTTCACCTCGCGACCAATGTGGCAAATGACTACTATGACCATCTCCAGGGCGTTGATGAATCCGGTGCGAGCAGCGGCAGCCGGGTCATCCAGGAGGGCAAGCTGCTGCCGGAGGAGATGAAGAGGTGCTTTTTAATAGCGTATGCGGCCTGTGTCCTCATCGGAATACCGATAATCTGGCGCTGTGGATGGCCCGTCCTCTATTTCGGTCTTGTGGGGCTTTTGATAAGCTACTTTTATGTCGGGCCTCCCCTCCGGCTCGAGTACCACGGGTGGGGCGAGGCGGCGGTGGGGATAGGCATGGGGCCGCTCATTATTCTCGGCGCATACTATGTGCAGGCCGGGCGCGTCGAATTCCCGCCGTTTTTTATTTCTCTGCCTCTCGGCATCCTGGTTGCTGCGATACTCTACGTGCAGAGCCTGCCCGACCTCGAACACGATAGGCGGTGCGGCAAGGTGACGCTCGTGGCGAGGTTGGGGGCACGTCGCGCCGCGTGGGGGGTGGGGGCATTATGGATGGTGGTTTATGCACTCACCGCCGCTGCGCTGTTCACCGGGATCGTCTCCCGACGCATCCTCTGGATCTATCTCAGCCTCCCCGCGGCGATCCTCATGACCGTCAGCTCAGTGCGCAAGAGCAATGACCTCACTCGGGCGAGCTGGGAAGGGAAGCTGATGGTCGGGCTCTATATCTACTGTGCGCTCGTGTATCTCATCTCGGTGTGATGAATAGAATGCCTTGGGACAAGGCAGGTAGTGTATAAGGAGGCGCTCATGAAGAAGGAAGTCCCTCTCAACATTGCGTACCGCCTGATCAACCACGGCCCGGTGGTGCTTGTGTCAACGTTCTACAAGGGGAGGCGCAACGTGTGCACTGCCGCGTGGGTGACGCCTTGTGACGCGGCAGTCCTGGCGGTGGTGATCTCAGACGAAAATTACAGCTTCAGGTGCATCAGGGGGACGGGCGAATTCGTCCTCAATGTTCCCAACCGGGCGCTCATCAGGAAGGTCATCGCATGCGGGAGCGTGTCGGGCGAGCACTTCGACAAGTTCAGCAAATTCGGCCTCACGCCCCTCGCGGCGCGGAAGGTGAGTGCCCCTCTCGTCGGCGAGTGCATCGGGCATCTCGAGTGCAAATTGATCGATGGCGAGGAGCGCCTCGCCCGGAAATACAATCTCTTCCTCGCCCGGATCGTGGCTGCTTCCGCTGAGCGGGGCCTTTTCACCACGCGGTGGAACGTCCGCGCACCGCGGGCACGTACCCTTCACCACCTCGGAGGAAACGCATTCGCGGTCCCCTCGGGCACCGCAGTGAGGTGATCGAGCCTCAGGAAAACAGGGCACAAAAAAGCGGCCGGGGTTACCGGCCGCTCTTTTTGCCACTGTGATCAGAGAGCGATTATTTGCCACCAGCAGGAGGCACTGCGGGTGCCGCCGACTCGCCGGCGCCCGATGGTGCGGATGTGGAGCCACTGGGTTCGGCTGATGTCGAGGGAGATGATGGCGCCTCCGCGCCTCCCTTTGCAGGCGGGACGCCCGCGGGGGGCACTGCGCCTTCCTTAGCGGCTCCGCCCTGCTCGATACTCGCGGAGGTCGCGGGGCTTTCTGATCCCTGTTCCTGAGCTGTGAGCAGTCCACAGGCACAGATAGCCAGTGCCAGCACTGCTATGAAAATCCAACTTTTCACGTCTCATCCTCCTTTCTTTTTCAATAAGATGAGCTCGCGTGGTGATAGCTCAATTATCGAGGCAAAAGTATACAACAAGTGGGGGTGCCTGTCGATATAAAAATGATTCATAAAAAAAATGATTCACGCCGTAATGGGACAGTTATAGGGGGTAGCCGCAGATTTACGCGGATGAACGCTGATACACCTACATAAAATCAGCGTGTATCTGCGTGTATCCGCGGCAAGAAACCTTGACCACTCACACAATCCTTTTTATCTGCGGTAATTCATTGCTGGATTCACCCTGTAAGTGACCCATTGCTTCACGCCTTCTGAGGCATTACTTCGCGCCAGTTCCAGTGGTCTAAATCTTTCGTCCTCCGATATTACCCCCTATGGTTCATGGCAGCACACGTGTATCCCGATGCGCGTGGTGTGAGAGAATACGTCAAGGGTGGGATGATGCCAGATCAGACAGTGATATACTCCCTGATCCGGCGTATTATCTTCTTGCCGATGCCGGGTACTGAATCGAGATCATCAATGGTCCTGAACCATCCATTGCTCCTTCTGAACATGATAATTCGGGCGGCCCGCTTCGGGCCGATGAGCGGGAGTGTCTCGAGCACTTTTCGGGAAGCATGGTTGATGTTTATCTTCGCGCGTTTCATCGAACGGGCACCGACCGCAAAATTTCAGGCGATGTGCAGCAGTATTTCCTAAAGTGTAACTCAGTCTCGAAATGAGGTCAATAAGTTGTTCGTCGTGAAAATGGCTGTCAAAAAAAATGCGACCGGTTATAATGATGAGCAGCAGAACAAAGGGCAGGATAGAGTACGTGGCACCAATAGCGGAGACCGGGACACGATCGCTCCGGATGGGCTGTCGACCGCAGGGATGGCAGTCGTTGGGGCAAGGAGGTTTTATGAGCGCGCAGCTTCTCCTGGGGACATTCAGAGAGATCGAGAGGAGGATCATCCGTAGCGTGTGGGGGGAGGAATCCTCTGGCCCCGTGTTCACGGCGGTGCATTTCGAGCCGTGCATTGATGTTTTTGAGACGCAGGAGGGCACTGTCGTCAAGATGGAGATTCCCGGCATGAGGAAGCGGGATATCACTGTGGAGCTCGAGGGAGACACTGTCATCATCCGGGGGCGTCGGGATGACAAATCACGGGGAGCAAAGGTCTCCTACCAGCAGATGGAGATCGACTATGGAATGTTTGAGCGGAGGGTGAAAATAGCTTCGCCTATCAAAAAGGATGCGGTGAGCGCATGTTATCGCGATGGTTTTCTTGAGGTGCGGTTGCCGAGGCAGCGCCCCCGCAGGGGGAGGAGGAAGCCTGAGTGAGAATCTGTACCTCCGTGGCTTTTCGCCACGCGCGGGAGGAGATCTGTTATGGAAGCGGACAGTCCACCCAATGACACGAGCGTGAAGGTTGCCATTCCCCGGGAGGTCGGGATATTGCCCCTGCGCGACACGGTTATCTTCCCCTTTATGATCACTCCCCTCCTCGTCGGGCGTGAGAAATCAATACGGTTGATCAACGAGTCCCTCTCGGGCGATAAGATCGTGGGGCTCATCGCCCAGCGGAAAACCGAACTGGAGGATCCCCGCGCGGACGATCTCTACCGCTGCGGAACCGTGTGCAAGATACACAAAATGATACGCTATCCCGACCAGCGGGTGAATATCATCATCCAGGGGCTCCAGCGATTTCATCTCGAGCGCGTCATCCAGGAGGAACCCTACTTCAAGGCGGCGATTGTGCCGCTCGATGATATTGTTCATACGGATATGGAGATGCAGGCGCTCACCCGGAGCGTCTCAAACCAGTTCCAGAAGATCCTGTCGCTCTCTCCGCTCCCGGCCAAGGAGCTGCAGATGTCGGTCCTGAACATCACCGAGCCGAGCAAGCTCGCCGATTTCATCATCTCGAATATGGACGTGGAACTCGCGAAGAAGCAGGAGCTGCTCGAAGAGCTCGATGTCAGGGCGCGGCTGAAAAAGCTCCTGCTCATCATCGACAAGGAGCTCGAGATCCTGGAGCTGGGAACCAAGATCCAGAGCAGCGTGCAGAGCACCATCGGCAAGGGGATGCGGGAGCACTACCTGCGGGAGCAGCTCAAGGTGATCCAGAAGGAGCTCGGAGAGGGCGACGAGCAGACGCGGGAGGTGCGCGAGTTCGCGGAGAGCATCGCAAAGGCACACATGCCGAAGGAGGTCGAGGAGGTCGCGCGGAAGGAGCTCGGCCGTTTTGAAACCATCAATCCCGCCGCCGCCGAGTACACGGTATCCAAGACCTATCTCGAGTGGCTGGTGAGTCTCCCCTGGTCGGCGGGAACCAGGGACACGCTGGACATCCGCAGGGCGAGGAGGATCCTCGACCTCGATCACTACGATCTGGAGAAGGTCAAGGAGCGCATTCTCGAGTACCTCGCCGTGCGCAAGATCAAGAAGGACACCAAGGGGCCGATCCTCTGTTTCGTGGGCCCCCCCGGCGTGGGCAAGACCTCCCTGGGGCGCTCAATCGCCGCCGCCATGGGGCGAAAGTTCATCCGCATATCGCTCGGCGGAGTGAGGGACGAGGCGGAGATCCGCGGGCACCGGAGGACCTATGTGGGCGCCCTCCCGGGACGGATCATCCAGAATATCAAGAAGTGTGGCTCCCGGAACCCCGTCTTCATGATCGACGAGGTTGACAAGATCGGGGTCGATTTCCGGGGCGACCCTGCGAGCGCGCTGCTCGAGGTGCTGGATCCCGAACAGAATTTCAGTTTCTCTGATCACTACCTCGAGGTTCCGTTCGATCTCTCCCCGGTGATGTTTATCACCACCGCGAATATTCTCGACCCTGTCCCGCCGGCGCTCAGGGACCGCATGGAGATGATTGAGCTGCCCGGCTACACGGAGGAGGAAAAGATCACGATCGCCAATGGCTACCTCATCCCGAGACAGCTCGCCGAGCACGGCCTCACCGCGGGGCGGGTCGTCTTCCGCAAGGGGGCGCTCGAGGGGATCATCCGTGACTACACCCGCGAGGCGGGCTTGAGAAACCTCGAGCGTGAGATCGCGGGCGTGTGCAGGAAGATCGCCAAGTCGGTCGCGCAGGGGAAAAAGGAGAGGGTGGTTGTCACGCGGCAGAGGTTGAGAAACTACCTGGGGCCGGTGCGCTTCATCTCAGAGCTCGCGGAGAGGACCGGCGAGCCCGGCGTGGCGATCGGCCTCGCCTGGACCCCCAGCGGCGGCGAGATCCTCTTCATTGAGGCGAAGCGGATGAGGGGGAAGAAGGGCTTGACCCTCACCGGGCAGCTCGGTGAGGTCATGAAGGAATCGGCCATGGCCGCGATGAGCTTCGTGCGCAGCTACGCCGGTCGTCTGGGCGTCGCCGAGGATTTCTTTGAGAAGAGCGATATCCACATCCACGTGCCCGCGGGGGCGATCCCCAAGGACGGGCCCTCTGCCGGCGTTGCCATTGCCGCGGCGCTCGTCTCCCTGCTCCGGGGAATCCCCCTCGATTCCCGAACGGCGATGACCGGAGAGATTACCCTCACCGGCAAAATCCTGGCCGTCGGCGGGATCAAGGAAAAGATTCTCGCCGCACGGAGGGCGGGCGTGACCACCGTGATCCTCCCGGAGAAGAACAGGAAGGATCTCCAGGAAATTCCCGCGGTGTTGCGCCGCTCGCTGAAATATGTGTTCGTGAACGACCTCTCACAGTTGCTCAAGAATCGGTTTCGGGATGTGAGAAAGGGGAGGGCGAGTAAATGAGGGGGCAGAGGAGCGGAAAGGTCGAACGGATCGGCGTGCTCACGGGCGGGGGGGACTGCCCCGGGCTGAACGCCGCCATCCGCGCCGTGACCAAGACGGCGATCAACGAGTACCGCATGAGCGTGGTAGGATTCAAGGACGGATACGAAGGGTTGGTCGAGCGGAGGTTCAAAGAGCTCTCCTATGATGATGTTTCGGGGATTCTCACCTGGGGGGGGACGATCCTGGGCACCTCCAATAAGGCTGATCCGTTCCACTACTGTGTCAGGGACAGGCAGGGGATGGCGTGCAGGGACCTATCGCGGCAGGCGATTGACAACGCGCGCCGCCTCGGCGTGCAGGCGCTGATCTGCATCGGGGGAGACGGGACCCTCTCGATCGCGCACCGTCTCTGGAAGAAAGGGCTCCCGTGCATCGGCGTCGCCAAAACCATTGATAACGACCTGGGGGAGACCGAGGTGACCTTCGGTTTTGACTCGGCGCTCACGACCGCCGCAGAGGCGATCGACAAGATCCGCACGACGGCGGAATCTCACCACAGGGTGATGGTGGTCGAGGTCATGGGCCGCTACGTCGGCTGGATCGCCCTCTGCACGGGCCTCGCCGGCGGCGGCGACGTGATCCTCATCCCCGAAATCCCCTACCGTATGGATGTCATCTGCAGCCTCGTGAAGGCGCGGCACAGGAAGGGGAGGCGGTTCAGCATTATCGTGGTATCCGAGGGGGCGAGGCCTGTCGGCGGGAAACAGGTGGTGGACAGGGTGGTCAGAGACAGCCCCGACCCGGTCAGGCTCGGCGGCGTGGGCAGGGTCCTCGCGAGCGAGATCGAGAAGCGCACGGGCATCGAAACGCGCGTCACGGTCCTTGGCCATCTCCAGCGTGGCGGAGCGCCGACCGTTTTTGACCGCATCCTCGCCACCCGGTTCGGTGAGGAAGCCGTGCGCCTCGCGGCGGAAGGGCGCTTCGGGAGAATGGTGGGAATCAAGGGGGGGGCGATCGTCTCAGTCCCCTTGCTGAAGGCCATCACCAGGCTCAAGCGGGTGCCGAGAAATTCTCCGCTCATCAGGGTGGCGAGGGCAGTCGGGACATCTTTTGGAGTATGAGTGTCCTGTCCGCCGACGAGGTGGAACAGGTACCTATAATATTTATGAGGGAGAAGCTCGCCAGCCTGTTGCGCAGCCATTCATCCAACCGCGAGATTGCCCTCGGACTCGCGGTGGGGATGTTCGTGAGCTTCTTCCCGATCTACGGCCCGCAGATGCTCGCCTGCCTGGCGATCGTCCTGATCTTCAGAAGGCTGAACAGGATCGCGGTCTTCCTCGGCGTGCAGTTCTCATGGCTCTACCCCCTCGTCGTGTATTGTGACTATCAGGTGGGCCGCCTGATCATGCCGGGGGAGCATCCCGCTTTCCGTATGGCTGATTTCCAGGGAAAGGGGTTCGCCCACGTCGTCTCGCTGGTGAAACAGCTGTTCCCGCTCCTCCTCGCGGGGAGCCTCGTCGCCGGAGCTCTCGCGGCAGTGCTGACCTACGCCATCGCGGTGGCGCTGCTGTCAAAGTATCGGAATCACTCAATGTAATCCACAGATAGACACAGATAAACGCAGATGGACACAGATAGGCAATTTATTCATAAGGAGTTGACAGGGGAAATAATTGCGGGAGCGTTTAACGTTCATAATACTCTCGGGTGTGGATTACTGGAAAAGGTATATGAGAATGCACTCGCGTGGGAACTTGAATTGATGGGGAAGAGAATATCATCGCAGAAAGAATTCAAAGTAATGTATCGCGATAAAGAAGTGGGTTTCTATTATGCTGACCTTATCGTGGATGAAAAAGTTATAGTGGAAGTCAAGGTTGTAGAAGCCCTGGACAAGGCACACCACGCACAGCTGTTAAACTATTTGAAAATTGCCGGCCTCAGGGTTGGGTTGCTTCTCAATTTTGCATTACCAAGACTGGAATACGAAAGATTAATACTTTGATCTTTTCTATCTGTGTGTATCTGTGGTCATCTGTGTATATCTGTGGATGACGATGAACTATAAAGGAGGGGATATGAAACCATGGCAGTGGGTATTGGCTGTAATTGCCTGCACGCTGTCGCCTGCGCTGCTCAATGCTGAGGCCGGCACGGCGATCCAGGCGAAGGCTGACATAAAAGCCGTCACGGTCTATGAGGACCGGGCGCTCGTGACGCGGCAGGCCGAGCTGGCCCTCGAGCCGGGACAGCGGGGGATTGTCTTCCGCGGTCTCCCCGCGGGGTTGATTGACAGCTCTCTCCGGGCGTGGGGGAAGGGGAGCGCGAAGGTGACCATACTGGGGCTTGAGGTGGAGCAGGAGTATCTCAAGGAGCCGAAGGACGTGCGGGTGAAGGCGCTCGAGGATGAAATCGAGAAACTCGAGGAGAGGGCACGCGCGCTCGATGACCATGGGAAAACGGTCGAGATGCAGATGAAGTTTGTGGAGTCGATACAGTCCTCCGTGGGAGAAGGGATTTCAAAGGAGATGCTGATGCGCGTGCCAGACCCATCGGAATGGGAGAATGTGGTCGCCTTCCTCGGGCAGGCCGGAGGCGCTCTTTCCCCGAAGGTTCGCGAGATACAGAAGGGGTCGCGCGACGTGAAGAAAGAGATCGAAGCGGCGAAGAAAAAACTGGACCAGATCAGCTCGGCGATTCCGAAGGAGCAGAAGAATGTCACGGTAATGCTCGATGTGGCACAGGGCGGGTCGTTCGGCCTCGCGCTCTCCTGCTCCATACTCGGGGCGAGCTGGCAGCCGCTCTACGATATCAGAGCGGAACGCGATGCAGGAGCGGTCGAACTTACCTACTGCGGCCAGGTGAGGCAAAACACAGGTGAAGACTGGAGGGAGGTCGAGCTCGAACTCTCGACGGCAAAACCGTCCATGGGCGGGAAGCCGCCGGGGCTTGAACCCTGGTACGTGCAGTACCCCCGATACCGTCCTGTGGCGAAGCGGATGATGATGCCGATGGCGGCTGCCCCCCCGGGGAAAGCGGAGCAGGCGGCAGTGGAGGATGCGGGCGGGATGGGCGGCCCTGCCGGGGAGGAGGAGGCGCAGGTGGCCACGGCACAAGTCGGGAGCCGAGGGGAGGCGGTCACCTTCCAAGTGAAGAAGAAGGAGACGGTCCCGAGCGACAATAACCTTCATAAGACAACCATCGCCTCATTCACCATGAAGGGGGGCTATGAGTATGTCGCCGTTCCCAAGCTCGCCGAATACTCCTATCTCATGGCGAAGGTGGCCAATGAAGCCGTCTATCCGCTCCTCGGCGGAGCGGCGAATGTTTTCCTCGGTCCCGAGTATATAGGAAGCTCTGAGCTTAAATACGTGGGGCCGGGCGAAAAGTTCGACCTCTTCCTCGGGGTTGACGAGGGAATGAGCGTGAAGAGAAAACTTCTCACCACGGAGGCCGAGAGGTCGACGGTGAGGTGGCGGACGGGGTGGAGGAATTACCGCTACCGGATCGACATTGAAAACCATAAAAAGGGGAAGCAGACAATTGTCATCCTCGACCAGATCCCCGTCTCACGGGAGCCAGATATCAAGGTGACCCTCGATAAAGCGAGCCCGGAGACGGTCACGCTCCCGGAGTGGGAGAAGCCTGGTACGCTGTGCTGGAGGCTGGATATTCAGCCGGGGGAAAAGAAGACCATCGAGTTTGAATTCTCCGTCTCGTTCCCGAAGGGAAAGGAAATCGAGGGGCTGGACTGAATAATTTTTTACGACGGAGGACGCGGCGCGGCCGTTGGCCGCAACCAGATTTATCTGTGTGTATCCGCGCTGTATCTGTGTTCATCTGTGATACACATTGAAGTTTTAACGAGCACCACAGATACACACAGATAGACACGGATGAACACAGATAGGGATTTTTCCATGATCGTGATGAAATTCGGCGGCACGTCGGTGGGCGACGCGGCCGCGATCAAGAGGGTCAGGCGGATTGTCGGCGGCCGCCTCAGAGATGATCCCGTGGTTGTTGTTTCCGCAGTCGGTGGGATTACGAACCTTTTGCTCGAGACCGCCCGGAAGGCCCGGGAACGCTCCCGCCAGGCCATGAGCATGCTGGAAAGGGTGTACAGCGTCCACAGCTGCATTATCCATGAGCTCGGCCTCACGGAACAACTCGCCGCGAAGGAGTATGAATATTTAAAGGAGGTCGTGCACGGGATTTACTACCTCGGCGAGCTCACGCCGAGGACGCTGGATTACGTGGCGAGCTTTGGGGAGCGGCTCTCCGCCAAAATCATCAGCGCGTATTTCACGAGCAGCGGTATCCCGAGCCGTGCCTGGATGGGATGGGAGGCGGGGATCATCACGAATGACGAGCACGGCAACGCCAGCCCGCTGCCGGAGACATACGCGATGATCCGCAGGAAGCTGCGTTCGAGGAAGAAACTGCCGGTGGTGACCGGCTTTATCGCGCGGGGGGCGCACGGTGAGATCACCACCCTGGGGCGCGGGGGGAGCGATTTCACCGCGGCGATTGTGGGACGCGGGCTGAATGCGAAAGAGATTCAGATCTGGACGGACGTCACCGGGATCATGACGGCTGACCCGCGCATCGTCCCGCGGGCGAGAACGATCGCGAGGTTGAGCTACGCCGAGGCGGCGGAGCTCGCCTATTTCGGCGCGAAGGTATTGCATCCGCGCACGATCGAGCCGGCCGTGGAGAGGGATATCCCCGTGAGGATCCTCAATACGTTCGAGCCGGAGGCAGCGGGTTCACTCGTCGTGAGAAAAGCGAAGAGACCGAAGCACCTGATACGGGCAATCGCCTCCAAGAAAAACAATATACTCATCAGCCTCAGGTCCACGCGCATGCTCGACACGCACGGTTACCTCGCGCGGATCTTCGAGGTATTCAAACACTACGCGGTTCCGGTTGACCTGATCGCCACCTCGGAGGTGAGCGTTTCGGTGACGGTGGACGGAAACGCCGCGCCGCGGCTCAGGGGTATTATCAATGACCTCGGCAGGATCTGCACGACGCGAACCGTGGAGAATCGCTCGATTGTCTGTGTCGTCGGCGAGGGGATTGGTCGCACGCCGAACGTTGCGGGGACAATATTCAGGATTGTAGGGCGCGGGGGGATCAATGTGGAAATGATTTCCCAGGCCAGCGCTGCATTGAATATCAGCTTCCTCGTGCGGGACAGCGATACCGACAGGGCTGTCAGGCTCCTCCATCGCGAATTTCTGGAGGGGTAGCCCACCCTTCAGGGTGGGAGGATTATACATGATCATCAACGTCGGTTCTCTCAACAGGGTGAAGCGTGGTGCGGTAGAGGAGGTATGTCGCGATCTCTTCGCTGATGTCACCATCAGGTATTACCAGGTTGATTCGGGAGTTTCGCATACCCCCGCTACCGACGAGGAGATCCTGCTCGGTGCGACCAGTAGGGCCGAGCAGGCATTTCGCGCGTCACGGGCTGACCTTGGAATCGGGCTTGAGGGTGGAATCGCACCCGGTCCGTATGGCCCCCTGCTCAAGGGATGGGTGGCCGTCTTTGACGGCACAGACACATTTATCGGTTCGACGCCGGCGGTCCCCTTCCCCCGCCATCTCCTGGTGAGGGTAAGCGCGGAGAGGGAGCTCGCCAGCGTCATGGATGAGGCGAGCGGGAAGGAAGATGTACGCTCGAAGGAGGGGGCATTCGGGATTCTGACCCGCAACCGCATCACCCGGGCGCAGAGTTTCAAGCTCGCGCTGTATTGCGCTCTCGCGCCGATTGTAAATAAGAAAATGTACCGAAGCGTAATGGGTCACTTACAGGGTGAATCCAGCAATGAATTACCGCAGATAAAAAGGATTGTGTGAGTGGTCAAGGTTTCTTGCCGCGGATACACGCAGATACACGCTGATTGTATATAGGTATATCAGCGTTCATCCGCGTAAATCTGCGGCTACCCCCTATAACTGTCCCATTACACCGAAGCACAGATCGAGAGAGTCGTATCCAGGACGATATATCCTGAATCACGTAAGAAGGGAATCGAGCGGGATGCACGGAATATATTGGGGCGGCCTGTGGTGCATGGTGGTCTTCTACGCGGTCGTGTTCTGGGTCGGCGTGTACTACTCGCGGAAGCGGGACACCGGAACCACCTCAGACCTGATCCTCGCCGGCAGGAACATGCCGCTCTGGATCGCGCTGTTCACGATGACCGCGACCTGGGTCTGCGGCGGTTACATCAACGGCACCGCGGAGAATATCTACAAGAACGGGATCACCTGGGGAGCGCAGGCGGGGCTCTGCTACTCGCTCAGCCTTATCCTGGGGGGAATCTTTTTCGCGAGGATCATGAGGCGCCTTGAGTTCACCACGCTCCTCGACCCATTTGAGAGGCGCTTCGGCAAAGGGGTGGCAGCAGTTCTTTTCTTCCCCGCGCTCGCCGGCGAAATATTCTGGAGCGCGGCCATCCTCCTCGCCCTCGGGACGACGTTCGGTACGATACTGAATCTGGACCTGACGACCTCGATCGTCCTCTCCGCCGGAGTCGTCATCGGCTACACGACCGTCGGGGGTCTCTGGTCGGTGGCGTACACGGATGTGGTCCAGCTCGCCTTCATTTTTGTCGGCCTTGTCGTCGCGATCCCGTTCGCGGTTGGCCGCGTGGGCGGGTTCGCGGAAATGGCGGCGCGCTACGGGGCCATGGGCGGCTCCTTCACGTCGATCCTGCCGCCGATCCGCGGCCTTTCGCACAACGCCGTCTGGACGCTGCCACGTGTGCTGAACTGGTGGGACTGGTCATTCCTGCTCGTCCTCGGAGGGATACCGTGGAACGTCTATTTCCAGAGGGTGCTCGCAGTCCCCAGTGTGAGAATTGCTCGGCGTTTTTCGATCTATGCCGGTTTCCTCTGTGCGGCCGCGGCGGTGCCGCCGCTCATCATCGGCATCATTGGCAGCGTGTTCCCCTGGAAGACGCTGGGCCTCGGGATCGAGTACCCCGCCATGGTGCTCCCCTACGTTCTCCGCTACCTGACACCCTACTGGATCGGCGTGCTGGGCCTCGGGGCGGTGGCGGCAGCGGTCATGTCTTCCGTTGACTCGTCGTTCCTCTCGGCGTCAGCGATGTTTACGTGGAACTGGTACTGGAGGATCATCAATCCCGAGGCGAGCGAGCGGTCGCTGAGGGTCGCCCTCAGGGCCTCGACGGTCGTCATCGGCATCGCCGCAACGATCATAGCGCTGAAAATAAAAAGCGTTCAATTGCTCTGGTACCTCTGCAGCGATTTCGTGTACGTCATCCTCTTCCCCCAGCTCACCATGGCGCTCTTCTGCAAGAGTGCCAATCGCCCTGGCTCAATTGCAGGTATGATCGTTTCTTTTGCCCTGCGTTTCGGCGGAGGCGACCCCCTCCTGCATATCCCCCGGCTCATTCCCTACCCCTGGTGGGACCCGGTTGCCGGCACGCTCTTCCCATTTAAAACAGTCGCCATGCTGAGCGGTTTTGTGGCCATCTATGTTGTGTCGAGGCTCACCTGCCGACGTTTTCCCCCGCGTCCGCTTCAACTTTCATCACAGATGAACACGGATACACACAGATATTGACTACTGTTGCGAGTTTCTTATTGCTCGTTTCCAGTAACGGTACACAGAAACATCTGCGCGCATGCTGTCCCGCCCCAATCTGTATCTGTGTTAATCTGCGGCGATCTGTGTTTATCTGTGGTCCACCGTTGATCGCATTCGGGAGCTGATCCAGAAGGAAGCGAGGAGGTAGTAGCACGGATAGAGGAACGAGACACGCAGCAACACTGGATTGACGTTCGGCATGAGGAAGATGAGCGCGATGGCTGAGATTGCCCACGCGACCGTGAGCGGGCGCGTCAGCCAGGCGAGCGGCTTCGTTTTGAACGGATCGATGTACCTGATCGGGACGAAAACGAGCAGCGAGAGCACGAGCACGATGAGAAGATTGAGCGTGCGGGGAAGATTGAAGAGGGAGAGGTAGATGACGGCGATGTTCCAGTAGCTCGGGAACCCCATGAAGTAGCCGTCCTCCGTCTTCGCCTTCTCCTGGCAGAAGCCGTAGGCGCTCGCGAGCAAGGGAACCATGGCCCAGGCCCACCTGCCCGCGGGCAACAGGTCAGCACGCACGAGGATGAGTACCGGTATGAAAACATAGTTGACGTAGTCCACGATGTCGTCGAGCTTCCTCCCGTTGAAGTCGGGGAGGATCTGGGGGGTGTGGAAATGCCGCGCGAGGGGGCCGTCGGTGCCGTCGATGAGCGTCGAGAGCGCGAGCCACAAAAAGCCGCCGCGAATATCCGCGCGCAACACCGCGCGCAGCGCCAGAAAACCGGTGACGAGACCGAGAGCCGTGTAGGCCTGGACTCCCCATGCGATCACTTTCTCTTTCATCGCGGTAGACTATACCAGCGGCCGGGATGCAGGTCAACCAATTTGGGACACCCGAAGTAATGGGTCACTTACAGGGTGAATCCAGCAATGAATTGCCGCAGATGGAAAGGATTGTTTAAGTGGTCAGGGTTTCTTGCCGCGGATACACGCTGATTGTATATAGGTGTATCAGCGTTCATCCGCGTAAATCTGCGGCTACCCCCTATAACTTTACCCCATTGAGAGTTTCCCTCCGTGCTCTCTGTGTCTCCGTGGTGGATGCGACACTTTACTTCATACATGAATATTGCCTTCACACACCCCCTGCCGTATAATCATTCATCTCCATGACCGACCACCTGTACGAGCTGATCATCATCGGGGGCGGCCCTGCGGGGCTCGCCGCCGGTATCTACGCTGCGCGCGATAGCCTTGACTGTCTCCTTTTTGAAAAAGATGCCTCCGGCGGACAGCTTGTGCTGGCGACGGAGGTTGCTAACTATCCTGGCTTCCCCGCTCCGCTCACCGGCTACGAACTGGTTGAAAGGATGCGTGAACATGCCCGCCGTTTCGGGCTCGCGGTGCGGGTGGAAACGGTGGTCGCGCTCGGTGTCGGGGAGAACGCGATTTCAATCACAACGGATAAGCGGCAATATCGTGCACGGACTGTCATTGTCGCCAGCGGATCCTCGTACAGGATGCTGGGAGTCCCTGGAGAGGAGCGCCTGAGGGGGCGCGGAGTATCGTACTGCGGGAGCTGCGACGGCCCTCTTTTCCGTGGCGGCTCGCTCGTCGTGGTCGGGGGCGGTGATACCGCCCTTGAGGAAGCGCTCTTCCTCACCCGCTTTGCGGCAAAAATCAGGATTGTCCACAGGAGGAATGAGCTGCGGGCGAAGCGCTATTTACAGAAGATCGCTTTCGCCCATGAAAAGATAGAGTTTATACTGGATTCAGTTGTCAGAGAAATTCGCGGCCAGGAGCGGGTGGGGGGTGTCCTGATCGAGAATGTTCGTGAGAAGAGCAGGCACGAGCTCGCGTGCGACGGCGTCTTCATCTTCATCGGCACACAACCAAACAGCGGCTTCCTGAGGGGATGCTGCGCGTGTGATGAGGCGGGGTATGTGGTCACTGATGCTAACATGTGCACATCGGCCCCCGGCATCTTCGCTGCGGGCGACGTCCGCAAGGACTCGGTGAGGCAGATTGCCTCCGCAGTCGGTGACGGGGTGACCGCCCTCATCCGCGCCGGGCAGTTCCTCAGTGCCCATGGCTGTGGGGGGAGTGCGATCGCACAATTGCAGAATGAGAATATTAGGCTTGCGCGTGAAAAAGATATGCTATAATAATTCCCGGTGGCTGGAGTACGGTCTGCATAAAGGGTAAAGGGAGGTGATGCATGAAAGCTATTATCATGGGCGTTGGGGCGCTTCTCGCGCTCCTGTCGTGCGGCGGGGTGGCCCAGGCAGGCGTTGCGGGAGGGAATTCGCCGCTCTCGCGTGCGGCACTGCTGGGGAAACAGGGCTTTGTTCAGGAGTTCATCAGTGCGGGGACCGTTCAAGAGAATACGCCCATTCTCCTTGCGAAGAAGAGAAGGTGGAAGAGGAGTGGTAAAGGCGGATCCGCTTCCTCAGGAGGCGGGGGAGGGGCGATTCAGATCGACCCGAATACGGCCGAGCTTGAAAGGCTCATGATGCTCCCTCTGCTCACTCAAGAAGAAGCCGATGCGATCATTAAGTACCGAAAAAAAGAGCTGATTGATACCCCTGAAGAGATGCTGGAGATCGAAGGGGTGCAGCCGTCGCACTATCGCATCTTCAAGCACCTGATCGTGATTCGTGAACAGCCAGTGGCGACGGCAGAGGTCCCGGTACAATAGCACATGGCGGCTCCAGCGCCTCCGCAGAAGGAACAGGAACCACACCCAGGGAAGTGAGGCTGAAACCTGCTGCCGCACATAGATGGCGAGAAAAGTGTTCGTAAAGCGCCGAGCTGATCAGCGCGAGGGGCGTGGGATGATGAGTTTTTGACCGGCGGTGATCCGGTTGGCATCCTTGAGCCCGTTGGCTTCAATGATATCCTTCGCGCGCACGCCATATTTCTTCGCGATATCCGCAATGGTATCACCCGGGGCCACCGTGTGCTCCGCACCGCGCGAACCCGGGCGCGCGTATGTCTTTTCGATTGCTCCCCTGAGCTGGGTGTTCTCGCTCTTCACCACCTCAATGACTGCCTTCATCTTCTTATCCCAGACAGCTCGCTCCGCCTCGAATGACTTTTCAAGCGTCGCCACTCTCCTCTCCAGCTCGTTCAGCCTGTCCGTGATGCGGCCGATCGATTCCTGAAGCGGTTGCCGTGAGCTTTCCTCCTGGGCTGATTTGAGGGAGCGCAGTTCTTCGCGTATCGTTTTTACATCCTCAAAGACTTGCGCCTGCTGCGCGAGGGAGGTCGCGGAATTCGCGGGGCCACTGCCCGGGTTGGCACAGCCGCAGAGGAGAAGCGCGGACAGGAGCGCGGTGGTCGCCGCGCAGGGCAGGAGGGATGACAGGCGCTCCGCGGGGTGGACGATCGATGATACCTGCTCGCGGTTGTTCATATGAGATTCCCCTGGAATGAAAAGGCCCGGGGGTGAAGCCCGGGCCCTGTTCCTCATCCCGCATCGGGCGTGGACGCTAGCGCTGTTGAGCGGCCAGCAGGAAATGCCCCCGGCGGTTTCTTGCCCAGCATGATTCGTTCGACTCGGTGCACAGCGGGCGCTCCTCGCCGTAGCTGATCGTGTAGATCTTCTCAGGCGCGATCCCGAGATTGGCGAGGTAGCTCCTGATGCTCAGCGCCCTCCTCTCCCCGAGGGCCATGTTGTACTCGTTTGACCCCCGCTCGTCGCAGTGGCCTTCCACCTTGATCATGAGCTGCGGGTGGCCCTTCATATACCCCGCGACCTTTTCCAGAATTGGCCGTTCGCTGGGGCGGATGTCGGACTTGTTGTAATCGAAGTGGACATCCACGAAAATTCCTCTGACAGCGGGATCGGGATAATTCTCAGGCTCGGAAAAGGGACCCTCCGGCGTCTCGGTGAGCGGAATGCCACCCGCACCCTCAGCACCGAAGAGGCCCGCTCCCTGTGCGGGAATGGTCACCTTCGCCTTCTTGGCGCAGCCGGCACAGGCGAGGCCTATCGCGACTGCGATCCCGGCGAGAAACATCAACCGTCTCATCGTTCATCCTCCTTGTGTTAGTTGTTCACCGCGCGCATCCGGTTTTCCGGTGCCGCATAGTCCTTCCCCCGGCCGGTCACGGCGCGGCGGGCGCTCGATCCACCGAGCAGATATATTCGCCACCATCCCCACAGGAGCCAATACTACACTAGAATGCATCAGGGCTCAAGCATTTTTAGGCGCTCACACACCCCCGCTCTCCTCGCGCGAGAGGTCCCGCGGGTACAGGAGATCAGTACTCATAGGTACTGCCTCCGATGAATTCACGCAGGAGAGAAGTCCCCGGGACGCAGGAATCGTCCTCCACGACCTCGATCTCGCTGAGCATCTTCTGAACACGCGTTGCCCGGATAAAGGCATCTTCACGCCGTTTGCTGTGCCTGAACTCTTCGATAGCCTTTCCCAGATAGGGGAACATGTACTTTTTGTGGATCGGGAGTTCGTAGGGAAGCGCTCCGTTGAGGACAAAATCCACGCTCGTGATGAAGGGCACGATGTGCCGCATCTCGCTCTTGCGGACATAGTGCCAGTGGCCGATCGTGCGTACCGGGTCGTAGCTGCGGTGCCAGCTGTCCCTCACCATGCGCCGCAGCAGCCTGATGTCCGTCCAGCGTATCCAGTTGTCCTCGTTGTCTTTTAGCTGGCTCAGCGTTTCGATGTAGAGACGGAACTTCAACTCGCGTGGAACGCTATGGGTCATTTTCTCATAGAGTCCGTGGAGGCTGTCGATGAGGAGGAGCTGATTCTGCTCGAGCCTGAGGGGGTCAGTCCCCTTCTCCCGTTTCCCTGTTTTGAAGTCATAGCGCGGGACCTGGATCGTCATGTTGTCAATGAGCGCGGCGAGATGCTCGTTAATCAGGCCAAGGTCGAGCGCTTCGGGGACCTCGAAATCATAATCTCCGAACTCGTCCTTCGGATGCATCTCGAGGTCAAAAAAGTAGTTATCCAGGTTGATGGGGACAATGCTCAAACCCGCCTTCTTGAGGTGCTCGTTGAGCTTGATGGTGGTCGTCGTTTTCCCCGACGATGAGGGTCCGGCAATGACCACGATGCGTATTGTGTCTTTGTGTTTGATGATCTCTGCGGCGGCGTTGGAGACGTTCTGGTCATAGGCGAGATCGCCCTCGCGGACGAGATCGGGGAATGTTCCGTCGAGCACCTGTTTGTTCAACCCCGCGACGGTATCGACCCCGTGAGCGATGTTCCATTCCAGCACGTTACGAATAACCATCTTCGGAATGTATTCCCGCTCTTTATTCTCAGATGTTGGTTCCATGCTTCTGTACTGCATCGCGCCCCTTATGCCCCCCTCAGGCCGTTGGAATACGCTCTGGAGCGATCTTGTCAGCCCCAGTCATAGGTGAGAACATTCTAGCCATCATTTTGGCATTGTCAACACCATTTTTTAAAGATGTCACTGTTTTTGTGTAACGGGGGTATATTGATACAGCCTCGCAAGGCAGGTCCGGGGTGGGGTAAAAATCTTTTCAAAGTGGGGACCCGGCCCACATGCCGCGTCCGAGATTCTTGGCGTATTTCTCAAGTGAGACAAATGCTTCTCTATAGGGATGCTTCGGGGGGAGAGAGGCGGCGCACGACCAGCCATTCTCGAGCATCTCGGCATTGAGTAGCCTATTATCTACTACGACGTACGCTTCAGCGATTGCGCGAGATCCAGGACCTTGAGGGCCCGGAAAGAGAAGGGCGCTTTTGCCCTTGACGCGGCCGGAGAGATAGTTCGTGGCCAGGCGCTTCATTCTATTCCCTGCTGACCTCGGGGGCGGGGCGAGGCCGAGGAGACGCACCCGTGTGCCTCCTTCAAGTATGATAGTCGTGGCATCCTCCGCGCCCGAGCAGGAAACCTCCACCGAATCGCCCCGGGGAGGGATGAGATAGGGGATTGGAGCGATTATCTTTTTGGTCGGGAGGATTATCCTCGTCAAGGGGAATAAGCTGAACGTGCTCTTCTTGATCGGCTTTGCGCCGCGGGGCATAAGATAGTAGAGCATACCGTCTTTTGTGAATATCCGATTCACTTCATCGTATCCGTAATAGCGGCCCGGTGCGTCCGGCTTTTCGCGGAACAGGATTCCCCTGTCATAGGAGATGACGATATCACCCTCGAGCTTCTCGCCAGTTTTGAGGAGCACCATTTCAGCGGGCGCCCACCCTGTCGAGAAGATGGCGAGGGAAATAGAAAGAGCGACAGCCCCGAATGAGTATTTCACATGCGCCTCTACGTATCTTGCCGCGGAACTCAATTATACAGAAGTGAGGCTGCGCCGTCTAGGGGGGCCATGCATAAAACTATTTTTAATTTGCCGTCTGGAGCCGGGGTGACTACAATAGTGTACACCAGAAAAACAGCCCAAAGTTGAAAGTGTAAAGACTTTCAAGACCATTAGCGGGCTGCAGCGCGTCATCGCTCAAGGAGTGGACAGGCATTACAGGGAGGGAGGCAGGATATCACCTATGAAAACCACAATGATAATTCTCGCATTCTTGTGTAGTGCGTATCCGCTCTCCGCCCAGGTGCTGAGCTTCAGGGAACTCCGCAGTGGCCATGATGCAGTCTATGGTATCAAGAAGACGATGAACGCCCCGGAGGTCGTCATGGCGCGGAACGGTGGAGAGCTTGACCGCATCCTGGCGGAAGATCTTACCGGATCGCACAGGGACGTGACTGGTTTCCCGGTAATCAAATGGGAGGCGGAGTTTGTCATCGCGGTGTTTCTCGGGACGGCGCCATCCGCAGGGTACACTGTTCGTGTGCAGAAGGTAGTGCGCCGGGGCTCTTCCATCGAGGTGACAGTGAAGGAGCGGAGACCCGCGGCGGATGACCTCTCCGCCCAGCTGCTCACCTCTCCCTATACGATGATCGCGTGCAGCCGCGCGGGGATCCCACTGGAGGAGGTCATTATGCTCAAACTGGTCAGCGTGGATGGCCGGGTGCTCATTGAGCGCCCCGCATGGTCGTATCGGCTCATGAAAGCCTCGCCCGTGGTGGAGGTGGGAAAGGGACAAAAATAGATGCAGTTTGATCTTTTTGACCAGGAGCTCAATCGCGTGCTCGAAGCGGCAGATTACGCTACGTTCAAGCGGCTTCTCCAGGGATACAATTGCACCGCATGCGAGCTCCATAAGTACCGGCACCAGATAGTCGTTGACCGGGGCAACCCGGCCTCGGCGGTCATGGTGATCAGCGAACGCCCCGGTGAGAACGAGGACAGGACCGGCCAGGCATTTGTCGGGAGAGCGGGAGAGATGCTGGACAAGATATTCTCCTCGATCGGGCTTGATTCGAACAGGGATATGCTCATATGCAACGTGGTCAAGTGCATGCCGGTGAGCACGCGGGAGGATATGACCATCGAAGACAGGGCCCCCCAGGCGGAGGAGGTCAAGGCGTGCCTGCCCTTTCTCCAGAAGCAGATCTCACTCATGAAGCCGAAGCTCATTCTCCTGCTGGGGGCAGTGGCGCTCAAGCATATTGCGAGGACCGGAGGAGAGTTCACCATGGAAGAGGAAGCGGGCAAATTTTTCACGCTTCCCGAGTATCCCGGTATCCAGTTCATGGTCCTTTACCATCCCGCGTTTCTGCTCAGAGACCCGCGCAGGAAGAAGGACATGTGGGAGCACGTCAAGAAGCTCAGGGGGTACCTGGAGGAGCAGGGGATATTAAATCCCAAATCCCAAATCCCAAATTATAAACGTTGCTTCGAGGAGGAGGGGATATTAAATCCCAAATCCCAAATCCCAAATCCCAAATTATAAACGTTGCTTCGAGGAGGAGGGGATATTAGATCCCAAATCCCAAATCCCAAATCACAAATTATAAACGTTGCTTCGTTGTTGGGATTTGGGATTTGGGATTTCCACCGGAGATGGTCTATGGCATTGCCACGGGCGCAACATAATGTGTGGGGCATCGGGATCGCTGCCGGCATTCTACTGTGCGCCGGCTGCGCGACTGTTTCCCTCGGCCCCGTGCGGTCGCAGGAGGGCGTGTATCCCCCGGCAACGGCGCCGGACGCGCCGCTCGTCCTCGCCATTCCCGGGCTCAGGATTCCGACACTCCCCGTGACGCAGGAACAGCACTTCGGGCAACTCGTGGAGATGCTCGCGGCAAAGGGCATTCCCTGTCGCATCCTCACCTATGACACCAAAGAGTACCCCCTCAGCCGCGGCGCCGCGCTCTACTCTCCGGATCTCGCCATCGCGTGGACGAGGGTCGGCCCGGCGGCGGTTCACGAAGTCCAGATCGAGAACGAGCGGCGCGCAGCGCTCGGACTTCCGCCCGTCAGGCGGGTCGTTTTTTTCGGGTACAGCCAGGGCGCGGTGATCATGGAGCAGATCGCCACGCGGATTTTCTACTCGTTCAGAAATAGCTACGATGAAATGGTGAAACAGTTCGGGGGCGAGTGGCAGGCGCTCCGGAATGATCCAGAGTTTAACTATTTCATGAACGCGCTCGAGGATTTTTTAGTGCTCAAGAATATCAAGGTCCAGCGGGAGAAGGAATTCAATCGCGACCCCGATATGAAATTTTTCTACCGCAGGTCGGAGATGAAGGTGACCAGGCAGTTCAACGAGTTCTTCCAATACCTCATCGACCCTATGAGCAGGTATCCCGCGGTGAAGAAATTTGAAGAGCCCGAGACGCCCAAGTACCCGAAGCGGTATCGCAGGGTGAGACTGTGTGCGGGCTCGCTGGAACACTGTTCGCTTGAGCAGAGGGAGCGGATAAAGGAATTTTTCATCGATTACGCCGAATACCGGACAATGCTGGACGTCGCACCATCGTTCATCTCGGCCGCCGGATCGTTATTTGGCTCCCCGCGCGCAAGCGAAAGCTTTGTGCTTTTCGAGTGGTTCCCATTCCTCAAGCTCTTCGCCGGGCGGGAGCTCGGCCAGATTGAGCAGACGCGGCTCGGCGCGAAACAGCAGCTCGAGCGCATTGAGAATCTGGTTCGGCTGAACAGGGACGAGCGGTACCCGATCGACCCCGACAACACTTTATTCATTGTAGGTGCAAATGGGAAGAGGGGCGATGGCCTGGTGGACCAGTCGAGCGCCCACCTGGCCGACCATTCCTTCCAGCGGTTGCGGGTGAATCGGAAGAACGATGCGAGGGAAAAAGTGGAGACCGAGCTGATCGAACGGGATCGGCTCCCCGACCTTATCGTGGTGCCCCTGCGCATGACGCACTTTCCCGAGAAGATGCTGTGGGGCCTGGGAGGACGGCGGTACGGGGCGGCGTACATGGAGGAGGGCAACCCTGCCTGGCCCTATGTGCTGAGCTTTATACAGGGTGACTGGGTGGGCATTGGCAGCCGGCTCTCCCGCGGCGAAAAGGGGCCCGCGGAAGAGATGCTCGATCTCATTCCCCTCGCCCGCCTCGGTAAGCCATCCGCACCGGAAGGGCTCAGGCAGTTCATGCTGGAGCTCACCCTCCCCGGAGAGGAGTGGCGGAATACGCGCGTCAGCCGTACCGGACGTTCCAAGAATGTGAAGATCGACGCCCTCTATCATAATACAGAGAGCAGCACGTGGATATGGACAGGGCACTTCGACGGCCCGGGGCAGGAGATGAACCTCTTCGGCCCCGAGTCGGTCGAAGGGTCCGTTGATCTCGAGCTGCGTCTGCCCCGTGGGGTGACGCTGCCGCTCGGGTGCACCGTCTATCCTGGCTGCAACAGTTTCATAAAGCTTGAAACGGGACGGGAAGCGGCCCCGGCGGGCGTGCCTCGGTGAGCGGTCCGGTTCTTCAGATAAGAAAGCATTGTACGAGTAGGTAGGGTTTCTTGCCGCTGATACACGCAGATACACGCGGATCGCATAAAGGTTTATCTGCGTTCATCCGCGTAAGTCCGCGGCTAAAACCCCATAACTGTCCCATTAGCGGGGAAAGCGGTATATCCTTCACTGGATCGAAGATTCCTGTGGTACAATGGGAGATAGCTCGACATGAGGTCTATCAGGAGATGACATGATGAGAATCACATGGATGGTGATCGCGGTATTGGCATGTGCGGGATGCGTGGTGCCGAGGCAGATGTACGACGCGGTTGAGAAGGAGAAGCGGGAGCTTGAAGATACGCGCGCGAATCTTGAGCGCGACAAGGAGAAACTGGCTGCGGAAAAAGCTTCCCTGGAGGCAGAGCTCGCCAAGATCAACGTTGATATCGCCAAGTGGGAGCAGCGTATCAAGGACCTCAAGGAGAGCAATGACCAGTTCAATGCGATCATCAAGGAAATGACCGAGAAGTCGGCGGAGATCGGCAAGAAGTGGAATGAGTGCCAGGCGGAGAGGGCGAAGGTTGACGAGGAGCGCATGGCGCTTGAGGAAAAATACCGGTCAGCCGAAAAGGAGAAGAAGCAGGTCCAGGAGCAGCATGACGCGCTCCAGAAACAGCACCGCGGGCTCCAGGAAAGGCTCACTGAGTTGGAAAAGGCGAAATCGTCTCCGGAGGCTCGCACTCCTGCTGTCTCCGGCGGAGCGGAGCCGGTCGGCGAGGGCAACGCCACGCCGTCAGCGCCGGGGGGTGCACAGGGCGGCAAGAGGAAAAAGGGGAGAGGAGTCGAGAAGCAGGGAGCCGATGCCGCGCTCGATATTTCAGGTGCGGGGGAACCCTGATACGGTTGAAAATGTAAAGTTGAAAGTATAAAGAACTGAAAAACAAGTTGTCGCGGGTGGACGAGGAGTGCGCATGGCGTACCGGGCATGGTTTCAGTGCATAGGGGAATGCGGCGAGCGGTATCCCCTCGATGAGATCGTCTACGAGTGCCGCAGGTGCGGGGAGCTCCTCGAGGTGCGGCATGACATGGATGAGCTGCGAAAAAAATCAGGGAGCGAGTGGAAGCGGCTCTGGGATAAACGCTACCGCCGCCCGGAGTGGCCCTACGGGAGTTCGGTCTGGGGGAAGAAGGAGCTCGTCTGCCCCCACGTAAAAAATGGGAACATCGTTTCGCTCTATGAGGGCGGGAGCAACCTCTTCAGGGCGCGCCGCCTGGGGAGGGAGATCGGCGTTGACGATCTCTGGGTGAAGCTCTGCGGCAATGAGCACACCGGCTCGTTCAAGGACCTCGGCATGACCGTCCTGGTCTCGATGGTCAACCAGATGATCGTGGACGGCACAAAGATCATCGGCGTCGCGTGCGCATCGACCGGGGACACCTCAGCGGCCCTGGCCGCCTACTGCGCCGCGGCGGGCATCACGGCGATCGTCTTTCTCCCGAGGGGGAAGGTCTCCACCGCGCAGCTGATCCAGCCGATCGCCAATGGGGCGCTCACGCTCTCGCTGGACACCGATTTCGACGGCTGCATGAAGTTGATCAGGCAGGTATGTGCGCGGGAGAACATCTACCTCGCGAACTCGATGAACTCACTGCGCATCGAGGGCCAGAAAACGGTCGCGATCGAGATCGTGCAGCAGCTCGAGTGGGAGGTCCCCGACTGGATTGTGATCCCCGGAGGAAACCTCGGGAATGTGAGCGCCCTGGGGAAGGGGCTGCGGGAGATGAAGGAGCTCGGAATTATCCGGAAGCTCCCGCGGATCGCCTGCGCGCAGGCCGCGCACGCCAATCCCCTCTACCTGAGCTACCTGAAGGGGTTCAAAGAATTCCACCCGGTCACGGCGGGGAAGACTGCGGCGAGCGCCATACAGATAGGGAATCCGGTGAGCGTCAAGAAGGCGATCAATGTCATCAAAGCCTTCAACGGCGTCGTCGAACAGGCGACGGAGGATGAGCTCGCGAATGCCTGCGCCCTCGCGGATCGGACCGGCCTCTACACGTGCCCGCACACGGGGGTCGCCCTCACCGCGCTCATCAAGCTCGTGAAGCGGGGGCTGATAAAGTCGTCGGACACGGTGGTGGTAATCTCCACGGCCCACGGCCTCAAGTTCTCGGAATTCAAGACGCGGTATCACGAGGGAAAACTCCCCGAGGTCACGCCCCGGCATGCGAACCTCCCCCTCGAACTGCCGGCGCGGTACGATGCGGTGCGGGGAGCCATCTTCAAGGCCATCCAGAAGCGTGAGCGGAAGAAGATGTGACATCCTCGGGGAAGAGGGGCAGTTAATGGTTCAACGTTTACCACAGGTGAACACAGATACACACGGATAACAAGAACAGTTATGAGTTTTTGCTTCCTGGGGGTGCCGTTTTTAAAGAAGATGGGAAAATGATGCACGCAAATAGCGGATGCTAACTTCTAGATCCAACATCTGTGCTCATCTGTGTCTATCTGTGTGTATCTGTGGCGCTTGTTGAAGCTTTAACATGTATCACAGATGCATTTTATCCGCGATGAAGATCACGCGCCCGCCTGTGTGCGCGGGGATTATGCTTTCCCCCTCATCCCCTGTGTCGAGGAGACAAGGATCAGGTGCGGTGCATCAAAGCCGGGGCGCGCTCGGTTGAGATCGCCGAAGCGCTCGGTCACCCTGAACCCCGCGCTCGCGAGCACCGCCTCGATCTCGTGGAGGCCGTAGAGCCGCATATCTGACTGCTTCCTGGTGATGCGCCCTTCGCCGGCGAAATACCACGTCGTGACCATGCGGCTCGTCTCGGTGTAGTAGACTCTCTTCTCCATGACGTACCCCCTGCCCGCTTTGGTCCAGTCGCGCGGGCGGAAGTGGCGCAGGACGAAGTCGCGGTTGATGATGTCGAGGAGAAATCGTCCGCCCGGTTTGAGAGATTTGGCCAGCCCCTTGAGGATCCCGAGGTCGGTGTCATCGCTGTAGAAGCCGAAGCTCGACCAGATGCAGATCGCGGCGTCAAAATTGTTCGCGAACGGGATCTTGCGCATGTCTCCCTGGATGAACGTGGGACGCACGCGCAGGGTGAGCGAGAGGCTCTGAGCCCTCTTGATGTAATCGGGGTTGAAGTCCATTCCGGTCATCGTGTAGCCCTTCCGCGCGAGGCCGATGCTGTGCCGGCCGATCCCGCAGCAGAGGTCGAGCACCGCCTCTCCCCTCCTCAGGTTGAGCGCCTTCTCGATAAAGTCAACCTCCCTCTGGGTGTCCTCGGCGGAAACCAGTTCGAAGCCGTAGTCGAGCCACGTCTTGTCGAAGAACTGCTGTGTCCATTCCATGAGTATGCCTCCAGAACTATGTACGTTGAGAAAGCCCCCTCCTGCTGCGCCATCCCAAGAACCCTCCGCACGGTTTATGTTCCCTCCGCCCATGCATAGTATCATCGGGGGCGGCTGGATGCATCGGACGAGCATGTGTATTCCTCGTCCATTCCATTGCCCTATCTCCTAAAAGCTGAAGAGCCGGTACAGTTTCCGGTGCCAGGTGATGGATCTCACGTATCTCCTGGTGGCGGGGTAGGTGATCGCGGCCATGAATTCTCGCGTGTTCCCCCTCTGCCGTGTCGCCATGATCCAGCGGTCAACGTTGCTGGCCCCCGCGTTGTAGTGGGCGAGGGCGAACGGGACGGGATTGCGGAAGCCGCGGTAGCGCCTCATGGCCTTCGCAAGGTACCAGCATCCGACCTCAATATTGAGGGCGGGGTCATTGAGCGCCGCGGGGGTGAAATTCCTCATCCCTCTCGATCTCGCATATTCCCGCCCGACGGAGGGCGTCACCTGCATGAGGCCGACCTCCCCCTTGCTCCCTCGCGCGCGGGGCCTGAAGTTGCTCTCCCGCCGGATGATGGCTTTCACGAGGAACGGGTCGTGGCCGTAGGTGAGGCTGGTTGATCTGATGAGCGCGGCGTAGCGGTTCTCGAGCCAGAACCGATGGCTGATCATGGCGGCGGTGATCACGAGGAGCATTGCCACCATCAACACGGGAAGGGAAAAGAATTTTTTTACGGACATGGGTATATGTTAAAATTAGCTGCGCCCCGCGACGCGAGAACAGTATAGCAGAGTGGGGCAACGCGTTTCCAGTATCCAATTGTCGTGCGAAAACCACAATGAGAAAGACAGAGAAAGACGTGGCCCTGGCGCTGGTGGAGCGCCTGAAGCGGCAGGGATTCGAGGCGTACTTCGTGGGCGGGTGCGTGCGCGATATGCTCATGGGGAAGGAGCCGCTCGATCACGATATCGCCACGAGCGCGCGCCCCGGGGAGATTGCGGGAATATTCAACCACGTCGTGCCCGTCGGAGAGCAGTTCGGGGTCATGCTCGTGATCGAGGAGGGGCACGCTTTCCAGGTGGCAACCTTCCGCGCGGACATGGAGTACCGTGACGGCCGGAAGCCGTCCGGCGTGCGTTTTTCTTCGGCCCGCGAGGACGTGATCAGGCGCGATTTTACCGTGAACGGCCTCCTGTATGACCCGCTCGAGGAGCGCCTGCTGGACTACGTCGGCGGCGAAAAGGATATCCGGCAGAAGGTGATCCGCACCATCGGGGAGCCGCGGAAGCGCTTCAGCGAAGACAAGCTCCGACTGCTGAGGGCCATCCGATTCTCCTCGACGCTCGGCTTCGAGATTGAAGAGAAAACATTTGAGGCGCTCAGGGAGCTCGTCCATGAGATCACGGTGGTGAGCCAGGAGCGCATCAGAGACGAGCTGGTAAAGATAATGATCGGTCCCTGCGCGGGTGCGGGCATCGGCCTCCTCGACCAGGCGGGCCTGCTCGCGATCCTCCTCCCCGAGGTGCACGCCATGAAGGGGGTTCCGCAGCCGGAGGGGTTTCACCCCGAGGGGGACGTGTTCGCGCACACGAGGAAGATGCTCGACGCGATGGTCGAGCCGTCCGTGGTGCTCGCGTTCTCGGTGCTTCTCCACGACGCCGGCAAACCGCCCACCTTCTCCGTCAGCGACCGCATCCACTTTATAAGGCATCAGACAGTGGGAGCCGAGATCGCGGGGGGGGTCTGCGGCCGGCTGCGCTTCCCCAACCATGTGAGGGATAGAATTGTGGCGTGCGTGGAGAACCACATGGTGTTCATGGACGTCAAGAGGATGAGGGAGAGCACGCTCAGGCGCCTCATCCGGAGGCCGACGTTTCCCGACGAGCTCGAGCTCCACCGCCTGGACTGTCTCGCCAGCGATCGCGACCTCTCGGCGTGGGAACTCCTGAAGCGCAAAGTCGAGGAGTACGGGAGGGAGGAGGCCGAGCCGGCTCCGCTCCTGAGCGGCCGCGACCTGCTCGAACTCGGCTATGCGGAGGGACCGATTATCGGGAGGATCCTCAGGGAAGCAGAAGAGCTGCGCCTCGAGGGCGCGCTCACGACGAGAGAAGCCGCCCTCGAGTGGGTTAAGGCGCACTGGGGGAAAGAGCGCATCAGCCCTTCCGCGCGGTGAGCTCGCACAGGCGCAGGGCGTTTTCCAGCGCGAACCCCTGTGCGTCGTTGTTGAAGTAAGCGTACACGTCGTTCCCCTGCCTCAGCCACGCGCGCGCTTTCGAAGCCCACTCCTTCAGCTCTCCCTCAGAGTAGTTCGAGCTGTAGAGCCTCTCGCCTCCATGGAAGCGGAGATAGACGAAGTCGGCGGTCGCTATTTCGCGCCTGGGCCAGTGCGGGGAGTGAGCGATGCAGAGGGCGTGGTCGTGCGCGCGCAGGAGTTTGTACACCTCCTCGCAGAACCAGCTCTCATGGCGAAACTCAAATGCGTGGCGGACGCGCTTCGCCGCCGCCGATGCACCGAGCAAATCGCAGAACGCGGCGAGCCGATCTTTGTCGGCGGCCATCCTGGGGTGGAGCTGCCAGAGGACGACATGGAGCTTCTCCTTGAGGGCCGAGGCATGGCGCATGAAGCGCGCGAGCGGTTCCCGGCAATCCTTCAGCCGCTTGATGTGCGTGATGTAGCGGCTCCCCTTGATCGCGAACGTGAACGACAGGGGTGTTCGCTCGCGCCAGGATCGGAATACGGATCTGTCGGGCAGCCGGTAGAAGGTCACGTTCAGCTCCACGCTCGGGAGGTGGCGGGCATAGTACTCCAGCCACTGCTTCTGCGGCAGTTCCTGTGGGTAAAATACCCCGTCCCCCCAGTGGAGATAGGCGTAGCCGCTCGTTCCGATGTAGCACTGTGCTGCCATTGGGATGGTCCGGGTATTGATGTCGCTTCTATTGTATCCTTTCAGCCCCCTTTCGACAATGCATCGCGTAATGGGTCACGTACAGGGTGAATCCAGCAATGAATTGCCGCAGATAAAAAGGATTGTGTGAGTGGTCAAGGTTTCTTGCCGCAGATACACGCAGATACACGCTGATTGTATATAGGTGTATCAGCGTTCATCCGCGTAAATCTGCGGCTACCCCCTATAACTGACCCATTACTGCGTCACATGTTTTGCGCTTGCAATATGCGCCTATTGATGATACATACCATCGTACACTCAGAGGGAAATCATGAATGACGCGGTGACGAGAATGAGAACCCACGAGAAGTTCATCAATTTTTTCCTCCCCATCGATGATAAAACGGAATTCAGAGATGCCACGTATTTTTTGCGCAACGACGGCACGTTCATCTTCTCTGAGGGGTACTGCCACACCCCCGACCTTCCGCTCAGGGAACGGCAGGTGGTATCGCACATCGTCTTCGTCCCGCAGAAGGGCGAGGTGCCCGAGTACACGAAGAAACAGATATTCGGCCAGCCGTACGAAAATGTCACCAAGGGCATTATGAACACGCAGCCTCTTCATATGTTCTACCCGCTGCAATTGAAGCGGTATCTGGAGATCGACCCCTCCCTCGATGTGGAGAAGCCCCCCTGCGCGCGCTACAAGGCCCTTATACCCGTGGACTCCCTTCTCGGCCACTTCCCGCACCGCCATTCCCTCCGGGCCATATTCGCCCGCGCCGGGGAAGATGAGAGCGCACGGCGCATCAAGGAGGCGATTGAGGCTTCCGCGGGGCTCCTGGGAATAACCCCGGAGCAGTTCGGCATATCGGGTTCGCTCTCGCTCGGCACGTACGAGAATCCGCACGATCTCGACGTGGTCATCTATGCGAGCGCCAGGGAGGTGAGGCGCATCGTGGACTTTCTCTACAGGCTCACCGCCACAGATGAGAAGAGGAAGGTATTTGAGTTCGGCAAATACTGGCCGATCCGCTACTGGGAGTGGGTGGATGGCAATAAGCTCATGTTCTGCCCGTTCTTCTCATACAGCAATCTCGACGAGTGCCCCCTGCGTGATTTCACCTGTGAGGGAATAGGGCCGGTGGCACTCGAGGGGCGGGTCGCCGACCACACCCACAACGCGTACAATCCGACCATCCTGGACCTCGAGAAGGTCGCGCTGAACGGCAAGGGGCGGTCCGGCCACCTCAGGCTCATCCTCTACCATGGCGGTGAACGGGGTGACTACGTCGAGGGGGACCGGGTGGTCGGCGAGGGGACGCACGTCCTCATACGCGCGTTCAGGGGCACGGGCGCCGCGCGGCGGCAGTCAGATGAGTACGAAGCGGTGCTCACGACGAACATCGGAGATGTACGTAAAACAGCCTAAAGTTGAAAGTGTAAGGTGTAAAGAGAGACGCAATGATATACGGCAGGGACAACAGAGAAATAATGGAGCAGGTTCGGCGGCACCCCGATTTCAAGGATTTCGTCGCCCCCATCTCGACACTCAACGAGATCAGGGACGCAAACTTCTTCCTGCGCCGCGACGGCCTCCTCGCGTTCTCAGAGGGATACTGCCATCCCCCCGGCGGACTCATCGGGAATATCATCTATATACCCGACCCGGTGGGGACAAAAAGGTTTTTCGGCGTCCCGTACGCGAGCATCATCAAGCACTACGGCGGGGAAGAGGAGACGTGGGTCACCTTCAAGGAGCAATTGAAAATTTGCCGCGAGATTGATCCCTCGACTCAATCGGGGAAACCGATATTCGCTGAGAACAAGTGCGTCTTCAAGCTCGATGATTTTCTCGGTTACATCCCGCCGCTCCGCTCGCTCGAGATCGTGCGCAGCCGCGTGCCGCAGGTTGATGCGACCATCCGAGAAATCGGCGCCCATCTCGGCATCGACCATGAGAAAATCGGGTGCACAGGCTCGATGTCATTCGGGCGCATCGGGGAGGCGCACGACTTCGACCTCGTCTTCTACGGGGAGGTCGGCGTATTGCGGGGGGTGCTCTCGGCGATCTACGAGATCGTCAAGGATCCCGCGAGGCAGGTATTCGAGCTGGGGATGCTCTGGGCGATCCGCTTCTATGATACCGCGGGGAAGATGATCTGTCCCTTCTTCTCGTACGACGATCCGTCGGAGATCCCGCTCTTGAAATTCGAGATGGAGCTCCGCGCCGGCGACATCGAGGCCACCGTGACCATCGGCAATGACGACCACACGGGGTTCATGCCGTCTTTCCTCCCCCTGTCTGGAGCGAGTTCGGGAGGGGAGAGCCTGGGGGAGAATACCGTGCTCATCATCTACCACGGAGGCAAGAGAGGAGAATACCGTAAGGGCGACCGCGTCAGGGCGAGGGGCCATCATGTCCGGGTGAGGACGACGCGACGGGAGTTTGATGCCATCCTCGTCACCGACATGGACAATACGGAGAAGCTGGTTGAGAGTTAAGTGCTGAGTGTCTGCAGTTTTCATGTATTCGCCATTGCGCTCAACACTCAACCATCAACCCTCAACGATTCTTTAACAGAGGAGACTTCGCCATGATCAATGACATACTGGAGATCCTGCAAAAGGACGCCCGCACCACACCCGAGGAGATAAGCTGCATGCTGAGGAAGAGCGCCGACTCGGTAAAAAAGGCGATCAAGAAACTGGAGCGCGACGGGGTCATTCTCAAATATAAGGCCATCGTGAACAGGGAGCTCCTGGCCCCGGCCGAGCGCTGCGTCCGTGCGCTCATCGAGGTAAAAATCATGCCGCAGAAGAACGTCGGCTTCGATCGGATCGCGGAGCGAATCTACCGATTCCCGGAGGTGAAGAGCTGCATACTGCTCTCCGGCGGCTACGACCTGCTGCTCACCGTCGAGGGGAGCGATATCCAGAGCATCAGCAACTTCGTCGCCGAGAAGCTGGCCCCGATGGAGAATGTTCAGGGGACGGTGACGCACTTCCTGTTGAAGAAATATAAGGAGGATGGGGATATCCTGTTCGCGAGGCACAAGGAGAAGCGTCTGGCCATTACGTTCTGATGGTTGAGCCCCGTAGCGCACCCTTTCCCTCGGGGACACTGAGTCCCCTTCCCTCGACCCTGAGGTCTCGGGACCGAAGGGCGTGGACGAATGTGCAGGGTGAGGGTGGTGCGGCAGGTGCGACAGGTGACGACATGAAGATCAAGATCGCACGGCGCGTCAGGGAGATGGCCCCCTCGGGCATCAGAGCGTTTTTCGACCTCGTGCTCGGGATGGATGATGTCATCTCGCTCGGGGTCGGAGAGCCGGATTTCGACACGCCCTGGCACATCAGGGAAACGGGGATTTACTCGCTCGAGCGGGGATTCACCTCGTACACCTCGAACAAGGGATTGCGGGAACTCCGCGTGGCGATTTCCGATTTCCTCAAGTCCCGCCACGGGCTCAAGTACGATCCCGACGATGAGATCCTCGTCACCGTGGGAGTGAGCGAGGCGCTGGACCTCGCCGTGCGGACCATTCTTGAGAGAAATGAGAAGTTCCTTGTCCCCCAGCCGAGTTTTGTCTGCTACGCGCCGATGGTCAGTCTGGCGGGGGGGGTACCCGTCTGCATCGAGATTCCCGCGACGCAGGGGTTCAAGCTGACGCCGGCGGTGCTGCGCAAGAATCTCGGCCGATCGGTCCGCGGGGTCATTCTCAACTACCCCTCCAACCCCACCGGCGTCTCCTACAGGGCGCACGAGCTCGAGGCGTTGGCGGCTGTCCTCCGGCGCAGTGATCTGATCGTTCTGAGCGACGAGATATACGACGAGCTCACCTATGACTTCGCCCACACGGCTTTTCCCACGCTTCCAGGGATGAGGGAGAGAACAATCTATCTCAACGGCTTCTCCAAGGCCTACGCCATGACGGGGTGGAGGATCGGCTACGCGGCGGGACCCAAAGAGGTCATCGCGGCGATGACGAAAATCCATCAGTACACGATCATGTGCGCGCCCACGACCGGTCAGGTCGCTGCCTGCGAAGCCCTGCGCCGGGGGCAGAAGGACGTTGAGGAGATGAAGCGGGAGTACGCGAGGAGGAGGAGCCTCGTGTACCGCCGATTGAACGAAATGGGACTCAGCTGCGTCAAGCCCGACGGGGCGTTCTACATATTTCCCTGCATCCGGTCAACGAGACTCGACTCGATGGGCTTCTCGCAGCGGCTGCTCAAGCAGGAGAAGGTTGCCGTGGTGCCCGGGACCGCATTCGGACGGGTCGGTGAGGGGTTTGTCAGGATATCATACGCCTCGAGCTACGATAATCTCAAGGAAGCCCTCGGCCGTATTGAAAAATTCATCGAACGGTTGAGAGTTGAGGGTTGAGAGTTGAGGGTGTTCATTAAGACTTTATTGCGATATGCCTCGACTCTCAACCATAAACCCTCAACTGGGTAACCATGCCCGCATACTTCATCTCAGGAGATAACTGGCAGAAGTTCATTCAGTCGCTGTCCCGGTCCGCCTCGGTGTACTATCCCGAAGCGGCAGGTGAGGATTATCATCTCACGCGCGCCCCCCAGGGAGCGCCCCCCCCTCCCTCGTTCAACCGATACCGCACGGTCCAGCCGCTCAAATCGCTCTTCTTTGAACTCCGTCGCGGCGTGGGGAATTATTTCGGAGAGAGCGGCGAGGAGGAGCGCGGAGGAGAGCAGGTGGTCGTGGGGATGAAGGGCTGCGACCTCAAGGCGATGGCGGTGCTCGATTTCGTGTTTATGGGTGAGGTGCCCGATCCTTTCTATCAGAGAAACAGGGAACGGACACTCATCATCTCGTCAGACTGCACGGGGTTCAAGGAGGTCTGCTTTTGCGTCCTGGCGGGAGGGAAGCCACACCCGGAGGAGGGCTACGATCTCAACTACTCGCCCCTCGCGGAGGGCTCCGTCGTGGAGGTGGGCACCCCGAAGGGGATTGCGCTCGTGGATCGTTTCAAGGACTGCTTCACTCCCGCGACGCAGGAGCAGCTGGCACAGCGCACCGCGGCGCGTGAGCGCGTGGCGGCGCTGCTCACAGAACGCCAGAAGGGGTACGGCTATCTGTGGGGAGGGGTCACGAGGGAGCTCATGGAGCGGGTGTTCGAATCGTCGGTATGGGAGGAGGAGGCGGAGCGCTGTGTGGAGTGCGGGGCGTGCAATTTCGTGTGCCCCTCGTGCCATTGCTTTTTCCTCTCGGACCATGGCCGGGAAATTTTCAGGCGGGTGAGGAATTGGGACGCATGTCAGTACAAGGGATTTGTGAGGGCTGGTGGCGGCGCCAATCCGAGGCCGGAGCTCTACCAGCGCCTCCGCACCCGCTACGAGAAGAAATTCTGCTTCTGGCCGGACGTGATGGGCGTGAGCGGGTGCACCGGCTGCGGCCGCTGCGTGGAGGCCTGTATCGGGAAGATCGACATGCGGGAGGTGTTAAAGAAACTGAGCGGATGTAAATAGAGATTCACCACGGAGGCACGGAGAGCACGGAGAAAAACAATAAGGTAGTAACCGCGGATTAGGCGGATTGCGCGGATTTTCTTCGCATTGATCTTTGAACCTTAAACTTTACACTTTCACCTGTAACAGCGCTCCGTGCCTCCGTGGTGGAAGATCAAATCAATGAAGAACATATATCTTCCCCTCAGGGGCACAATTGAAAAGGTCGTCGAGGAGAGTTCGACGATCAGGAGTTTTGCCATCGTGCCGGACGAGCCGGTGCCCTTCTGCACGGGTCAATTTATCGAGCTCACCGTTCCGGGAATCGGTGAGGGGCCATTCACGCCCTGCTCCTCGCACTACGCGACCGGTACGCTGGAGTTCACCGTCATGAAGGTGGGGAAGGTGACCTCCGCCCTCCACGGCATGGCGGCCGGTCAGCGCGTCGGCCTGAGGGGACCGTATGGCCGCGGTTATCCCCTGAAGGAATTCGAGGGCAGGGCGATCCTCATCTGCGGCGGCGGCGTCGGCCTCGCGCCATTGCGGTCGCTCCTCCTCACGCTGCGGCATGACCGCGAGCGTTACCGTGGGGTGCTGTTGCGCTACGGGGCCCGCACGCCCGCTGATATCATCTACAAGGCCGAGCTTGCGAAATGGCAGAAGGATGAGAAGTTGAATGTGAAGGTGACGGTGGACAGGAGCGATGCGGGGTGGGCCGGACAGGTGGGTCTCGTGACCACGCTGCTCGAAGACCCGGTCATCGATCCGGAGAATTCGGTTGCGGTCGTCTGCGGCCCTCCGGTCATGATGAAGTTCACCACCTTCAAGCTCCTCGATATCGGATTCGCCCCTGGAGATATCTACCTCTCCATGGAAAAGAACATGAGCTGCGGGTTCGGCAAGTGCGGCCACTGCCGTCTCGGCAGCTACTATGTGTGCAAGGATGGCCCCGTGTTTACCTACGAGCAGGTGAAGGATTTGAGAGAGGTGTGGGAGTAAAACAGGGTGAAGGGGGAAGGGAGAAGGGGGAAGCGGAAACGTTAATGGCGGTTGCTGCCCCCTACCCCCTGTTCTCTTCACCCTGTAGTTCCAAGGAGGAACTGCAATGACCAAATGCACCAGTTGCGGAACAGACAACCCGCAGAAGAGTAAGTTCTGCGGCGAATGCGGCATGAAGCTCAAGGAAACCTCTGCCGCAGTTCATATGGATCGTGGATACGCCGCCATCCGACGGGGTGAGGCGGACCAGGCCATAGAAGAGTATAAGGAGGCGATCAGGCTCGACCCATCTGCCTCGCGTGCCCACAGGGAGCTCGCCTCGATCTATTACCACCGTAACATGCTCAAGGAGGCGCTGGAGGAAAACAAGAAAGCGGTGGCGCTCGACCCTGATTTCGGCATTGCGCACTACGAGCTGGGAACGGCGTATTATCGGCTCGGGCGGTTCGATGAGGCGATTGAAGCATACAAGAACGCGGTCAGGGCACACCCCGCGCTCTACCTTGCGTACTTCAGGCTCGGCTTGATCTACTACTACCGGGGGCACGCCGACAAGGCGATCGAGATGTACGAGAAGGCGCTCGAACTCAATCCCTCCTTCAAGGTCATACACTATCACCTGGCCATCGCGTACGCGCGGAGGGGGCTGCTCAAGGAGACGATAGAACAGTTCAAGATCGTGCTCCAGATGGACCCGAAGATGGCCGCCGCCCACTATCACATCGCCTGCGCCTACTACCACAAGGGCGATCTGGATAAGGCGATGGCGCACTTTGAAAAGGCACTTGAGATCGATCCTCAGGATGAGCGGTCGGCGCGGAACATGAGGACATTGAAAGATTTGAGGGGAAAGTTTTTCTAAATCCCAACCTGGATGAGAGTTGAGGGTTGAGAGTTGAGGGTTTACCATTTAACGTTAAGCTTGCCCTGAACCCTCAACCCTAAACACTCAACCCTTGTAGAGATATGCGGGTCTATTTCATATTTCTAATTTCGCGTCTCGAATGCACATGAAAAGGCTGATTCTGAACCTTGATATCTGCAGCGCGTGCCCGCAGTGCGTCATCGCGTGCAGCTACTATTATCATCCCGGGAATAAGGGGATTGACCGGCTGCGGGAGCTCGTGACCTACGCCCTGGTGTGCCGGCGTTGTGAGTACGGCACCTGCGTCCAGGCGTGTCCGGTCGAGGCGCTGGAGAGGGATAGCACTGGTGTGCTGAGCAGGTACAGCATGCGCTGCATCGGCTGCGGGTCCTGCGCCCATGCGTGCCCCTTCGGGACGATCTATCTCGACCTGCTGCCCTACCAGCTTTCCGGCTGCGATCTCTGCCGCGACAGGGCGCTGAGGGAGCTGCCGTTGTGCGTGCGGACATGTCCCTACGGAGCGCTGGGCTACCTGGAGGTTGAGGAGGATAAAGAAAAGGGAGTCTATCTGGTTGACGACGGCATCGCGGTCATTTCACACCACTGGGCGCGCCATAAAATACAGCCGTAGATGCGTGGGGCGTATGGCGTGGCGCGTTCGGCGTAGAAATATAATTCGGGCACTATGAGAGAGTTATTCATATATATTGTGTTCCCAGGTTTTCTCTTTACCGCGGCCCTCGGCATGATGGCGAGCTGGCTGGACAGGAAAATTACCGCCCGCATCCAGTGGCGCGTCGGCCCTCCGTGGTATCAGTCATTCGCCGATATCATGAAGCTACTCGCCAAGGAGACAGTCATGCCGCGGGGGTGTTCACGGGAAACGTTTATCATTGCGCCGATCGTGGGATTTGCAGGGGTGACGCTCGTATCCAGCATCCTCGGCGTGGTCAACCTCGATCCGAGGCGGGGTTTTGTTGGCGACCTGATCGTGGTGATATACCTCCTCGCCCTCCCGTCGCTCGCGCTCATCCTCGGCGGAGCCGCGTCGAGGAACCCGCTCGCCTCGCTGGGGGTGAGCCGTGAAATGAAACTCCTGCTCGCTTACGAACTCCCCTTTATCCTCGCGGCGTTCACGGTCGTTGTGAAGGCCGGAATCACCATCAACCTGGGCGAGATCATCGCCTTTCAGCACACGCACGGCCCGCTCCTGAGGAACGCCTCGTGCATCCTCGCGTTCGTCGCCGCCCTGCTGTGCGTGCAGGCGAAGCTCGGCCTCGTCCCATTCGACATCGCCGAGGCAGAGACTGAGATCAACGCCGGTCCGCTCATTGAATACTCGGGGCCTCTGCTGGCGCTCTTCAGACTTACGAAGATGATGATGCTGGTGGCGGTACCCTTCTTCCTCATAGCTCTTTTCGGCGGAGGAGTGGAGTTTCATGGTTGGGGAATCGCGTGGTCTTGTGTAAAATACTTGCTCGTCCTCCTCGTGATCACCGTGATCAGGAACACGAACCCGAGGATCAGAATTGACCAGGCCGTGAAGTTCTTCTGGGGCCCCGTGACCCTCATTGCGGGAGCGGCTGCCCTCCTCGCACTGGGCGGGTACTGAAGAAAATGCCAACGATGAACTGGCGCATGTGGGGGTTGCAGAAATCACCGTGGGTCTTTCACTTCTCCACCGGTTCCTGCAACAATTGCGACATAGAGATCCTCGACTGCCTCACGCCGCGCTACGACGTGGAGCGATTCGGCATTCTGCTCGTGGGGAGCATCCGCCACGCCGACATCATACTCGTTACCGGCTCTGTCAACAGGAGGGTCGCGCCGAAGATCAGCGAGCTCTACGAGATGGCCCCAAAGCCGTGTCTCGTCGTCGCGTGCGGTACATGCGCCTGCGGTCAGCACATGTTCAAGGAAAGCTACCACACAGTGGAGCCGCTCGACGCCCATGTCCCGGTGAGCGTCTATATCCCGGGCTGCCCCCCGAAGCCGGAGGCGCTCATCAGCGGTATTGTGAGAGTGCTTGGGGAAATCGGTTAAGGGTTGAGTGTTGAGTGTTGAGGGTAAAAAATGTTTGGTTTTGAAAAACTCAATGTCTGGCAAGAATCTATAAAGTATGTAGATGATATCTACTCTACAATACGAAATTTTCCTGCTGACGAACAATACGGGCTGACAGGTCAGCTCAAGCGGGCTGTGGTTTCAATTGCGATCAATATTGCTGAGGGTTCAGGGAGGGAATCGAAGAGGGAATTTGTGAGATTCGTTAATATGGCATATGGGTCTCTCTGCGAAACAATCTCCCTGCTGAAAATATGTCTTTCCCGGGAGATGCTTGATAAAGAACCATACGAAAGACTTTATAAAGATGGCGAGAAGATCGGGAGGATGCTCAGTGGCCTGAAGGGTTCTTTGAAGAAGTAGCCCCTAAACTCTCAACCCTCAACCATCAACTGGCTTTATGACTGCCATGCTGGAAGTGATCAGGGAAGGTCTCAAGGACAACGTCGCCAACTGGGAGGAGCGCCGCGGCCGGCGGGTCTACTGCGACGTATCCCGGAATAAAATTGCCGAGGTTGCCCGCGCGCTCGTCGAGACGTACCGTCTGCGCTTCATCACCGCCTCGGGGACCGATACGCGATTCGCCGTGGAGATCCTCTATCATTTTTCAGTGGATGAGGAGGGCGCGGTCCTGTCGTTGCGCGTTGCCCTGGCGAAAAATGCCGCGGTGAGTTCCCCGAATGACCAGCTCGAGGTTGACTCACTTGCACCTTTTCTGAAGGCGGCCGAGTGGATCGAGCGGGAGATGCGGGAGATGCTCGGCGTGAACTTCAGGGGCCACCCTGACCCCCAGCGGCTGTTGCTCTCGGACGACTGGCCCGCGGGGAGCTATCCGCTGAGAAGGGAGGGGGAGGTTCAGACATAATGCGTGGGGCGTGAGAGCGTGGGGCGTTTCGGCGTGAAAATAGAGCTGAAAAATACAAGCGCATCTTTTTTCATATTACGCCGATACACCGTTACGCGCACACGCTCATACGGGTCGGCAAGAGCTATGATCACCAGTGGGATATACGCAGCAAGAACCGATAAAAGATATGACTGAGAGAATTATACCCATAGGGCCGTACCACCCGCTCCAGGAGGAGCCTGAGTTTTTCAAGCTCCACGTCGATGGGGAGAGGGTGGTAAAGCTCGATATCCAGCTCGGCTACAACCACAGGGGGATCGAGAAGCTCGCCGAGTCGAAATCGTACGACCAGCTCCTATTCCTCGTGGAGAGAATCTGCGGCATATGTTCCACAAGCCACCCGTTCGCGAGCGTCAACGCGTTTGAGAATCTCCTCGGGGTTGAGATCCCTGAGCGCGCGCGCTACATTCGGAGCATCATCGGTGAACTGGAGAGGCTCCACTCTCACCTGCTCTGGCTAGGGCTCGCGGGTCACTTCCTTGGCTACAACACCGTCTTCATGTGGGCGTGGAAGACGCGGGAAACCATCCTCGATCTCTTCGAGCGGATCAGCGGCAACCGGCAGAACTACGCGATGTTCAAGGTGGGCGGAGTGCGGCGCGATATCAGGGATGAGGAAATCCCCGACTATCTGAAAAAGCTGGATACACTCCGCCCCTCTCTCGATCTGTTCCGGGGTGCGGTGGCGGACGACCCTGTCATTCACGTGAGGACAAAGGGCGTGGGAGTCCTCACCGCGGGTGATGTCAGACGGTTCGGAGCTGTGGGGCCAACCGCCAGGGCGTCTGGCGTGGGCATTGACGTCCGCCGCGATGATCCCTACGCAGCCTACGACAGGGTGGAGTGGAAGGTGATCGTGACTCAGAACGGCGACATCTACGACAAGGTAGTGGTGAGGATACTGGAAATGTACGAGTCGCTCTCCATCGTCACCCAGTGCCTGAAGCGGCTGCCGCCAGGCGAGATCGACGCCCACGTGAAGGATATCCCCCCAGGGGAAGGGATCGGTCGCCACGAGGCCCCGCGCGGCGAGGTCTTCCACTACGTGCGGAGCGATGGCACAAACAGGCCGGCGCGCTACAAGATACGCGCCCCGAGCTACATGAATGTCGCCACGAACGTAAAGGCGGTCGTCGGCGAAACGATCTCCGATGCGGCGATTATCCTCGCGGCTGTTGACCCCTGCTACTGCTGCACCGAGAGGGCAGTTGCCGTAGATCACCGCACGGGGAAGAGGCTCTTGGGCGGGGAGGATCTGATCCGGTGCTCCCAGGAGAAAACGATGCGGCTCAGGGCTGAAATGGGGCGTCGATGAGCGAAATCACGAACGTGACTCTCATAGTGGGTATGCCCCTCATCGCGGGGCTCGTGTGTCTCCCCCTCAGGCGGTGGCCTGCCTTCTGCGGCAGGCTCTCTGTGGTCATCCTCGCGATGGTGTTCATATCCTCCGCCTCCCTCTTTTCCCGCGGCGCATTCTCGATCTGGTGGGGCAGCGCGCCATGTCTCCCCATGTTTATGGCCGACGGCCTCTCGAAGCTCATCTGCCTCTGGATCGGCTTCTTCAGCCTTGTGGTGGGAATCTACTCTGTCGGTTTTTGGGGCAAGGGGGAGAAGAGTGGCGCCTATTACGGTTTCCTCCTCATGACCGAGGGAGCGGCAATGGCTGCGGCCCTGGCGGACAACTTTGTCCTTCTCCTGTGCGCGTGGGGATTCCTGTGCATTACCCTGTACGTTCTCATCGGCATGGAGGGGAATCGCGCGTCTGATGTCGCTAAAAAGGCGCTCATTCTCGTGGGGGGCTCGGATGCAGTGATGGTGCTCGGTGTCGCTCTCGTCTACATCCTCGCGGGGAAGGGGCTCAATCCCCTCTCTCTGGGGATGAGCCACACCCGGATTCCCCTCGAAAGCAGGGCGGCGCTCGTGGCATACCTGTGCCTCGCGGCGGCGGCGTTTGCCAAGGCCGGCGTGATGCCGCTCCACAGCTGGATACCCGACTGTGCGGAGGACGCGCCGCTCCCCGTGGCCGCATTCCTGCCCGCCTCCCTGGACAAGCTCCTGGGGATATACCTGCTCGCGAGGATAAGCCTCAATCTCTTCGTCATGGATTCGCGCATCCAGCTCCTCCTCATGGCCGTCGGGGCCGCCACGATTGTGTGCGCGGTGATGATGGCCATGGTGCAGCACAACATGAGGCGGCTCCTGGGGTATCACGCGGTCTCTCAGGTAGGCTACATGGTGCTCGGAATAGGGACGGGAACTCCCGTCGGGATCGCGGGCGGCCTATTCCACATGGTGAATAACTGCCTCTACAAGACGTGCCTCTTCCTCGGCGCGGGGGCCGTGGGGAAGCGGACGGGGACATCTGAGATGGACAACCTTGGGGGATTGGCGGGAGCGATGCCGGTCAGTTTTGTGAGTTGTCTCATTGCTGCCCTCGCGATCTCCGGGATACCTCCCCTGAACGGGTTTGCGTCGAAGTGGCTTGTCTACCAGGGGATTTTGGAAAAGGGGAAGGAAGGCGGGGGGTTATGGATTGTGTGGCTCCTGTCGGCCATGTTCGGGAGCGCCCTCACCCTGGCGAGTTTCGTGAAGTTCCTGCACGCAACCTTTCTGGGACAGCGATCAGATTATCTCTCCCGCATGGGCAGGGGAATGGGGGAAGTCTGTTTCAGCATGTGGGCCCCCATGATCGTGCTCGCGGCCCTGTGCGTCATATTCGGCGTTCTCGCCATGCCCCTCGCCCTCACGGTATTCATCGCTCCCGCAGTCGGTGAGCCGGTAGGGCTTATCGGCCTGTGGGATTCTGCCGCGGCGACATGGCTCATCGCGATCGGCATCGCAATCGGCCTTCTCATCTATCGGCTGAGCCTCGTCTTTCCCGTGAGGGAGAGCGCGCCTTTTATCGGTGGGGAACCGGGCGACGCGCGAATGGCGATCTCCGGCGTGGACTTCTACCAGACGATAAAGGAGATGCGCTTTTTCAGGGGTATATACAAGAGGGCCGAGGGGGGGGCATTCGATATCTACGACCTGGGGAGGGCAGCCGTGCGCGCGGTGGCGGAGACAATGCGAAAAATGCACAGCGGACTGCTCCCCGTGTATCTGGACTGGTGCGTGGTGGGAATTCTCATACTCCTCTTTGTGCTCATGAAGACGTGACCCGCGAGTGAGCGTGGGGTGCGGGCAGCGTGAAAGGGGCGCACAATGCTCGAGTTGTACATTCTCTTGGCATTCATGATCGTGGCGGCGATCATCGCCGTTGAGATCAACGACCTCCTCTCCGCGATTGTCGCCGTCGGGGCGGTGGGGTTGGCCCTCTCGGTGGCCTTCCTCGTGCTCAAGGCACCGGACCTTGCCATCACGCAGCTCGTGGTGGAGATTCTCTGCCTTATTATTCTCATTCGGGCCACCGTCTCCCGGGAGGGTGTCGAGGCGCGGGGGCGCACGGTGCTGCTCCCTGCATTGGCCGCACTCGCCTGCCTGCTCCTCATTCTCTGGCTCGCGTGTTCTCCTCTGGCGGAACTCCCCGCCTTCGGCTATCCCCACATGAGGGTCGCGCGCAGGTATCTGGCACAAGGGCTGAGGGAGACTGGTGCGGCCAATCTCGTGGCGGCGGTCATTCTGGATTACCGCGCCTATGACACCCTGGGCGAGGCGACGGTGCTCTTTACCGCCGTGGTGGGCGTATTGGTCGTGATGAGGAAGATCGGGCGGAAACGGAGAGAAGAACCGGATAGGGAAGAGCCGTGAACAGAACGGATGCGAGCGAAAAGGGGATGACGCTTATCGTCAAGACAATCACCAGGCTGACCGTGGGGCTCATCATGCTCTTCGGCATCTATATCGTCCTCCACGGCCACCTGAGCCCCGGCGGGGGTTTCGCGGGGGGGGTCATCATCGCCCTGGCGTTCGTTCATCTCATGCTCGCCTTCGGCAGGGATCTGGCACTGAAGAAAATGAGCCAGTCGATGGCGTCATTCCTTGAGAGCGTAGGGGGACTCATGTTCATTTCAATCGCCGCGCTCGGCTACCTCGGCGGCTGGTTTTTCCTGAACTTCTTCATCACGAAGGGCACGCCGTTCGCGCTCTTCAGCGCGGGGATCATCCCCCTGTGCAACATCGCGATCTGCCTGAAGGTCGGAGCGGGGCTCTTCGCGGTGTTTGTCGCCCTCGTGTCGTTCGGTCTTACGGCGAGGAGAGAGAAATGATCGTGTACCTGCTCTGTCTGATCCTCTTCCTCACGGGCGTGTACTGCATCCTCACGAAGAGGAACCTCATCAAGATCATCATCGGCATCGGCATCATGGAGTACGCCATCAATCTCTTTTTCGTCCTCGTGGGCTATAGGATGAAGGGGAGGGCCCCGATTCTCGACCCGCAGCAGGTTATCACCGAAATGGTTGACCCGCTGCCCCAGGCGCTCGTGCTCACGGCGATTGTCATCGGCCTGGCGACCACTGCGCTCTTCGCTGCCATGGCGATGAGGCTGTACGAGAAGCACGGGACATTCGACATCACGCGGATAAGGAAACTGAGAGGATGAGACCGATATGGCTATGAGCATCATTCCCCTCTTCACGGTGCTCGGATTGAGCGGGGCATTTCTGATCTGCCTGTGCGGAAGGCGCGGCGGATTCTTCGCGGATATCGCGGCGACTACCGTCACGCTGGTTCTGCTCTGCCTCTCTCTCGCCGCGGTCGCGCTGGTGCACCGCGAGGGGATGTGCGTCTACAGGACGGGCGGCTGGCCTCCCCCTGTGGGGATTACACTTGTCCTGGACGGCCTGTCGGTGTTCATGCTCGTCATCGTGAACCTCATCGCCTTCCTCGTGAGCCTCTACTCTATTGAGTATATGAAGCGGTACACGAGCACCTGGAAATTCTACGCGCTCTTCCTGCTCATGCTCGCGGGGATGAACGGCGTGATCATTACGGGCGACCTCTTCAACTTCTTCGTATTTCTGGAGATCGCCTCCATCGCGAGCTACGCGCTGGTGGCCTTCGGCACCGAGGAGGAGGAGCTGGAGGCTGGTTTCAAATACATGGTGATGGGGAGTCTCGCATCCTCGTTCATCCTCCTGGGGATCGTGTTCCTCTACGGCTTCACCTCGACGCTCAATATGGCCGACATGTCCCTGGAGATCTCCGGACGCGGGGCGAGCCCCCTCCTCCTCTTCGTGGGAGCACTGTTCCTGATGGGGTTCGGTCTCAAGGCAGCGGTCATGCCGTTCCACGCCTGGCTCCCCGACGCCCACCCCTCAGCGCCCGCCCCCATATCGGCGATGCTCTCGGGAGTTTTTATAAAGGTTATCGGTGTGTACGGGATCATGAGGATCTTTTACACGGTTATCGGCGTGAGCCAGACGTTCTCTTTTCTCCTGATGATCATGGGCAGCATCTCGATGGTCGCGGGGGCGTTTCTGGCGATGGGGCAAACCGACATAAAGAGAATGCTCGCCTATTCCAGCATCAGCCAGGTGGGATACATCTTTCTGGGACTCGGGATCGGGACGCCCCTGGCAATACTGGGCGCGCTTTTCCACCTCCTCAACCACGCCATCTTCAAATCGCTCCTCTTTTTGAATGCAGGGGCTGTTGAGTACGCGACAGGGACAAGGGATTTGAGAAAAATGGGGGGATTGGGGAGAAAGCTGCGGATTACGGGGTGCACGAGCCTCATAGGCGCCTTCTCCATATCAGGCTTTCCGCCTCTCAGCGGTTTCTGGAGCAAGCTCATCATCATTGTGGCGGCAGTGTTGGCGGGGCGAACCGTCTTCGCCCTCATCGCGGCGGCAGTGGGAATACTGACCATCGCCTACTACGCGAGGCTCCAGCGAGAGGCTTTCGGCGGTGAGACGAATGAGAAGTGGGAGCATCTCCGTGAGGTGCCTTTGCTCATGAGGTTCTCGATGGTGGCGCTGGCCTGTCTCTGCGTCGCCGGGGGCCTGCTCCTCCTCCCCGGGCTCTCAGGGCCGTTCCTCGGGAGCGCGAGAGACGCGCTGGTGCGGGGGGCTGGATATGCGGCCAAGGTGCTCGGCAGCGTGAGGTGATCATGTGAAGAGCGGCATCATACTATTCGGCCTGGGATATGCGGTGTGGATTGTGCTCACCTGGCCGCCCAATGCCCAGGAAGGATTCGTCGGTCTCTTCATCGCCGCGCTCGTCGCGTGCCTCACGGGTGACATGTTCGTCAAGCGCCCCTACGTGTTCAAGCAACCGCGGCGCTATCTCTACCTCCTTCGGTACATGCCGCTTTTCGTGTGGGAGTGCATAAAGGCGAACATTGACGTCGCGTACAGGGTGAGTCACCCTGATATGCCCATTAAGCCCGGCATAGTGAAGGTAACGACGAGGCTGAAATCGGACACCGGCCTCACATTTCTCGCGAACACCATCACGCTCACCCCCGGGACGATGAGCGTGGATATTGACCGCGAGAATGGCTGCCTCTACATCCACTGGATACATGTGAGGGACGTGGACATCGCGGCGGCCACGCGGCGCATCGTTGATGTATTCGAGAAGATACTTATAAAGATTTTTGAGTGAGGTAGCATTGAGGCTGTGTTATGAGAGATAGCATAACTGTCAGGAGGGTCCGGTGGTTTATCGGCGCGGCGGCACTCCTCGCGGCGGTCGCCGTCATCATATTCTGCCCGCTCCCGTTCCTCTTTTATCCCGGCCTCCCCTTCATAACCTTCTTCGGCCGGTGCATGTATGTGCTCATTGTCTGTTGCATCTTATGCCTCATCCGCATCATGTTCGGCCCCACTCCTGCCGACCGTGCCGTTGCAATCGACATCCTGGGGATCGTGGTGGTGGGCTTTTGCGCAATCCTCTGCATACCCACGGGGAGAAGCTGGTATATCGACATCGGCATCGCGTGGGCGCTCCAGAGTTTTATAGGCACTCTCGCCCTGGCCAAATATCTTGAGGGGAGGTCACTCGATGAGTGAACTGCTGGGCATGGTATTCATCACGGTCGGCCTCGCCTTCGACCTCTTCGGCTGCGTGGGCCTGGTGAGGCTGCCCGACGTGTACAATCGCCTCCAGGCGGCGACAAAGTGTGTCACGCTGGGAACATGCAGCATCATGTTCGGGGTTTTTCTCACGCTCGGCTGGACCGCCGCGGGTCTGAAGGCGCTCCTCTGCATACTGTTCATAATCCTCACCGCGCCCGTCTCTGCCCACGCCCTTGCCCGCGCCGCACACAAATCAGGCGTGAAACTGTGGGAGGGGAGCGTGGTGGATAAATATGAAGAAGATAATAGACAGTAGGCAGTAGACAGTAGGCAGTAGACAGGAAGGCAGTTAATGGTTATGGAGAAGATAAGGAGTTTTAAGGATCTGCATGTGTGGAAGAGGAGTCATGAGCTTGCTCTTCTTGTGTACAAACTGACCAAGAGTTTTCCTCCCGAGGAGAGATTCGGGCTCGTGTCACAGATGAGAAGAGCAGCAGTTTCAGTAGCCGCTAATATTGCTGAAGGTTTTAAAAAGAAAAGCAAGAAAGACAAGATTCATTTTTATAACATCGCTCAGTCCTCGCTCGAGGAGCTAAGGTACTATTTTATATTGGTCTTTGACCTGAGGTATATGGCAGATATCAAAGAGCCCGAATTGATGATGGAGGAAATAGCGAGAATGCTCTCGGGTCTCATTAATCGAATCGCTACCGAGCTGATATCAGCATAGCGACCTGTCTACTGTCTGCTGACTGCTGTCTACTGAAATGAAATACCCAAAGATTCGTGAATTAGTCGAGGCAGTACGCGCCCTCTTCGGCCGGCGCTATACCAGCGCATTCCCCGCTGAAAAGGCGGAGGTCCCTCCCGGCTTTCGCGGCGTGCCGCGCTTCGACGAAAAGGAGTGCATGGGGTGTGGCGCGTGCGCCATTGTGTGCCCTGCGAAGGACATCGAGGTTGTCGACGAGGTGGGGGATGGCAAGGGGATACGACGCCTCACCATCCACTACGACGATTGCATCTTCTGCGCACAGTGCCACAGGAACTGCCCCACGGGCAAGGGGGTGGTGATGACGGAGGAGTTCGATCTCGCCACCGTCAATCGCCATGGCCTGCGCCAATCGGTTGAGAAGGAGCTCGTCCTCTGCGAGCAGTGCGGGGAGCGGGTGGCCGCGAGGGATCACCTCCTCTGGGTTGCGCGGCGGGTCGGGACGTCCGCCTATTCCAACCCCACGCTCATGCTCCCGCTGCTCGAGCATCTTTCCCCCGGCACGACGTCTCCGACCGAGAGGGGCGATGCGCCGGGCCGAAGCGGCCGCGTGAGGGTGCTCTGCGCCCGATGCAGGAGGATCTCGACGCTTGAGTTCTCTCTGGAAAAATGAGCTGGAGCGCGCCCTCCGTCCTCTCATCGGGAAGCGCCTTGCCCTGGTCGGCGTGGGGAATCCGCTGCGGGGGGACGATGGCGTGGGGAGTCTGCTCGCCCGGAGGATGCGCGAGCGGGGCAAGGCATGTGTCTTCGACGGGGGAAGCGCGCCGGAGAACTGCGGTGAGCTGATCGCGGCGCTCGCCCCGGAGACGGTGCTCGTGGTTGACGCGGCCCGCTGCGGTGGGGATGCGGGCGCGGTGAGAATATTCAGGAGCGGGGAGATCGCCGGCGGGGCGCTCTCCACGCACGATCAGTCCCTGCGCGTGCTCGCTCACTACCTGAAGTGCCGGTGCGGGTGCGAGATGTTCATCCTCGGCGTCGAGCCCGCTCGCGTTGGCATCGGGGATGGGCTCAGCGCTCCCGTGAGGGCGACACTGGATGAGATGGAGGCAGTACTGCTGGAGATCCTCCCCGATAAGTAGAGATAGCCTTCATGCTAATTTGAGCAGCGCGTCCGCACCCCGCGCGATCAATTCACGTGAGAGTGTTATTCCGAGCTCCAACGGTTCCTGCATGTTCCCTTCCATGTCTCCCCGCACCGCCTGCCTGCCATCGGGAGAGAGTACGCACGCGAGGAGCCTCAGCCTGTCCTCCCCGATGGGCTCAGCGTAGGCCCCGATGGGGATAGTGCATCCCCCTCCCAGCGCCTTCAGGACGGATTTCTCCGCGGCAACCGCCGCGTGGGATTGCGGATGGTCTATTGAGCGCGCGATCCGGAGCGCGTCACTGTCGCCATCCCTGACCTCGATCGCCAGGCAGCCCTGTCCCGGGGCGGGGATGAACGCCGGCGGGGTGAGTCGCTGCGTCTCGACGCCGATCATCCCGAGCCTCTGCAGGCCCGCGGCCGCCAGGATAATCGCCTCGCAGCTCCCTTCACGCAGCTTCCCGAGCCGCGTGTCAACGTTGCCGCTCATGGGGACGATGCGCAGGTCGGGCCGGATGTTCAGCACCTGCGCCGCGCGACGCGGGCTCGAGGTCCCCACGCGCGCCCCGGCCTTGAGGTCGTAGAGTTCCTCTCCATCTGGTGAGATGAGCGCGTCGAAAGGATCTGCCCGTCGGGTTGCAGCGGCGATGATGAGGCCGGCGGGCTGTTCGGCGGGAAGGTCCTTCATGCTGTGTACGGCGAGATCACATCCTCCCCGGAGGAGTTCCTCCTCGATCTCCCTGACGAAGATGCCCGTGGCGCCCTGCACGCGCGCAGCGTGGCGGTCGCCCGCAGTGCGGATCGGTTTTATCTGGAATTCCGCGAGTGGATGGTTCAACCGCAGGGCGCTGATGACCTCCTGCGCCTGTGCGAGCGCGAGTTTACTCCCCCGCGTGCCGATGGTGATGACGCGCCTTTCCATAATGTGTGAACCACTGAGGGCACTTAAACCACCAATGACAAAATTCAAATGACAAAACTTCATTGTGTTTTGACATTTGTCATTTGGTATTTGTCATTTATGCTTTGGTATTTGTCATTTCTGCAATATCTCAGTGTCTTCAGTGGTTTTAAAATTATTTCCCTGCTCATTGTACCCCGTGGTGAGCGATGGTCAATGAGATTCCTCACCATGAATGGTATAATCAGGCGGTGAGACGCCATGATTAATGTGACCAAGCTCTACTGCGGGGGAACATTCGCGGGTGATCACCTGCGCTATTCCGCCAGTGGCCAGACGGCTCCGGTGGTTGCGTGGAATTGCACGGATCGCTGCAACCTGAGCTGCCGGCACTGCTACAGCGATGCGGGGGGAGCAGGTGCCGGGAATGAGCTGAGCGGTGCGGAGGCGAGAGGGATGATCTCCGATCTCGCGCGATATGGGATTCCCGTCCTCCTCTTCTCGGGGGGGGAGCCGCTTCTCAGGCACGACATCATGCAGCTCGGCGCGTGGGCCGCGGGGAAGGGGATCCGGACTGTCCTCTCGACAAACGGAACCCTCATCGGGAAGGAAGAGGCGGTTGCTATCCGTGAGAGCGGATTTTCCTACGTGGGGATAAGCCTTGATGGTGTGGGGAGTGACAATGACTATTTCCGCGGGATGACAGGCGCTTTTCAGAAAGCGGTGGAGGGTATGAGACGGTGTGTGAGGGCAGGCCTCAAAACGGGCCTGCGTGTGACGCTGACCAGGGAGAATCGTGCGAGCCTTGAACCGCTCATGGACCTCGCGCGGAGCGAGGGGCTCACACGCCTGTGCGTGTACCACCTTGTCTATTGCGGGCGGGGTATGGCCGAGGACGATCTGGCCGCGGGCGAGGTGCGCGGCGTCATGGACATTATCCTTCGCAGGGCACGGGAGTTCCACTCGCTTGACAGGGGGTTCGAGATCCTGACCGTTGATAATCACGCCGACGGCGTGTACCTCTATCTGCGGCTGCGCGCGGAGGAGCCGGAGCGGGCGGTCGCCGTCCGCGCCCTCCTTGAACGTGCGGGAGGGAACCGTTCCGGCATCGGGATCGCGTGCATCGATGCGCGTGGCATCGTCTATCCCGACCAGTTCATGCGGCAGTCGCCGGTGGGGAACGTGAGAGGCAAGATGTTTTCGGAGATATGGAGCGACGGGGGGAATGCCCTGCTCGCCGACCTCCGGAATCGGAAGGGATTGCTCAGGGGTAAGTGTGGCCGCTGCGCGTGGAGGGAAATGTGCAACGGCAACATGCGGGCGCGGGCGCTCGCCGTGCATGGTGATCTCTGGGCTGAAGATCCGGCCTGTTATTTGGCGGAAGAGGAAATCGCCGCCGCCCGGTAAAAGACCAGGCAGCATGCAGGGGGCATGATAGGGTCCATGGAGCAGCATCCACTGAAGGTGCTTTTCTGGGAGGCGACGTCGGCGTGCAATCTCCGCTGTCGCCATTGCCGGCGTATGCCCGCGGGTGCGGCTTCCGGCGCGCGCGAGCTTACGACAGATGAGGCGAAAAGCTGGATCAAGGATGTCGCCGCCTGGTGCCGTCCGCTGCTTATCCTGAGCGGCGGTGAACCGCTGACGAGAGCCGATATAGTTGAGCTCGCCGCGTACGCGTGCGGGCGAGGATTGCCTGTCGCGCTCGCCACGAACGGCGTGCTGATGACCGCGGAGATCGCGGTGGAGCTCCGTCGCGCGGGGGTGCGCCGGGTGAGCGTCAGCCTGGACGGTGCGGGGGCGGAGACGCACGATGGAATGCGTGGGGTGGGTGGGGCGTTTGACGCGGCGCAGAGCGCCCTCAGGATCCTCGGGGCAGCGGGCGTGAGCGCGCAGATAAACATGACGGTGTGCAGGGGGAATCGGAGTGAGATTGAGGAAATCTTTCTTCTCGCGGAAAGGGAAGGGGTCCAGGCGGTCCACTTTTTTGTTTTTGTCCCCGTGGGCTGCGGCCTCACATGTGAAAAAGACCAGGCCCTCTCTGCCGTTGAGTGCGAAGAGCTGCTGAACTGGTTCCAGACGCACGCACATCCCCCGGGACTCGAGGTGAGGCTGACCTGCGCCCCTCAGTACCAGCGGATTCTCGCAGAGCGCGGCGTGCGGCCCGAGGGGAGGGAGCCCGGTAGAGTGGGGGAGCCTGCTCAAAGAAGCGCGGCGAGGCCCGCCGGCTGCCTCGGGGGAAAGAGCGTCTGTTTCGTTTCTCATACCGGGGATGTTTTCCCCTGCGGTTATCTGCCCGTCGCCGCGGGCAGTATACGCGAGCGGAGTTTGAGGGAGATATGGGAAGGGTCGGCCCTCTTCCTGGAACTCAGGGATGCGGATAGGCTCGGAGCCCCCTGTGGGACGTGCGACTATAAGGTGACGTGCGGGGGGTGCCGCGCGCGCGCATATGCGGCCACGGGAAATTATCTGGCGGGAGACAGATCATGCTTAAATCCCAAATCCCAAATCCCAAATCCCAAAGAAAAGTAAAACTGAGCGTCACGGACAGGATGCTCCTGGATGAGATTCAGCGCCGGTTCCCCCTCTGCGCGAGGCCTTACGCTAAATTGGGTGAAAGACTGAATCTCAGCGAGGCCGCGGTATTGCGCCGGCTGCGGATGTACAAGGCGAACAATCTCATTCGCCGGATCGGACCCATGTTTGACGCGCGGGCGAATCGACTTACGAGCGTCCTCATCGCTCTCTCCGTTCCGCCCTCGCGGGTGCGTCACGCTGTCGAGTGCATAAACTCATGTGAAGGTGTCACTCATAATTATTTAAGGCGACATCCGCTCAATATCTGGTTCACGCTCAGCGGCCGCGATAGGGCCGCCCAGGAGTCTATTCTCAGGAAGATAAAAAAAAAGGTCTCACCCCTGCGTTATCTCGAGCTGCCTTCAAAGAAGGTTTTTAAACTGGCGGTCATATTTGACCTTGGATTACCGGCAGGGCGGCGGGTGAGGGCGGAGCGAGGAGGGTATTCCCATCGCGCACGCATGCGCTGCGGGAGAGCGCCGGTGGGGCGCTCGTTGATGGGCAAACTCGCCCCTGATCTCCCCCTTGTATCGAGGCCGTTCCCGAGGGGAGCGCTGAAGGCGATACGGGTTCTGACCGCCTCGGGGCGCATCCGGCGATTCGGCGCCATACTGGACGGGCGCCGCCTCGGCTTCCGTTTCAACGCCCTCGTGGCGTGGAGAGCGGATCCCGGGCGGATCAAAGAAGCGGGACGGCGGCTGGCCTCGTTCCCCCCGGTGAGCCACTGTTACGCGCGGGTGAGGTCACGGTCATGGCCCTATGACCTCTACACGATGGTCCATGTTCGGGATAGAATGCGAGGCCGTGAGCTGGTTGCGGACATGGCGCGCACCGCAGGGATCGCTGACTACGCCGTGCTGGAGACGGTGCGCGAACTGAAACGCTCGTCCGTAGCACCGCCCATGTGGTGAGGTATCTAATTTCTACCCTCATCTGCTGTAGCCGACACTTCAGTGTCGGCTCTGCAAATCAGTTGAACCCCCCGTTGAGAATCCATGGTCACGTGATAAACTTTCTCAGCGCTTCAGGAGTGCGGTGTGCTATAATCGGCACCTCGAATTAAAGAGAGTGACGTGCACGATTGCATATATGCGATATACTTTGTAGCCGACACTTCAGTCGGCGAGCAATATGTTTTTGGAAATTGAGAAGGACGTGGACGTTCTGACGTACCATTTCAAAAGGGGAGAAGAATAGGAGGGGGGCGATGTTCAATATCGGTGATACGGTGGTGTACAAGGGCCACGGTCTGGTGAAAGTCGTCGGCATCCCGAAGAGCAGGCTTGAAGGAACCGATGCGGGCGAGGAATCCTACTACATGCTCAAGTCGGCACGCACCCCATTGAGCGGGACGAAGCTCCTGGTCAAGGTCAATGGGGCGGAGAAGGTCCTCCGTTATCCGATGAGCGGCGAGGAGGCAAAAGAGCTCATCACGCTGATCGATGAAGAAGCCGCCGAGCTCCCCGAAGACCACATGGAGCGCATGCGCATCCTGGATGAGATTGCGGACAGGAACGACTGGAAAGAGCTCGCGGCGCTCATTCGAGATTACCGGGAGAGCAAGCTCCTGAATCTGGATCGGGTGGAGATTAAGAGAATCAAGGCAATCGCGCGCAACCTCGCGGAGGAAATCTGCTACGTCCTCAAGGTGAACCGCCCCGCCCTCAAGGGCAAGCTCTCCATCAGGTCGGTGGCGTGATTGTGGCGGGGTGGGGTTCGCTGTATCGAACGCGGCGGAGCCCCGATTGTCACGGCCGCAGCCTACATGCTCCCCTTCGGCTCCTTACCTTTTTCCTTTGTTCCTGCGAATTCCTGGAGTGCGGCAGACTTCTCCATGACAGCGGTCGCGTCATTGATCGCTTTTGAGACGGTCGCGCTCATCGCCTCGACGAATTTACCTTTGCCCTTCTGCGCCACGCGGGCCTTCGCGTCGTAGGACCACACCGGCGCCCCGCTATTGCCCTGGAGCAACTCCAGAGTCAACTCGCATTCGGCGGAGTTGCCATCCCTAGTGACGACCTGGTCGAAGCTCACAATCGTGCTCTGAAGGGTGAGGTCAGGATTTACCACGATATCGATGGGATCCACCCGCTGGAACAACCCCGAGTCCTTGAGTGCGTCAAGGAGCGCCCTCCGCACCATCTCCGCCGGTTGCTCGACCCACTGGCTGTACTCATAGAAGCCGACCTCGTATTCGGAGGTGCGATATACCATCTGGTCCTGGTATCGCGAGGGGGCGCGGACGTTATTGACCGCCACCGTCAGCGGGAGTTTTTTCTCGGACCTGGGCACGGTGAGGTCCGTATTGATAAGGTAGTAATATGTCCGCATCGATCTGCATGAAGAGAGGCAGAGGGGGATGGCAAGAAGCGCCAAAATACTCGCGATAATTTTCATCACAACCTCCGTTCGGTAGTGCGGTAGACTTTATGCTTTATACTTTTGGCTGTAGTTAACGCGCATGGGGCTGTTGCGGTAATGGCCTCCCCCAGAAAACGGATGCGGGGTTCTGGTTCAGGCGCGTGAATACCCTGTTCGCCTGGACGATCGCCTCTCGGAGGGCTCTCATGGTCTGGGTTATTTCGTATTCGCTGTTGAGCATCGTTCCCCGTGTGGTCTGGAGAAATGTGGTAACCTCTGCGAAGGTCTTATTGGCCGTCTGTATCGTCGTGTCGGCATTGCGCACGAGCGCGCCGAGACGGTCAGCCTTGACATCCCCGATCGAATGGTCAATCTTGGTGAGTATTTGCGAAATGTTCTCGAGTATCTTGGGCAGGTCCGACGCCACATTTTCCAGGATGGAAGGCTGGGAGGCGATAAAAGACCCCGCCGGCAGCACCGGCTCGCTCGGCTCGCCTCCCGCGAGCTCGATCTGCATGCCTCCCATGAGGTTTCCCATGGCGAGCGTGGCGATGGTGCCCTCCCTCAAAGTGACTTTATTGGCCGCGATCCCCACGGTCACGAGCGTTTCATTTTCTTGCGTCACGCGGATATCCGCGACCTTCCCCACCGGGACGCCACGGTAGAGGACGTCGCAGTCCTTGCCGAGGCCCCGCACGCTCTCGGTGAACTTGATGTAATATGTTTCCATCGGCTGCCTGTTTTTCACCGACACGGTGGCAAAGAGCGCGACGATCAGCACCAGCCCCGTGATGAGGAAGACGCCCACCTTTACCTTCTGTGCCCTTGTTGCCACGTCGCATCTCCTTTTCTGGTACGTTACACTTTACACCTTAGGCTTTCAACCGTCTTTACACTGTCTTTACACTGTCTTTACACTTTCCACTTTTCACTTTAGTCCCGGGCCTCGATTGCCTTGTCCGGTTGCCTGTCAAAGAACTGGCGCACGCGGGGTACATCGCTCTTCTCTGCGCCATCGAGAGTTCCCGTGAAGATGATGCGTCCACGGTCGAGCATGAGGACCCTGTCGGCGACCGTGCGTATGGATTCGAGCTCGTGCGTGACGACAACCATCGTCACCCCCGTCAGCCGCCGCATGTCGAGGATGAGCTTGTCGAGCCCCGCGGCCATGATCGGGTCGAGCCCCGCGGACGGCTCGTCAAAGAACACGATCTCCGGGTCCATGGCGACCGCGCGCGCGAATCCAACCCTTTTCTTCATCCCCCCGGAGAGCTCGTCCGGCATCCGGTCGCCATAGTTCCCCAGTCCGACGAGGCTGAGTTTCATCCGCACCAGGGTGTCTCTCAACTCCGCGTCCATGCCGCCGTATTCTTCCATCGGGAGCCCCACGTTCTCCGCGACGCTCATGGAATTGAAGAGCGCCCCTGATTGGAACGTGATGCCGATCCTCTGCAGCAGCCGTGCGCGCTCGTCATCGTCCATCTTCGTGAGATCTTTGCCCCAGTACAGAATTTCCCCGGCGGCGGGTGCGAGCAGCCCCACCATGTGCCTGAGGAGGGTGGTCTTCCCGCATCCCGACCCCCCGATCACAACGAGTATCTCTCCCTCGCGGACGTCGAAGGAGATGCCGTCGAGCACGAGCTGCTCCTCATAGCGCGCCACAAGATTCCGCACCTCAATTATCGCCGTGCCCTTGTTCATTCCCAATCGCCATATTCTGTAGCCGAGACTCGTAGGCGGGACTTCAGTCCCGCAGTCTCGCTTCCCCTCCCCGTAGCCGACACTGTAGCGCACCCTTTAGGGTACGCGGCTCAGCTGCCATAACATTCTTTCCCCCGTAGCGCACCCTTCAGGGTGCGGGGCGCGCCACCTTTTTTGTAGCCCACCCTTCAGGGTGGGCCACAGCGCCGTCACAAAAAGAAATAAAATATCAGGGCAAAAATCAAGTCGGCGACCACGATAAAGAAAACGTCCATGACCACCGCCCGCGTCGTCGCGAGCCCCACCCCCCTCGCCCCGCCGGTCACCCGGAGGCCGTTGTGGCAGCCCACGAGGACGATGATTATGGCGAAGACGAATGATTTTACCCCCCCCTGGGCGAGGTCGCGCACGGTCGCCGCAAGGAGCGTCTGGTTCCACCAGCTCTGGAATGTGAAACCCAGAGAGAACACGCCGAGGACGAATCCCCCCGCCACGCCCGTGACAAACCCTAGGGCCGTCAGTATCGGCATCGCGATGAGTATGGCGATGACTTTCGGGGCGATCAGGAACTTCGGCACGCTGAGCCCCATCCCCCTCAGCGCATCGATCTCCTCGTACACCTTCATCGTGGCGAGCTCTGCGGCGATGGCGGATCCCGTACGCGCGGAGACCACGATGCCGGTCATCACCACCGCGAGCTCCTTGGCGAAGCCGATCACGACGAGGTTCGCGACAAAGATCTGGACGCCGAAGGTGCCGGCCTGGGCTGCCGAGAGCATCGCGATGACGAGGCCGAGGAGGAAGTTGAGCAGCGAGACAATGCCGATCGCCTTCATCCCTGTCTCATTGAGTTCAATGAGCAGCGATTTCCATCTGAGGCCGCGCCCTTCGAACGGCGCGATGAACGACCAGTAGACCGCATCAATTACTAGGCGGCATGCGTCTTTGAGCTCTTCCAGCGCCGCGAACGCCTTTTCACCGATGCGTTCAAGAATGGGTGTGCGTTGCGGCGCCGGTTCGGCGGAGGTTGTGAAGCCTTCCCAGACAAGATTGATAAAATCTGCCACCTCGCCGCTCGCGCCATCCACGGTAACCGTTATCCCCGCGTGCTCCGCAGCACGTGCGGCGCGCATGAGCCAGGCGGCACCCCTGCTCCCGATAGCCGCCGCGTCCGTGAGGTCTATCGAGAGATGGTCACTCCCCTCCGAGATGATGCGCGCTACCTCGTGCAGAATGCGCGCCCCATCTTCATCGGTGATCCGGCCGCGGACATACACGGTCTGCGTAGAGGAAATGGGATTTCCCATGTTCGGCCACATGGTTGGTGGTGGTCTTTTCAGGATATATTATATCAGAAAAAAGAATATCAATAGCAAGAGCTGGAGAGTCTTGACTGTCCGGTGCCGGGAGATATCCCCGATGGTGAGGGATCTCATCGGGCTCCGCGCCCCCGCGGAACCCGCACCCCAGATTGTTGCAACTCGCTGCGGGGGATGCCGTATTTGTCAGCGATATCCCGAATCCCCCTTGCGTTTTCCATTTGCACTCTCCGGCGCATATCATCGAGGTCTGTCGCTTCAAGCCCCTGCATGCGCCGCTCAATCCGTTGCTTGTCGCTCTCGGCGGCGGCGGCGTATCGCGCTTTCAAGTCTGCCATCATCTGGTTTTTCCTCTGGATCACCTGCTCATCGGTGGGCCTGGTAGTCATGTTGGTAATTAAGTCGCTGAAGTCCTTCTGGTATTGTTCACGCTGCCCCTCCGGGACAAGCGCTGTATAATTCTCCACGAAGCTATTCAGGTTATTGGCAATCTCTTTTACGTCAGGCCCCCATCTGGTGCGCGGGGGAGGAGTTATCCCGTAGTCGCGGAGCTCATCCCGTGAGATAGTGTACTCATCCATCAGCCGGTTGAGCTCCTGGTTGTTATCAAGCTGCTGATAGTAGTTGAGAGTCCCCTCCAGATCCTGCGTACCCGCGCCCTCTATCTTCGCCAGGCGGTTCTCGAGGAGTCCCCTTTCGTCTTCGTCTGCCTCTGTGTTGATTCTTTCACGCAAACTTCCAATGGCTCTCTCTTTTTTGCGTTGCACCGGTTCTTTCTGTGCCTGCGCCCGTAGCTGGGCGAGGAAGGCGCCGAAATCCTTCTGGTATTTATCTCGTCGCCCCTCCTCAACGGAATTCTCATACTCGCTCACGAATTGCTCGAGCATGGAGATGTTTTCCGGTATGGCGGAAATTCCGGTGGAGGCAGCCTCCGCAGGGCCTTCTGGTTGAGCGCCGGGCTGCACCGCTGCCACCTGTGCCTTTTTTTGCTTCAGCTCGCGGGCGGAGAGTGCGGAGGTCACGGGGCGTATCTTTTGTGTGGACAACAGCTTCCTCGTCTCCGCCATCTCGCTGCTCTGTGTCCGGAGTTCCTTCTCGCGGGAGGCCAGCTTCTGTTTATAGCTTTCGATCTGGGCGGTGTACATAGCCTCCAGTTTCGCGGTCTCTTTCCTGTGTTCCGCCTGAAGTTTGATAAAACGCTCTCGATAATCCTCCCTCTTCCCGCATCCCGCGCCGGTGAAGAGCAGCGTGAAGAGCGCTATTCGTGCTATTGTTCTCGTATCCATAATCAGTGTCTCCTGGTTGACCCTTCGTCCGCTCAGATGGATGAGCAGTCCCCTGAGTCATATACTCCATTGTATCATCAGTGTGGCACCTGCATCAATTGATTATATTTCTTGAGTTTTCCGTTTTGCGCATAGGCTCGAATCTCCGTGACCTCCGTGTCTCCGTGGTGAGAATAAAATATTGATAATCTGTTTTTAACTGTGCAGTAAAAAGGGGACGGTTCTCTTCATTATGCTGCCTCACAATATGTTATACACTAATTTTTGCGGATTTATCCTGGGCCGCCCCCTCTTTCGCTTTATTCTATTTCTCAAAGTTGTGGTAAGTAATTCAAGCACGTACTCCTCCGAGGCGATAAACTGAGACTGCTTTATCTCGAGCTTCGCATCGCAACCTTCTGACGTGAATTGAAGATATCTTGCCCTCCTCTCCGTATCTGTTAAGCCGAAATTGTTATACAAAGGGTTCTGCGTGATTAGGTCACTATCCTGACCACACGCATAAAATCTGTAACTCGAATATGGATATCGATCTAATGACCTGGCCGGTACAATCCTGCATGGGTTTGTTTCGATATAGCGTGCGCACTGCAATAGATAACTATCTTGGGAAACAATATGGCTTTTAAATCTATCCTGCCAGAAGTGCCCGATATGACTGTACCTCCGTTTAAAGTATTGCGCATAAGAAAGGTTTATTCCGTGCATCAGCCAGGAGATGTCACATTGAGGTCTAAGCAACAGATGGACGTGGTTGTTCATCAGGCAATAATGATAAAGCGCAAACGGCATTTTCTCTTTATAACGCATCAGGATATTGAGATAGCTCTTGTAGTCTCTATCGTCATGGAATATGGTCATTTTATTGTTGCCTCTTGAAATAACGTGATAAATAAGTTGATCCGTTTTAATTCTTCTATGCCTTGGCATGGGGACACCTCCGTATAACTGTCCATATGATTAGACGAAATGAGCGGCAGATTTATTCCGGAAAAATTGTAATTATTTCATAAAATGGCTGGAAAATAACCGTAATATCTTGGCGAGCAGTAAGTTACAGAGAACCGTCCCCTCTGCTACGTGCATTCCCGTTCCGTAGCGCACCTCTCAGCGTGTGCATAAATTCTTTAAACTTTCTACTTTAAACTTTCTGCCGTAGCTAACTTGACATCCATCCCAAAGCCGTGTAAATTAAAGGCGAAGGGGGTGCGCTGATGGATCAGACCACTCTTCGCTGCATGATTCTGGCAGGGAGCTGTAGTATCCTTATCAGCGCATTCCCTTCAACATTATCCGCCAGCTGTGCCTATGGGACAAAGGTGGCTCTGGTTGATGGCGGAGCATATGAGCTACGGGCCATCGAGGAAATTGGGTTCAGGGACAGCGTGTACGCCCTTGTGAAGGGTGGGGAAGGTCCGGAGTGGAAGCCAAGGGGCGTCAGGTACAGTTATGGCACAGGCCCGGCGGCCACCGACCCGGGGATGATACGGGTATCATTCGGTTCGGCGGAATCGAATAGCGACATCACGGTGACGGACAGGCATATTTTTCTGGTGATGAACAATTCCCCCGCCAACGTGATACTCAAGAGGGCAATAGATCTGATCCCCGGCGCTGATATGCTTGTGGATTTCCATGGGAACCCGGTCCCGGTACGCAGCATCACGTTCATTACGTATCGGGGAGGGATCCATCATGTCGCCACCAGCACGAATCTGGATGATAGATGGGAAGGACACCTGATCATCACCAACGGGATCATCTCCGCCGATTACCTGCTCCAGCTTACCTATCAAGAATAATCATTCCAGATTGCGATGGCCGTCTGGTTTCTCTGTCCTTCTATATTTTCTATCTCTCCGGCGCAGGTATATCATTTATCGTTTACCCACCCCCAGCCGTACTGTGCTATACTACTCTGCGCTTTGACAAATGCTCCAGGATTTATTATATGTCGCATCTATATCAATTCACATTACCGATTGGTGTCTGTCCCTATTTAAAGAAAGGAGGGGGCCTATGGTTCCAGTGGAAGGGGTGAGCAAGGGGTTGCTGGTATTTTTAGGCGTCATTCTCGTCATCGCGGGGATTGCGGCAATCGGTATGCCGCTGGTCGCTTCCCTTGCGGTTGAGCTTCTCATCGGGTGGGTGCTGATCGTGAGCGGGATCATGCAGAGCATCTACTCGTTCTCGTCCCGCAGGTGGGGAAAATTCTTCATGCGGCTCCTCGCCGGGCTGCTCTATCTCCTTGGCGGCATCATGCTGGTGGCGCACCCGCTCAGGGGCGTGCTCACGCTGACGTTGCTGCTGGGAATCCTATTCGTGCTCGAGGGATTGTGCAAGATCATCGGCTCCCTTCAGATTCGTGCGGTACCGCACTGGGGAGGTCTCTTCCTGAGCGGCATCCTGGCCCTCATCATCGGCATTCTCATCTGGAGAGGGTGGCCGTCCAGTTCGGCATGGGCGATCGGACTCCTGGTGGGGATCAACATCCTCTTCAGGGGCTGGGCGCTGATCACCCTGGCCCTTGCGCTTCCGTCAGGGAGCACGGGTCGGGCATTCTGAATCGTGCTGTGCGGTTGAAAGTATCATAGCTGGGCTGGGGGCGCGCAAGCTCTCTTCTACTGTTTTTCGCTGCCCCTCTATGCTATCGCCGCTCTTTGACAACAATGCAGTGAATCGGATTATCACTCTTCACTTTTCACTATTCACTGCGTTATTCCCCGGTAGCTCAGTCGGTAGAGCAGGTGGCTGTCACTTTTCGCCTCCGGCGAAAAGTGATCTCGAACGTGCGTGAGCACGTGAGAGATCTTCACTTTGAACCAGAGTCGAATTCCATGGCAGCCCCACGTGGAAACGCGTGGGTGAACAGCGGGCTAATTCAGGGAAATCTAACCCGACGGGTTAGACACTGAGCGGAGTCGTTAGACGAAGCGAAGTGGCTTCCATTCGGTAAGACAATCCTGAGCTATCTGCCAGTGGCGTTGAATAATTTATTCCGTTTGTAGCCGCCACCGTAGCCGACACTTAAGTGTCGGCCTTGGCAGAGAGTGCAGAGACTATACACCCGCTACCTATAATCCCGGAGAAGTTATCCACAGGGTAGCCGACACTTAAGTGTCGGCTACAAAGGATAAATGACCCGGGACATGGTAAAGAGATAGTCCAGGCCCCGAAGAAATTCGGGGGATCCCTGTAACCACCGTGCCGCAGGTTCGAGTCCTGCCCGGGGAGCCATTTTTAACAAATCGAACTGAGGATTTTCGGCCTTTGGGGCGGGAGTCCTCTTTTCGTTTAAAAATCCGTCCCGACTTTGTCGGGACGGTAAAACTTCAAAGGCGCGCGCTTTAAAAGTAGTTGAATAAAAAAGACTTAGCTCAATTTGTTCTTTGGAATATACGATGTTTTTGATGAATTTTTTGACCCAAAGATTCTTCTCCAAACCCCTCTTTTCGGCGAGTCCTTTAATGAAAGTTTTTAGGGTATCCTGGAACGTTTCAGTGGTTAAATCACCCCATTCCTCGCTTGGTTCGAGTCCTGAATGGTCACCCGGATGCCCGTTTTTAAGGGCAAAAATCGAACTATCGACGTAATGCCTGTCGAGCGATATTCTCTCGATGTTCTGAAATACGTAATCCTCTAATCTGGTTGCACTTACCTGTTTTGTCGAGCAGCTCTCCCAGCTATCCTTAAACGTTTTCGTACATCTGTAGTAATGATACCGCTTCCGGCCGTTTCCGTTTCTCTTGTTCGCAAAATGCGGTGTCATGTACGAGCCACACTCGGCGCATTTCAACAGCCCGCCAAGCGGAAATTGTTTATACATCCTCATGATCTGACCTTTGTGCTGGTGATTATCCTGTGCCAGCTTAAACAAATCCGCGGATATTATCGGCTCATGCAATCCCTGATATATCTTCCCGCTATACTCCATTTTGCCTGTGTAGTTGATATTTCTCAGCATGTAATGGATTCTGCTCTTAGAGAATAATACGTCATCATCATCCTTAACCTTCCTTGACTTCAATTCCTGATATACCTTTACCAGCGAGCCTGTCTCAATGTATCGCTCGAAAATATTTTTCACAATCTCGGCGCATCTTTTATCAATGACCAGTTGCTTGTTCTCCCGCCTGTAACCCAAAGGCACCATCCCGCCATTCCACATTCCCTTTTGCGCCCGCTGAAGCATCTTGTCCCTTGTCCTCTCGCTGATAAGCTCTCTCTCAAACTGGGCAAAGGTCAGCATGATATTTCTGAGCAGCCGGCCTGATGGGGTAGAGGTATCGAATCTTTCTGTGACCGAGATAAAATCGACATTGTGCCGCTCAAGGAATTCGATGAGCTGGTAAAAATCCCTCGGCGATCTGGTCAAGCGGTCTATCTTGTAGGATATGACAAGGTTGATCTTATTCCTCGATACATCTTTGAACAATTCCTGTAACGCCGGCCTCTCGGTATTTGCGCCAGTGTAGCCAGCATCAGAATAGACCTTATAAACCTCCATATTCTCCTGACTCTTGATAAACGCCCTGATCTTCTCCTCCTGCGCCTCGCACGAGTTAAACACCTTCTCTGCCTGACTATCCGTGCTTACCCTCGTATACACCGCACACTTGAACTTGATTTGCATAATTCCCTCCTTAGCGTTAGAATATCAATAAAATTAGGGCAATATAGTTAGGCATTATAATTGTAGCAGTATATTGAATAATAAACAAGGATAAATATGATCGGGGAAAACATCAAGAAATATAGGAAGAAAAAGGGCTTATCTCAGGACAAGTTATGTAAGCTGGCGGATATTACGCATACCACTCTTGCCAAAATTGAATCGGGGGCAAATGATAACCCTACGATTAAGACTTTAAGAAAAATTGCTGCTGCATTAGAGGTAAAGATCGACGATATTGTCGGCTAAGTTAGCTGCTTTATCAAGGGAGGCGGTAGTCATGTTAGCTTTAATTAGCTGTATCATAGCCAACATAGCTTGCATTTTGCAATGGATCCTGGACAACATTTTTAAAAGCAATTTGGTCGCCAATTGGCTAGTAGCAATAGGTACAATTTTACTTTCGATTGTGGCGATTTTTCAGGACAAACTACGAGCGTGGGTGATGCGGCCGAAGCTTCGTGTTACTATCCAAGTCGCTCCTCCAGATTGCCATAAATCTGTTATTGAGTGCTATAATGAAAAAATAGGCATAGTTGATGTCATAGTAGAGGTGTATTACTTTAGGCTTCTCGTCAAGAATGATGGCAACCAACGTGCGGAATTAGTAGAGGTCTTCGCCAAGAAGCTGACAGAAAAAAAGGAAGATGGGGCATTTACAAAAGTAAGTACATTTATGCCTATGAATTTAACCTGGACCCATACAGATGATAAGATTTTTTACGAAGCTATCTCTCCTCATATGTATAGAAATTGTAGTTTAGGTCACATTATAGATCCTTCTAAAAGACGTTTAAGCCGGAGTGAGCAATTACCAGAAGAAAAGTCCGGCAAGCCTTTTAATAAAGCAGTGTTTAGTTTTGATCTTGAGATTAGACCCAATACCGGAGGACATCTTATAAAACCGGGAACATATCGTTTGGATATTGTCGTAGCCGCTGCAAATGTGAAGCCTATTAGCAAAACATTGGAAATTGCATTTAATGGCGAATGGTGTCCTAACGAAGCAGAAATGTTTAGGAGAGGGATCAGCATAAAGATGCTTTAATAGTTGAGGTCTGGGCTTGGCAATTTTCTTCTAGCAAGGAATAGCTGTGAGCAACACTTCGATAGATGATCTATTCGACGCGTTCGCGGACGATCTGCTTGGGGAGCGTGCTCCAAGGCCCCTCATTATCGTCGGAGCATCAAAAGTCGACGATCTTCTGCTTCAGGTTCTTAGTCAACACCTGCTACCTAAGAAGGCGAAGCCAAAGGACCAAGACGAATTATTGGAAGGAGATCGTCCGCTGGCGACCTTCAGTGCTCGCATTAAGTTGACCTATCGCTTGGGCTTAATTGACGAGACATGTTACACTGCACTTGAACAACTCCGGACTCTTCGCAACTCGAGTGCGCACTCCATTGCGTTTGATATTGATAAGTCTCCGACGCGCGAACATCTCGCAGCCCTGCGCAAGAGCATCACCCATCGACAGTCCTTTCGCTTAACGAGAGACCGCTATTTCGATGGTGCACATCTGACTGGAGTAGAAGAGCTGCAATGTTTACTCTTGTCGTTGTGTGTTTTGCTAGAAGCCGTACGGAAGAAGATATCCGTGACCCGTGGCAATAAGCACACTTTTAACATTGCTTCCAGATAGAAAGGAAAGAACTATGCGAAAGAAGACAACTAAGAAGATTATATGCCCTGCCGTCAGGGCTAAGGTTCTGGGCGTTAATGTATATCGGGGGTTCGCCAATCTTTGTGATCTGGCTGATATATCCCGTGCCGATATTTACGATCAAAAGAACAATCCACAGGGTACGCAAAGAGACTTGAGCCAGGCACACGCCCGCGGCGCGTATGAATATATTAAGACAAGGGACTTTGGTTTCTGGCCGGAGGTCTTTTTGTGTGCTCGCAAAAAGGATGTTGTGACATTCCGTCCGATAGCCCCAGAGTTACCCGACCTTGGCATTCTTGAGATCGATGTCAAGGCAGCTGCAAAAGCACAGTGCTTTGCCATATCGCGTGTAGACGGGAACCACAGACTTCATTTCAGTAACGGTACGGAAACTGGATATTCGCGCGTGGAGAAGCTGGTCTCTTTCTGTCTTGCATACGATCTTAGCCGTGAGGAGGAGATTCAGCTCTTCAAGGACATCAACAAGAATCAGAAGCCAATGAATACAAGCCACCTCGATGGTATTGAGGTGCGACTAACCCCAGAAGAGGAATTGAAAAAGCGAAATCCCGAACTTTATATCTCCAAGCGTCTTCAGCGAGATTCCAAAAGCCCGCTGTGTGGGCGGGTTTATGAAGGGGGAAAAAAGCCAGTGGGTGTCGATATCCCACTCCGGGGGTTGAAGACTGGCATCCAGTATATGCTCACTCGTTCGACACAATTGCCACGATTGACTGATACTGAGGCTCAGTATCGAGTAATAAGAAACTACTTTGATGCTATTAAACAGTGGCAACCAAAGGCTTGGACGGCTCCTAAGGAATACATTTTGCTGAGAGGCTCCGGTCTATGGGCAATATGTTTCATTGGTGCACAAGTGATTGATCGAGCCCTGCTTCAGGATAAATTCGACACCAAGCATATGCTGGCAATCTTAAAGTCTGGGAAAGATTGGGATTGGAGCCGAAAAGGCGATTTCATTGGTCTTGGCGGTCGCGCTGGTGCATTGGAGATTAGCAACCGCGTTGCACAGAAGCTCCAAGATAAAAGTCACATGTCCACCAAGCAACTATTCGATAAGATCATGGCAGCGGATCGGTGAGCATAGAAGGACACGATGTCTGAGTAAGGTTGGATACGCAGAACTTTAGATAGCCGCAGGATAACTCCCAAGGTAGACCTAGACTCGCCGAAAAGAGGGGTTTGGAGAAGAATCTTTGGGTCAAGCACCTCAAATATAAAGTTGAAAGACTTGCCCCCTGAACACTCAATGTGAGATAAATCCCTTTCATAAAGCCATAATTAAGGATTAAAATAGGTTTATGTTTCCCGAACCTATTTACATATTCGGTTTCCCACTTCACCTTTTTGGAATTATCGCTGCCACTAGCTTGATTATTGGCTTATCGGTGCTTTTTGCAGAATTCAGGCGATTAAATATTCCTTCCAAGATTGCGGCTGATCTAGCTTTTGCAGTTTTAATGGCGGCCTTTTTAGGCGCAAGGCTTTTGTTCATCATTTTGAACTGGGGAGTCTATTCAGAGGCGCCCATCAAAATATTGCTGTTTTGGCAAGGGGGACTTATTTTATATGGAGGGATTCTTGGCGGATTATTTGGTGGTTATCTTTATTGCTTAAAAACCAAACAGTCATTTAGCCGGTTGTGTGATCCTATGGGCTTAGCCATTTCGTTAGGTTTACCACTTAGCCGGCTGGGCTGTGTTGCTGTAGGGTGTTGCTACGGGAAACCCACCAGTATGCCCTGGGGTATAACCTTTCGCAATCCTTGTTCTTTTGCAAACCCCCTGGGTGTACCACTTCACCCGACTCAACTTTATGAGTTTTCCATCGGTATGGCGATATTTATTGCCCTTTTTATTTATCGCAAGAGGAAAACCTTTAATGGAGAAATATTGTTGCTTTACTTAATAATGGCTTCTATAATGCGTATTGGTTTAGACTTGTTTCGAGCAAATAGTAACGTGATTTCTTCTATAATTGCTTTTATTGTTTTTGTAGTCAGTAGTATTGTTTATTACATCTACAAGCGCAGGGGGTTTCCTATGAAGAAATCGATGTTCGGCTTAGTGCTTCTTGTTATAGCAATCGCTATTTGTACAGCATGTACAATTGCTACGACTCCGAAATTGTCTCGAGGATTTGATTTTAATGCAAGCCAGGTAAAGAATATTGTCAAAGGCCAGACAACAGAAAGTGAAATAATAAAAATGTTTGGCCCTCCTTCCCAATATAAAATAACAGAGGCGGGGAAAGATTTTCTCTACGATTATGCAAAAGCAGGTGGTGAGATATATTTCTGCAATATAGCCCTCGGCGGGGGCACGAAACAAAAAACATTGATTGTTAATTTTAATCAGAAAGGAGTAGTGATTGACTATGTATACAAAGAATCTTAAACTTCTGATCCTAATATTATTTGCTTTAACTTTTCTTGCTTGCATGATGCAGCCCCCGCCTCCACAGCTACCGCCTCAAGTGGTCGTGGTTAATCCTGCCCCTGGTGGTTCTGGTAATTCTGGTGGTTCCGGCTGGCAAAAGTATTAGAACTACGGCTGCCTGTAAATTCGAGCCACAAAAGATTACTTTTCCACCGTGAAAAGGTACGCCGACCGATGAAGCTGCGGCGGTAACCTCAAGTTAATTGCCTCTGCCAGATGCCCCAAGTGCAAATCAAAATCCTTCTATGAATGCGAAGACGTTGAAGTAGTAATGTATGATTAATAGCTAAATTTGGAGACTTGCAGCCGAAAGGAAAGGAATAGAGAAGAATCTTTGGGTCAATAAATTCATCAAAAACATCGTATCCTAAGAACAAATTGAGATGAGTCTTTTATAGTCTTTATAAGCCCTATTATATAAGGCTAAGGATATAATGAAATATTCGGAAACAAATGAAGAAATGCGGCAACATAGAATGAAGTATATTGATGAAAGATGGGGGCAGCTAAGCAATATGGCTCAGGAGGCTTCTCAGCGGGCTGTAAATTTATTATTCCTTATAAATTCCGGGGGAGCAGTAGCAATGTTGAGTTTTATGGGAGCTTCTGAAAAGATTAGAACATTGGCTGGGCCAAAATATTCTCTGGGCATATTTGTACTTGGAATAATATTGACTGCTATCCTTAATGCATACATTCTTCATAGATTGGAATGGATTTTCACAAATTGGCGCAAAGATGTGCGGGGATACTATGAAGATCAAATAAATTGGCAAGATTTAAATAAAGCAGATGATGAGCGATCATGGAGCAATAATATCGAATATGTATTGGGTTATGCAGCTTTTGCTTGTTTTATCGTTGGTGCAATATTTGGTTGCTTCTGGGGGATGACAATTTCTGCCTAGTGCCAGCGGCGCCCATTATTCGGTCATTAAAATATCTAAACAGGATTCTAAATTACAGCACTCGCCGAAAAGGGGTCAAAAAATTCATCAAAAACATCGTATATTCCAAAGAACAAATTGAACTAAGTCTTTTTTATTCAACTACTTTTAACGCGCGCGCATTTGAAGTTTTACCGTCCCGACAAAGTCGGGACGGATTTAGAAACGAAAAGAGGACTCCCGGCCCAAAGGCCGAAAATCCTCAGTTCGATTTGTTAAAAATGGCTCGGATTGAATCGCCCCGACCTACCATGCCGCTCATCCTGCCGAATACAATCCACCGCTGCCAGAAGAAGAATCTCAAGCTTCTAAGAAGATATTAGCCGCTCGCCCGGCCCCTCCGGAGCATCCCGCGCCCGACCCGACAGGCC
>Ga0315291_10000198_pt1 | contig 74920 bp, 60 predicted proteins | sample YL17G12_20_MG_FD_203070 | JGI IMG/M metagenome (GOLD analysis project Ga0315291, IMG submission 203070) | Sediment microbial communities from Yellowstone Lake, YNP, Wyoming, USA - YL17G12_20 | ecosystem: Environmental > Aquatic > Freshwater > Lake > Sediment | place: USA: Wyoming | collected... | reverse complement strand
GTTCGAACAACTCACCTTGAGCGCGATCAGCGAGCCTGAGCAGCAAGAGGCTGTAGAACAAACGGAAGAAGATCAACCATTGCTGGCTGAATCAGGCGTCGAGGTGACCGAAGAGCCATCAAGCGTTCTCCCCTCAATCGCTCAGGACCAATCTGTTCCGGATCAGGGCTCACACGCCGAGTTGCTGCCGCCACCGTCCTCGGATCAGCACACCATCCTCCAACCCAAGTCCAAATGGCAAACGTGGAAAGAGAAGATTCAGGGATTCATCAGGAAGCTGTTCGGTTAAACAAATTTCTTGCACTCGCGGGCGTCGGATCGCGGCGCACGAATGATGAACTTATTCTTTCCGGCGTTGTCAAGGTCAATGGCAAGCTCGTTCAAGAGCTCGGGACGAAGATCCACCCGCTGAAAGACCGTGTCACCGTTCGTGGCCAGTCGGTCGAGATCCGCACCAAGCAGCACTACATTCTTTTCAACAAACCCAAAGACTGCATCACGACGGTCAGTGACGAAAAGGGGAGAACGACGGTGTTAGATTATGTGCGGATGAAGGACAGAATCTATCCGATTGGCAGATTGGATCGCAACACGACGGGGGTGCTTCTTCTGACAAACGATGGAGAGCTGACCAATGCGCTCATGCATCCCAAGGGCGAGATCGAGCGCGTCTATCGTGTTCGGTTGGAGCGAGGGATTCTTGATGAGCATTTCAGCAAGTTGAAGCGGGGCGTTCGTCTGGACGATGGCGTTGCGAAGGCTCGTGAGCTCGTTGTTCTCCCGGGCACGAAACGGAAGGAGCTGATCATCTCGCTCGCAGAAGGTCGCAATCGTGAGGTGCGGAGGATGTTTGAAGCCCTCGACTATGATGTGAAGGGATTGGAGCGCGTTTCATTCGGCGGACTTACCACCGAAGGGGTGCCGCGTGGGAGATGGAGATTCCTCACTCAAAAAGAGGTCAAGTATCTCAGACAACAAGCTGGACTCATCTCGTAGAGCATATGCACTTTCCTCGCAGCAGCGGAATCCTGCTCCATCCCACCTCACTGCCGGGTCCTTACGGATGCGGTGATCTCGGAGATGTCTCCCTTCATTTCATCGACTGGATGATTGTTGCGGGTCAGAAGGTGTGGCAAGTGCTCCCTCTTGAGCCAACGGGATATGGTAATTCGCCCTATATGGCGCTGTCGGCCTTTGCAGGAAATCCCTTGCTCATCGGCTTCGAAGACCTGATCGCCAAAGGATGGCTCTCAGCCTCAGATCTGACGCCGACTCCCAGTTTTCCTCAGCATCGAGTCGAATACACGAACGTTATCTCCTACAGGTTGGAGAGGATTCGTCGGGCCGCAGAGCGCTTCTTTGGCCAAGCGGTTGCGAACGACCTCGCCGACTTCGAGTCGTTCTGCAAAGAGCAGCAATCGTGGCTGGAGGATTTCTCCCTCTTCCAAGCGTTGAACGTGCGGTTCAACGGGGTCGAGTGGAGCGGGTGGGAGAAAGACTGCGCGCAGCGGAAACCGAAGGCGCTTGCCCACGCCCGTCGAGATTTGAGCAAGGAGATTCGATTCTGGAAGTTCACGCAGTGGCGGTTTTTCCGCCAGTGGTCAAGAGTCAAGCAGTACGCCAACGACCGGGGTGTGAGCATCGTTGGGGACATTCCGATCTTCGTCGCTCATCATAGTGCTGACGTCTGGTCGCATCCGGAGTTGTTCTATTTGGATAAGCACGGGCGTCCGACGTTCGTTGCGGGAGTACCCCCCGATTATTTCAGCGAGACAGGGCAGCGCTGGGGGAATCCGCTCTATCGGTGGTCGAGAATGGAACAAGACGGTTACCGCTGGTGGGTTGACCGGTTCCGAAGGACATTCACTCTCGTTGATTTTGCACGCATTGACCACTTCCGCGGCTTTGCAGCCTACTGGGAAATCCCTGCTGCGGAAAAAACGGCCGTTCGCGGTCGATGGGTGAAAGGGCCGAACTCAAAACTATTCCGAGCAGTGCAGAGAAAACTTGGAAGCCTCCCCATCATAGCGGAGGACCTCGGCGTGATTACTCCCGACGTGATCAAGCTCCGGGACCAGTTTGAATTTCCAGGTATGAAAGTCCTTCAGTTCGCCTTCGCCGGAGGCACCGACAATCCGTTTCTGCCGCATCAGTATGAGCACAACTCCGTCGTCTATACCGGTACGCATGATAACGACACAACTTGTGGCTGGTTTGAGACCGCAACGGAACGCGAGAGAGCGTTCGTGCGCAAATATTGCGGCGCCGACGGACAGGAGGTTCATCTTGATCTGATACGGCTCGCATCACGGTCTGTTGCTGATTTTGCGATCTTTCCCTTTCAAGACGTGCTCGGTCTCGGCACCGAAGCTCGCATGAACTTCCCCGGGACGGTCTTTGGCAATTGGGAATGGCGGTTTTCGTGGGATCAAGTCAAGCCGGAACACGCTCTGAAGATGTATGAAATGACAGCGCTCTTCGGGAGGGTTTGTCCCGATCGCTTGCAGCTCCCCTCTTATCCGTCCGAAAAACGCACCCCGTGAGTGCACTCGTTACGAAAAGGTTGTCCCTCGAACAAATTTACGCTAGATTTCCGTCAACAGAGCTCGTTCGAGCATCCATCCCTTTAAGCAGCCATCGTTTCTATGCCTGAAAGCCAACGTCCGCACGCTTCTTCGCAGGCCTCCGAGCAAGAAGATCTTAATGTCCTGATGCTCCGACGCCGCGAAGAGTTGCAAGAACTGAGAAAGCTCGGCATGAACCCGTATCCCCACGAGTTCGACAGAAGAGACTTCTCGGGTGCAATCATCGCGAGCTTCAAAGAGGGCGAGCCGGCCCGAGTCGTTTCCGTTGCGGGAAGGATCATGTCGCTGCGTAGAATGGGGAAAGCCTCCTTCTGCCACATCCAAGACTCGCAAGGCAAGATCCAGGTTTACTTGAAGAAAGATGATCTGGGTGCGGTCTACGATGCCTTCAGACTGATGGATATCGGGGATATCATCGGCGTGAAGGGATTTGTTTTTCGAACCAAGATGGGGGAAATCTCCGTTCACGCTCAGGAACTGAACCTCCTCGCGAAGTCTCTGAGGCCGTTGCCGGTCGTTAAGGAGAAGGTGGACGGGCAGGGCAACAAGGTGATCTACGATCCATTTTCGGACAAGGAGCTTCGCTATCGCCAGCGATATGTCGACCTGATTGTCAATCCTGACGTGCGAGAGGTTTTTCTCAAGCGAGCCAAGATCATTACGGCCATGCGCAAGTTCCTCGATGAACGGGGATATCTGGAAGTGGAGACTCCGGTCCTTCAGCCGATCTATGGCGGTGCCTCGGCCCGGCCGTTTACATCACACCACAATACTCTGGGCGTCGACCTCTATCTCCGGATAGCTGACGAGCTGTATCTGAAACGCCTCATCGTCGGCGGGTATGACGGTGTATACGAGATTTCGAAGGATTTCCGGAACGAGGGGATGGATCGCACGCACAATCCTGAGTTCACAATGCTCGAACTGTACGTGGCCTACAAGGACTACCGGTGGATGATGGAGTTGACTGAGCAGTTGGTTCATGCAGTTGCTCTCGCTGCCAACGGACGACCAACCGCAACGTTGAGCGGAAATGAGGTCAATTTCACTCCTCCCTGGAAGCGTACGACAATGTTCGAGGCGATCAGGGAATTCACGGGAAAGGACCTGCGCGGCAAGTCGGAGAAGGAATTGCGGACGATTGCTCAGGAGCTTCACGTGGAGCTCCAGCCGTCGATGGGACCGGGGGCGATCATCAATGAAATCTTCGGCCTCAAAACACAACCTTATCTCATTCAGCCGACATTCATCACGGATTATCCGATGGAAATATCCCCGTTGGCGAAGAAACACCGCTCGGAGAACGGCTTGGCGGAGCGTTTCGAAGGGATTGCCAATGGACAGGAGATCTGCAACGCGTTCTCCGAGCTCAACGATCCGATCGATCAGCGAGCACGGTTTGAAGAGCAGATGAAACTGCGTGCTCGAGGTGATGAAGAAGCGCAGGTTCTCGATGAGGATTTCCTTCGCGCGTTGGAATATGGTATGCCTCCAACTGCCGGACTGGGGATTGGGATTGACCGGCTTACGATGCTCCTAACGAATAACGACTCCATCCGCGATGTCATCTTCTTTCCTCAGATGAAGCCAGAGAAGTAGTTATGTCCTAGCGTCTTTTGAGACACGAGGAGATTATCCTGTGAGCCTACGGGGACTCTGCTGCGCGCCATGCGTTGGACTGGGGCGATTGGTCTCGAAGACTTCCATCCACTGCGCTCAACTGATCTCACTTGCCACGCGTGCAGTCATTCTCACGTTGGCGCTCGGCTCTTGCGACGAGTCGCTTCCACCATATCGGGCGCCCGCTGGCCTGTTTGAGGGACGGCTACAAGGCTCTTATGTTCTGACGAGAACGGACAATTCCTTGAAGGTCTATTTCACGCTCAAGAATGTCTTCGATGAATCCCTTCAAGGACCCGCCGAGCTTACGGGGAGCATCCTGATCGTCTCCGCACGAAGTCCCAGTATCAAAAAAACCTTCCTCCTCACGGGTACCAACATCATCGAGGCCTCTGGATCTAATAGAGCTGGAGGGACTCTGCTGATCGATCCTGGAGGATCGATTCGCTTCGGTGTATCCTGGAATTTCGTGGACGATGATGGCAGAGACTTGCGCGAGATTCTTTTTCGGTTCACCGCGGACCCGTCCTGTCATAGCAGAATGCGCTCCTACCCTGAGGATTTTGTTCTCACGGGCATAATTACCCTGTACGACCGCACCGCCCCTATTTTCGTTGGTCCTGTGGTTTACCCATTGTGTTACTTCACTGCGTTTGGTATTTCTTGTCCGCCTGTTCTGTCGGACACGCCGTGCCAAGGGAGCCCCTAATACGTCGGAATGGGCCAAACAACTATGATTCAGCCCTCAATTAATACTCCTGCATTCCTGGGTATTCTTGGTGCCGCGCTTTTCCTGGCAATCGGTCCGTGTAGTGAATCGTTGCCGGTCTATCAAGAACCGCAAAAGTTATTCGATGGAAAGATCGAAGGTGCGTATGCCCTGACGATCATCGACAATTCGATGAAGGTCTATCTCAGCGTCACGAACATCTTTGATGAAACGTTTGAAGGGCAGGGAGTCCTGACAGGCTCAATAGAGATCGTTTCAGCCAGGGATCCAAATGTCAGAAAGACCTTCTCCATCAGTGGAGGCAATGTTATTTCGGCGCGAGGCTATGACCGAGCGACAGTAAGGCTTGTCATCGACCCGGGCGACACCCTCCGACTAGGGGTCTCGTGGAATCTCGTCGATGACTCGGGAAGGGACTTGCGTCGTGATTTCTTCTCGTATATTGAAGACTCGACGTGTCTTGAATATACGAGATGCCTTGCGTTCACGGAGGATTTTGTCCTTAAAGGCAATGTCAAGCTCTACGATCGCACGGCACCGGTGCTTGCCGGACCAACAGCCTATTCCTTTTGTTACGTGACGAAATGGATCAATCCAAAAGACTGCCCGCCGATCATCACAAGTGCACTATGCAATCTGAGACCGCCACAATTGGTCCCGTCATGTTTTCCCTTTCCGTCGCCGGGAAACTAAGGATTCGAGCCATGTCTCGGAGTGCTCTTTGTGGAGCCGAAGGATGTCTGTGGCAAACGCTCGTTGGCCGAGCGTTGAAGTTTCCTCGAGAAGGTGGAGGATACTAGTATGCAACGATCGTTTCTTGCTTTCGGAATAATCGCGTGTCAACTTCTCTTGAGCGCTGAAGGACTTAACGCTGCATTGCGCGGCACTACGGGCATTCTGGAAGGACGTGTGCGTGACAAGCAGACGAGAGAGCCGCTTGTTGGGGTAAACGTCCAAATCGTCGGAACTCAAATGGGCGCTGCGAGCGATGAAGAGGGCATGTATCGTGTGAGTAACGTCCGCGCTGGAGTGTACGATGTCCGCTTCAGTATCATAGGCTACAGGACCGCGGTCATGAAGAAAGTGACGATACTGCCTGATCTTCGCACGCGCATTGACATTGACCTCGACGTTTCCGCTATTGAGCTCGAAGCAGTTGAGGTGCGGGCCGAACGGCCCCTCATTCAGAGAGACCTCGCCGCGACGGCTTATTCCATCGGAGATATCAAGCTCGAGAAGCTCCCCGTCTCCTCATTCAAAGAAGTCCTCGCCCTTCAACCCGGAACAACGATTGAAGGAAACGTGAGGGGAGGCAAGACCACGGAGGTCGCGTATTTAATTGATGGGTTGCCTGTTCAGGACGTCATCGGCGGTGGATTGGGAGCCAACTTGCCCAAGAGTTCCATCACCGGACTCACGATCACAACAGGCGGATTCGATGCTGAGTATGGAAACGCGCTCTCTGGAGTGGTCAATGTGATCACGAAAGGTGGTGGGGACAAGCACGCCTTCGGTGTTCGGTTCGAGCGTGACAATTGGCTGTTTGGCTTCAACAAGCAGAAGGATCGGTTGACGGAGCTTGAGGTATCCGCTGGCGGGCCAATTATCGCCGAGAAGCTCTATTATTTCACGGCCAATGTCATGACCCTGAGCGACACGAGATGGTGGCAGGATTTCCAAAACTTCTTTGCCTCTCCAATCAGCATGGAATTCACAGGATTCGGCAAGGTCGAATACCTGTTCTCGCCTACGTTGAAGATTGGATTGCAGGGGATCTACTCACTCCGCCAGTGGCACGATTACGAATTCAGCTGGCGGTTCAATCTGAACGGGCTGCCTATCCGACACCGAGACGCGGTGCGGGCAGCGCTTATGCTCTCGCACACGCTGTCAGAGAACAGTTTCTACACCGTCAGCCTCAGCGCCTTCTACCTTCGGTCCCTCATCAACGAAGGCTCAAAGGATGACCTCTCCCTTGAGCCGTACGAATACGATTTCTATCTGCGCTACGTTGTGGGAGGGGAGCGAAATTGGTGGGCGGATGCACGGCAAGTCATCTACACGTTGAAAGGAGACTTCACGACCCAGTTCGAGAAGAGCCACCTGTTCCGAGTCGGCGTCGAGTTCAATCAGTACGACATCTTTTCCGACCTCGTGAAGTATGAGCCTCAGATGACGTACTTTGGTAAACCGATCACCGATGCGCCGTTACTGAATTTCAGCAATGCCTACAAGTATTATCCGCGTTCTGGGAGTGTGTATGTGCAGGACAAAGTGGAGCTCGTTCGAGACGGCTCGAACGTGAGTCTCGGTGTCCGATGGGATTTCCTTGATCCGACGGCGGAGCGTCCTATTGTCGAATTCATCCCGGTCAGTCAGACCGAATTCCGCCAACAGATCACCGGCAAGGCGAAGGCACGATTCAAACATCAGATCAGCCCGCGAATTTCTGTCGCTGTTCCAGCCGGACCTACAACATACTTTTTTGCGAACTTTGGGCACTATTTTCAGTTTCCGCTTTTCGACTACCTGTACTCTGGAATCAATCCGGCTCAGCTGCGCCTCGGGGCTCGAAACGTGTTAACCGGCAATCCAGACCTCGAGCCTGAACGAACGGTCGCCTGGGAACTTGGGTTCAAGCACGGGATCAGCGAGAACATCGTCGGTTCCATTACCTACTTCAAGAAGACGTTCAAGAACCAAATTGATTCGAAAACACTCATACCTTTCGACAGCAAGTCGGCGGGGGATTACGGTTTCGCTTCGTATGTCAACAATGCCGAGGCGGACGCGACAGGATTAGAATTTGTGCTCAGCAGAGAGCGTGATGAACGCCTTTCCGGAAGTATCTCGTACTCCTATATGGTCACTGAAGGAGTGAGCGAAGTCGCCGATCAGACCATCAACTACGCACAATGGGGATTTCCGCTTGCAGCCAGGCCATATCCGCTAAGCTGGGATCAACGCCACACGGTGAAAATGGATGCAGAGATCAAGCTTCCATTTGAGATTCAGTCGAACCTCATCGTTCTGTACAATTCGCCCCGTCCTTACACCTACTTTCCAACGCGTGACGCATTCACGCCGCTCAACCCATCCAAGTCATTTATCCCTAACAACCGTCGCATGAAAGACGTTGTGTTTGTCAATGTAAAGCTTTCGAGACAGTTTGTCTTGGGTGATGCCAGCCGTTATCTTCTGAGTGTGTACGCCGATGCGCGCAATTCCTTCAACACCAAAAACGTCCGGTGGATGGATTCGAGTGGCAGGATCGGAGGAGAGCTCGAGGATCCAAGCGCTTACTACGATCCGCGCCGCGTTCGAGTCGGAGCTCGCGTAGAATTTTGATCGGCTTCCGCGGAACATTTCGACTTCTGGAATTGTACGTTTCTGCGGTCGTCAAGTCGTGCCTGTGAAATGTAACAATTGACAGAAATTCGCATGTCTCCTTGATTTTCAAGCATTTTCCGCTAATTTAATGGTTTACGTCTCCGGACGTCGACGGACAATAACCATTGAGCCAAGAGAAAGGATAGGATGAAAAAGCAGTTCTCACTTTTTGGGGTGATTGCCCTGATGATCGTAAGCTTGTTCGCTGGCATGCAGATTAATCAGCTTGTCTCCGGCGACACGCTCTACGAACAGGCGAACAAATTCAAGGAAGTCCTGGGCCTCACCGAGAAGTACTATGTCCAGGAGGTTGACACCAAGAAGCTGACCGAAGCGGCGGTTGAAGGATTGCTGGACAAACTTGACCCGCATTCCGTGTACATTCCGCCGAGGGCATACGAGCAGGTCAGAGAGGAATTCCGGGGCAAGTTTGAAGGGATTGGCATACGGTTTACCATTCGCAACGATTCGATCTTTGTGGTCGAGACGATCGGCGGTGGTCCTTCCGCCCGACTCGGGATTCAAACAAACGACCGCATCGTTCGAATTAACGATTCGTCATCGATCGGTTTCACGAATGACCAGGTCATTCAGCGCCTCCGGGGGCCGAAGGGGACAAAGGTCAAGGTCTCAATTGCGCGCCCCGGTGTGAAAGAGCTGCTCGACTTCGAGATTATTCGTGACGAGATTTCCCTGACGAGCATCGACATTTCGATGATGGTGAACGATCAGGTCGGCTATGTCAGCGTGAACCGCTTCAGCGAGCAGACCAATGTTGAGCTCGAGCAGGCACTCCGAAATCTGAAGTCGCGAGGGATGAAAAAACTGATTCTTGATCTCCGGGGCAATCCTGGTGGTCTCCTCGAGCAAGCGTTCAAGATGACAGATCTCTTTCTGGACGGTGGGACAACTGGCAAGCCTCATAAAATTGTGTACACGAAAGCACGCCGACCGGAGTTCGACGAAGTCTACTTTGCCAAAACGGGACAAGCGTTTGAGAATCTTCCTCTGATCATCCTGCTGAATAATACTTCGGCAAGCGCGAGCGAGATCGTAGCCGGAGCTGTGCAGGATTGGGATCGTGGCCTGATTGTCGGAGAGACCAGTTTCGGGAAGGGTTTGGTGCAGCGACAATTCCCGCTGTCGGATGGCTCAGGCCTCCGATTGACAATCGCGCGTTACTATACGCCCAGCGGCCGATCGATCCAGAGGGAATATGAGGGCAAGGAGCGACAGGCCTACCAGCGCGAAGCGTACGAACGGCAGGAGCGAGAAGGGGAGAACATCGAGCACAAGGCCGAAAGCGATTCCTCCCATCCGCTCTTCCAGACCAATGCCGGTCGTGTGGTCTACGGGGGAGGAGGCATTACTCCGGACTACGTCGTGAAGAACCCGTCGCCCTCTCCCTTCACCTCGAATTTGCTGCGCCGTGGGCTCTTTGACCAGTTCGTGATCGCCTACCTTGATGGCAAAGGTCTGAAGATCCGTTCGGCGTATAGCAAGGACCTGCGCCTCTTCAAGGAATCATTTACGATCTCTGACGAGATCCTCAAGGACTTCCGCTCGTTCGTTGTTCAACGGGATGTCAAGATTAATGAAAAGGAGTATGGAGAAGACTTGTCGTTCATCAAGACCAGACTTAAGGCGTCGTTCGCGAGAAGCTTCTGGGGGAATGACGGCTGGTACCCCGTCATGCTGCAGGTTGATGTCCCGCTCCAGAAAGCGCTCAGTCTCTTTCCGGAGGCCGAGAAGATAGCGAGGCTAAACTAGAAGGGGAAAGATGAAGAGACGAAGCGGCTGGCGGTTGCCGGCATCTTTTCTGTTCATTGGCATATTGTTCCTCGGTTCTGCGATGGTGGGTTTGACTCGCCGAGCTTCTTCCGTTGAACGCGGCGGCTTTGAATCGCATATCCCGGCACAAGACAGTATGCTTCAGGTGGGGGAAGAGTTGGAGTACGAGGTCAGCTATTCCTTTTTCACCATCGGTACGATCCGGATCAAAGTGGTCGACAAGGAGGTGCGGAACGGGAACATCGTCTATAAGAGTCAGGCCTTCATCGATTCAAATCCAAGCCTGAGCTGGCTCGTCGATCTTCACATTCGATTCTACAGTGAGATGGATGAGCGGGTGTTCTCCTACCAATGGATCAGCGACGACAGCACGAAGAAGGAAATTAATTTCAAATGGTTTAAATTCGATTACGAGAACAACAGGGTGTTGTGCGACAAAGGGAAGAAGCTTCCAACGGGAGAGCGAAAAGTTGAGGAAGTGGACACGATTGCCGTCACGGAGTCTTGTGAGGATGGCTTGTCGCTTTTCTTCTATGCCCGAGAAAACGTTCGCCAGCAAAAACAGGTACGAGTTCCGACGCTGATCGAGAAGAAACAGGAGTATACGTTTATCAATTTTATGAATAAGCGAACCGGTGTCGAGATCGATGCCGTCAACTACCCTGTGGAAGTGGTGGAATTTGATGGCAAGGCCGAGTATGTCGGCGTATTCGGCTTGACAGGCGGGTTCCGGGGGTGGTTCAGCAATGATGCGGCAAGGGTGCCGATCCTGGCGAGAATGAATGTGATTCTGGGCAGCATCAGGATTGAGCTTGTCAAATGGAACCGGGCCGGCTGGCAGCCTCGCCGCTACGTTGAGGAGCCAGACAAGTGATTCTGCCCTACAGGGGGATTTCGCCGAAAATCCACGATTCTGTGCTCATCGCCGAAGGAGCCCAGATTATTGGCGATGTGGAGATTGGAAGGGACAGCAGTGTGTGGTTTAACACCGTAGTTCGGGGAGATGTGAATTATATTCGAATCGGGGAGCGCACGAATATTCAGGACGGGTGCGTGCTCCATGTGACTCACCAGAAGTATCCCCTTCGCATAGGGTCGAATGTGACAATCGGCCACGGTGCCATCGTCCACGCCGCAACGGTGCACGACTTTTGCCTCATCGGGATGGGAGCGAAAGTCCTGGACAATGCGAACGTGGGTCCTTACGCGCTGGTTGCGGCAGGGGCACTCGTGCTTGAGAATTTTGTGGTACCGGAAGGGACTCTCGTCGCAGGCGTTCCAGCTCGTGTCAAGAGGCGTCTGACGGACGAAGAACGACAGCATATCGAACTATCTGCCCAACATTACGTAGAGTACCTCAAGACGTATCGATCTTGACAATGAATTGAGGTTGCTATGAAACTCAAGTTCTGGGGGGTTCGTGGTTCCATCCCTACTCCCGGTAAACACACCGTGAGATATGGGGGAAATACCCCGTGCCTCGAACTGCGGCTCGACGACGACAGTCTGGTCATCTTCGATGCGGGAACGGGAATCCGTAATTTCGGCGATGATCTCATCAACAAAGGGGAGTCCGTTAACGGATATCTTCTTATCTCGCATCCCCACTGGGATCACATTCAAGGTTTTCCCTTCTTCAAGCCTGCCTTCATCTCCGGCAATGAATTGACGATCTACGGGACCGAACGGCCCGAGAAGTCGCTGAGTGAGATTATCTCAGAGCAGATGAACAGAATCTATTTCCCCGTACAGCTCCACGAGCTGAAAGCAAAGCTCAACTTCAGGCCGATACAGGAAGAAGGGGAAATAAAGATAGGCGACTGCGTCGTGAAGACGCTGTACGTCAATCATCCGGGCTTCACGATTGGCTATCGGCTCGAGTACAACGGCAAGACGCTCGTCTACATCAGCGATAACGAGCCGTACGATCGTGAAGTGGCAGCGTCGCTTTCGAACTTCGAGCCAGCCGTCAAGGCGAAGTTCGAATCCAAGAAGGGGGATCCGAACCAGAGGGTATTCGATTTCTGTGAGGGAGCGGATGTGCTCCTGCACGACGCGACGTACACCCCCGAGGAGTACATCGACCGCGTAGGATGGGGACACTCCCACTACCTCTTCACGCTGCGGGTAGCCGCCGAAGCAAATGTGAAGCGGCTGTACCTGTTCCACCACGAGCCGAATCATAGTGACGACAAGGTTGACGATATCCTCAAGAAATGCAAGAAAGAGGTCAAAACGAGAGGGTACAGGTTCGAGTGCGAAGCGGCGGCGGAGAACATGGTCATTTCAATCTAACTTGACATTCAACCGTAGCAAGGTTATATTTAGTTCAGGTATTGGTTTACGAGCCTTTGTTATGCTCCTGTCTTTCAAGCGTTTAGCAATTGACAGGGGTTGAGCCGAGGGTTCGTATCAGTGAGTGATGGACAGAGCCTGAAAGGGGCGCTTGGTGGGAATCCCTTACCAGGGTACTTTGAGTGAGAGAACAGATCGGCGTTTTCACAACACCCCGAGTTGCGAATGACCTCCGGAGCAACGACAGCGCATCGGGGTTTTTCATTGTAAGGCATCGATGAGAGGTTAGGCTCATTTATGGGGCTCGAGTTCAAGGAATTAGATCTCCGAAAGATATCACAGATCCTCGGTGTTCCACCAAAACACCGGGGCAGCAACTACCGATTTGAGGTGGAGAACAAGACTCTCAACCGCAAGCTCTCGTTGGAGATTTATCCCAACATCAACATCGGCCATCGTACAGGCAACCTCATTTCGGTGTACACTCCAACAGCGCACCTGCAGCTCCATTACTGCACGGGATATGTCGTCAGCAGGCTGCTCGGCGAGATCACGTTTGTCGCGGAATCTGATGGAAAGCTTTCAGGATTGACGGTCGAACGAGAGGGAGGATGCTCACTCTACGCAAATGTCGATCGCGAAATCCTGTCCGGCGATTTCACGACCCTGGGACCGGAAGTGATGCTCTCCGGTATTGCACTCTCGCTCACGGAAAATATCCTGCCGCAATCCAGGCCATCGACCCCGGGGACAAAGGGCGAACACAAGGCACGGGAGAAAGGTAAACGAAAACCAAGACCAAAGGCTGGATGATTGTTGTCTCAAACCGTCACCCTGCGCTCCGATTTTCAAGGCGGGAAACTTTCCGAACCATCCAGAGTGTTCTAGACCGAGAAGTGGTGCCATCGTTTGCCGTGTCTGTTGTGTTTGTGGGTAGCCGATTCATACGTCAAATCAATAGGCGATTTCTCGATCACAATTACGTCACCGATGTGATTGCGTTTCCCTTGCGTGACGGAGTGGGAGTAGACGGCGAACTGTACGTTAACCTCGATCGCGCCCGGAGCCAGGCGCGCGGCTTTGGAGTGAGCTTCTCAGAGGAAACGCAGCGATTGTTGGTCCATGGCACTCTCCACCTGCTGGGATACAAGGATCATACTCCGCGAACGAAGTCCCGCATGAGGGCACGAGAGGATTCCATTCTCGCCCTGCTGGCAAGTCCCAAAAAGGCGTAGACCCTATGCAAGAACGGATTGTTGAGATTATTCTGTTCCTCGTGAATGAGCTGAAGTCGAACAAGCAGCTCAGTGAAGTTGACGTCTCATTTCTGACGGAAAATGGCTACACGCCGACGGAGATCTCGACAGCGTTTTCGTGGCTGTTCGAGCGATTATCCGTTGGCCACCAGTTGGTTTCAGGCGAGGCCGATACGCGCTTGTCGCATCGCGTGTTGCATAATGCGGAAAAAATGATCATTACTCCCGAAGGATACGGATATCTGCTTCAGTGTCGACAACTTGGCCTCCTGACCAATTCAGACATCGAGACGATCATCGAGAGAATCATGGCTGCAGGATTCTCCTCCGTTGGTGTGCCAGAGATGAAGAGCTTTGTGGCCGGTATGCTGCTGGACTCGGATAGCCCTATCGGAAGGAGCGGCCGTATTTCGCTCAATAGTTCCGATACTATTCATTAGTGCTGACGGACCATGGAAAAGTCGCTAATCATCGTCGAGTCACCCTCTAAAGCGAAAACGATCAACAAGTACCTCGGCAAGGAGTACATGGTTGAGGCGTCAGTGGGCCATATCAAGAACCTTCCGAAGAGCAAGCTCGGCGTGGACGTCGACAACAGCTTTGAAGTAACCTACGAGAACATCAAAGGCAAAGACGAGGTAATTGAAAAGCTTCGCGAGAAAGCAGGCAAGGCCAAAGTGATCTACCTCGCAACAGACCCCGATCGTGAGGGGGAGGCGATTGCGGCTCACCTTGCCGACGAAATCAAAGATGTGAACAAGTCCATCAAGCGTGTTTTGTTCCACGAAATCACCGCAGCTGGCGTCAGGGACGGGATGAAGCACCCCAAGAAAATCGACACTCATCTGGTCCTTTCACAACAAGCCCGGCGAGCAATGGACCGGATCGTCGGGTACAAGGTCAGTCCGTTTGTCTGGAAGACGCTCTACTATGGCCTTTCTGCGGGACGGGTTCAGTCGGTCGCGCTGCGTCTGATTTGTGAGCGCGAAGACGCAATCCGAAGCTTCGTCCCCGAAGAATACTGGTCGATTACGGGTGAGTTCCAAACGGTCCAGAGCGAGCCCTTTCTCGCCAAACTGATGAAGGTGGAAGGTCAGGAACCGAAGATTCCTGACGAGACCACCATGAAGGGTTATCTCGCGGAGCTCCAGAGACAGCAGTATGAGATCAGCAACGTTGAGCGAAAACCCGTCAAGCGAAACGCGCCTGCACCATTTATCACCAGCACGCTGCAGCAAGAGGCAGCACGGCGCCTGCGCTTCTCCGCCAAGCGGACTATGATGCTTGCGCAAAGACTCTACGAAGGCGTTGAGGTCGGTGATGAGGGCCCGACGGGCCTCATTACGTACATGCGCACAGATTCGACCCGATTAAGCGCCGAAGCCGTCGCCCAGGTCCGCGAGTACATTTACGAGAACTACGGCAAGGAGTACGTGCCGAAGGAAGCCCGGTTGTTCAAGAAGGGAAAAGCTTCGCAGGATGCGCACGAGGCTATCCGACCCACCTCCCTCAAGCTTACCCCGAAAGCCGTCAGGAAACATCTCGAGAAGGATCTGTACTTGCTCTACGAGCTGATCTGGAATCGGTTCGTTGCATGTCAGATGGCGCCGGCTCAATTCGAGCAAACCTCCGTCGATGTCGCGGGTGGTGTGTACGTCTTCCGTGCGACCGATCAGCGCCCACTCTTCAGAGGATTCCTTCAGGTCTACGATGACATGATCGAGGAAAATGGTGGTGAGAAAGAAGACCAGGATCCTGTCTCGAAATTGCCGGAGAATCTCGCCGCCGGACAGAAGGCTTCGTTGACGAACCTTCTGCCGCGCCAACACTTCACGAAGCCCCCAGCACGCTACACAGAGAGCAGTCTGGTGAAGGAGCTCGAGTCCCGCGGCATCGGACGCCCTAGCACGTACGCTCTTATCGTCAGCACGGTGATTGATCGAAAATACGTCGAGCAAAACGATCGCAAGTTCTATGCGACCGAACTCGGCATGCAAGTGAACAAGCTCCTCGTAGAGTACTTCCCGGATATATTCAATGTCCAATTCACCGCGAGAATGGAGGAGGAGTTGGACACGATTGCTTCGGGCAAGCAGCGGTACGTGAAGGTAATGAAAGACTTTTATGATCCCTTCATCAGGGACTTGGAAAAAGTTGATCAGAACGCCCGCGAGATCAAGAAATCCATGCAGGAGAAAACGGACGTCGCGTGCGAGCTGTGCGGGCGACCGATGATCATTAAATGGGGGCGCAACGGTCGCTTCATGGCCTGCTCAGGCTATCCCGAGTGCAAGAATACGAAACCTCTTGCCGAAGACCAGGAGAAGCACCAGCATCTTGTGGGCATCAAGTGCGATCTGTGCGGGGGCGATATGGTCGTGAAGGCAGGGCGATTTGGCACGTTTCTGGGGTGTTCCAACTACCCAACGTGCAAAAACACCAAGCCGATTTCGATGGGGATCAAGTGCCCCAAGTGCGGGCATGGGGATCTTGTCGAGAGAAAAACGAAGAAGGGAAAGAGGACGTTCTACGGATGTAGCCGATACCCTGAGTGCGACTTCGCCTCATGGGACAAACCGGTCGCCCAGGCGTGCGCCAATTGCGGTTCGCAGTACCTCGTGGCGAAGTACTCCCAGGCCAAAGGGGAGTACTTGAAATGCCCCGAGTGCGGCGAGGAATTCGTCAAAGAAGAGATCGCTGCCAGTGCGTAGCCGGTTCACGGTGTTCGGTCAATCACTCTGAGCGTTGTGTCCGTCATGCACGAGAATGTCCGGGCGTTTCTCGAGTATCTTGACTGCGAGCGGAACTATTCCCCTCACACTCTCCGTTCTTACGAAGCAGATCTCCAGCAACTCCTCTCGTACTTGCGTTCGAACAACATTCAGTCACTCAACCGCGTTCAGAAGAATACCCTTCGCGCCTTCTTGAGCGATTTGCTCGCTGCCGGGCTCAGCAGAAGGAGCGTCGGTCGGAAAATCGCCTGCCTCCGTTCATTTTTTCGGTTTACGAAGCGCCGCCGCATCACGACGTCGAACCCCACCCTTACCCTGATTTCGCCGAAATTCGAAAAGCGGTTGCCGTCTTTTCTCGACGAGCGAACGACTCTGCGCCTCCTCGACGAGCTCGACGCAAAAACCCCTGAAGGACGAAGGGATTCTGCAATCTTGGAGCTTTTCTACAGCACAGGGATCCGCCTCGGCGAACTCATTAGCCTGAATCTCGACGATGTCGATCTGGAACAGGGTATCATCAAGGTAACGGGCAAAGGCAGAAAGCAGCGGATCGTTCCTGTTGGGAGAAAAGCCATCACCGCACTCAAACACTACCTTGCCGATCGGTCGCCTTTCGCTCGACGCTCGGCAGAGATGGGCGGCCAGCCGGCGTTCTTCGTGACAGCGAAGGGGCAACGTTTCTATCCGGAAGCAATCGCCCGGATCGTCAAGCGCCATATAGGAAAGGTGTCGGAACTGGAAAAGAAATCTCCACATGTCATTCGTCATTCGTTTGCCACACACCTGTTGAATCGTGGAGCGGATCTGAGAGCTGTGAAGGAGTTGCTGGGTCATGAGAGTCTCTCGACGACCCAAGTCTATACGCACGTTTCTACGGAACAGATGAAGAAAGTGTATCGGCAGTCTCATCCCAAGGCATAGGTAAATACCTGGCGCGGGAGAAGCCGGTGAAGAGAGAAAGGAGTCATTCATGGTCACGACGGTAACGTGTCGCCACTTCAAAGCTCACGAATCCTTGATTGCATATGCTGAAGCGTCCGCGGCAAAGCTCGATCACTTTTACGACGGAATCATCAAGTATGAAGTGAAGTTGAGCTTTGAGAAGTCCCGCAACAGCGTCAAGATTGCCGAGGTCCTTGTCACTGTGTACAAGACAAAACTCACAGGGATGGAGCGGACAGACAATTTCCATAAGTCCATTGATGGCGCCGTTGAAAAAGTTCTGGTGCGGCTGAAGAAATACAAGGAGAAGCTGCGTGCAAAAGACCGCGAGCAGGTCAGAAGAGTCAGGGCAAAAGATTAACCAACGAACGGGGATTTCCCATGGCGCTTGAGAATCTCAAAGAAAGTCGAAAAGAGAGCATCACCGTCGGTTTCCTGTACGAAAGCAACAAGAACCGGCTCAAAATGTCGTCGCTCAACGGGGAGGTCGGATTCCAGAAGGAAATACGGGACAAGAATATACACCGACCAGGACTGGCCCTTGCTGGATACGTCGAGCTGTTTACTTATGATCGCGTTCAGGTGGTCGGCAACACCGAGGTCCGCTACTTGAAACACTTGAGTCTTGCGGAACGCGTCAAAGCTTTCGAGACGATTTTCCAGTTCGATCTTCCATGCGTTATTGTCACCAATGAGAATCAAATTGATGAAGAGCTCGTTCGAATAGCAACGGAGCACCACGTTTCTGTCTTCCGGACTCCCTTGGAGACGACACAACTCGTCTATTTTGTGGGTGATTTCCTCGACGACCAATTCTCGCCGCAATCGGTTGTCCATGGCTCATTTATCGACGTGTACGGAATAGGAGTTGTGATAATGGGGCGATCGGGGATTGGGAAGAGCGAGGTTGCACTGGACCTCGTTGAGCGGGGTCACAGACTTGTTGCCGATGATGTTATTACTATTACACGGAAGGGAGAGGGGATATTGATGGGAGCCGGCACCGACATGGTCAAGCACTTCATGGAGATCCGAGGCCTGGGATTGATCGATGTTCGTTCCGTCTTCGGAATTCGATCGATCAGGTTTCAAAAGCGCATCGAAGTGCTTGTCGAGCTCCAGGATTGGCGTCAGGACGTGGAGTACACTCGCACAGGGCTTGATCACGCGAACACTTCGATTCTTGGCGTAGAAATTCCTCACGTTCAGCTTCCGATTTTCCCGGGCAAGAACATCACGGTTATCGTCGAAGTCATCGCACTCGATTACCTCCTCAAACACTATGGATATGATGCACCGAAGGAGTTCTCCAAGCGATTGGACGCAGCAATTGCCGATAAATCGAAGGACAAACGAGCAATCGACTATTTCGAACATGATTTTGAATAACGCGGGACGAATTGCTTGACAAAACCTCAAATATTTCCTATTTTCGGGCAGCTTTTTCGAGAGACCCCGAATTGCGGCACGAAGAACGAGTGATCGTGAACGTAGGCGGCGCAGCGCATCCGAAGGAATGAATGGGCAAGTTTAGACTATACTACTTCTCCGCGCGAACTCTGAATTTCGTCGAGGCGAAATGGTTCAAAACCAGGTTCGCAGTCGTTGCGGGTCTTCTCGGAATGGTGGTGCTCGCCGTTGCTTTTGAAGTGAATCAGTTGCTCGGAGACATCGCGGGCTTGGGCATTCAGAGAAACAAAGTCCTCATCACTGAGAACGCCGTGCTGAAGGAACAGCTCAGGAACACCTCGGGTCGGATCCAACTCCTTCACCGAAGGCTCCTTGCATTAAGCGAGCAGGGGAATGAATTGCGCTTGTTAGTCGATCTGCCAAAAATTGACACAGACACGCGGGAGGCGGGATTCGGAGGAACTGACGAGCGGATGGAGTATGGTGTCTCAGGGAACGTGAACGGCATGCTGAACGACATGAGGCTTTCCCTCCTCAAAGCGGAACGCGAGCTTCAGTTACAGCAGGTAGGTTACAAGGAAACCATGGAGAAGTACGAACGGAACAGGGAGATGTACCCGTGTATCCCTGCCATCAAGCCGATGTCAGGATTCTACTCGATGCACAGCTTTGGCATGCGGCTCCATCCGGTGTTCGGCGTGCAGAAACTCCATGAGGGCATAGACATAGCGAACGACACCGGCACGCCAGTCTGCGCAACGGGCGATGCGACCGTCCAAAGTGCAGGCCGGACGGAGGCCGGGTACGGCATCATGGTGGTTCTGAACCACGGATTCGGTTATACGACGATCTATGCACACCTGAGCAAAGTTCTTGTTCGACCCGGGCAGCACGTCAAGCGCGGCGATGCGATTGCCCTCTCCGGTCGTACCGGCATTGCCACGGGACCGCACCTCCATTATGAAGTCCGGCTCCGCGGTGTCCTGCAGAATCCCGTGGACTTTTTCTTCGACGATGTCGACTATCAAACGATCAAAGATCAGCTGGCGAGACTCGACTAGATCGTTTCGAGCGAGTATTCCATCCTGCTTTTCGGAGGTATCTGGAGAAGATGATTTGGACGCTTGAGCTGGCCTCGTACCTGGATGACGCACCGTGGCCTGCTACAAAGGAAGAATTGATTGATTACGCAGTGAGGACGGGTGCACCACTCGAGGTCATTCAAAATCTCGAAGAGCTGGAGGATAGCGATGAGCCGTACGAGAGCATGGAGGAGATCTGGCCCGACTATCCGACTGACGAGGATTTCTTTTTTGAAGATGACAAAGTGTACTAGCGAGAGACCGTGACTTATGTGAGAGGGATTGCTACCATCCTTTCCGATGAGTGAACGGCAAAGAGTTGAACCCAGCAATTCCACGCTGGGTTTTTTTTTGGACTTCGCATGGTTTTCCGCTTTTTCGTATTCCTTCTTCTCATAGGTGCGTGGATGTCCGTCCTGAAGGCTCAGCAGAGCTGGGGTGAGCTTGAGGTAAGGACGATTCGGTTTGAGGGAAATGAGACCCTTCGTGATGACCTCCTGTTGAGCGTCATCCAGACCCGGGAAACGCCCTCTGCCCTCTGGAAGTTTCTCTACAAGATCAGTGAGAAGCTCGGAGATAAACCCGAGTATTTCGATCCATTTCTGTTTGGTCAGGACTACCAACGGCTTCGAACATTTTACCAGGATCAAGGATTCTTCGAGTCGAGTATTGACACGCTGCTCGACGTCGACCTCGAGCGCAGGACGGTCGGGCTTACCTTCCGGATTAATGAGGGTTCGCGTTCCACAATCGACACGATACAGTTCGTTGGATTTGATCAACTTCCATCGGTGCTTCTCGAGGAGATCGAGATCAACCCCCTCATCAAGGTCGGTGATCCGTTCATCGGAGAACGAGTAGTAAATGAGCGGGCTCGCATTGTAAATGCGTTCTTCAATAATGGCTTCGCCGACGTGCACGTCGATAGTGTGGTCGCTCATCGCTATGCGTCCACAAACAATATCAAACTGATTTTCGGTTTCAGCAGGGGCAAGCGATACACATTCGGAGAAATTGCCGTGGAGCAGGACTCCACTGTCAAGGAGCGAGTGGAGGAGCCCGTCATTCACCAGCAGCTGGACTTCCAGCGAAGTGATATCTACAGCGAAGCGCGTCGCATCGAGAGTGAACGGAATCTGAACCGACTGGGTGTCTTCGAGACTTCGAGGATCGAGCCGCTGGTCAGCTTGAAATCGGACAGTACCTTGGAGATACCGATGCACGTTTTCGTCCGTCCCCGTCCTTTCCAGGAGCTCGTACCGGAGATCGGGATGAATGACGAGAATAACGCATTCAACGTGCTGGTCGGTATAAACTACAACAATCGAAATTTTTTTGGCGGAGCACGGAATTTTCTGACCCGTTTCAAGTTTCAGCTTCAGTCGATCCAGGATATCGAATTTTCAAGAGTGTTCGACCAGACTGGACTGCGAGACAGCAGCATCATTGGGAATGCCGAACTCTCGTTGCAGCTCACGCAACCGTATTTTTTCAACAACAAGACCAGCTTCTCGCCTTCGATTTCGTTCCTCGTCGAGAAGCGTCATCCGTACTATTTCAACCCCATGATCCGCGGTCGGTTCACCATTGCGTCTCAGACTGCGCGCTATACGACTGCTTTTCTCGACTGGACTCTGGAGCGCATCGGCTATGAACCGATCAATCCGAGGATTGGGGCAATCTACTTTGACTCTCTGAGCATTGACCGCCGCCCTCAGTTCAACTCAATCCTATCGTTCACCATGCAGCGTGACAAGAGAAACGACTTGTTCTATCCTTCCGGCGGATTCTTCCACTCCGGAACTATCGAGGAGGCTGGACTCATTCCGTCGGCTTTCGGGGGTCTCCTGGGTTTTGGTTTACCGTATTCGAAGTACATCAAGATCGCCGGCCGTGGCGTTTGGTATTGGGATCCTTCCGGCAAGAACGCCCTCATCTGGGCGTTGCGACTCTCCGGGGGGTTTGCCGAGTTGTATGGCCGCTCGCCGGCGCCTGTGCCGATCAACCGAAGATTCTTTGCTGGTGGCAGCGGCAGTATTCGCGGATGGAAAGCCCGCGGCCTGGGCGCTTTCAAGCTGACGGATGAAGGAGGGAACGCACTCTTTGAGGGAAGTCTGGAGGCGCGATGGAACCTGCTGAAAGAGGCCGGACGTCTCTGGTTCATCGAATTCAACAAGTTTTCGCTGGTGCTGTTCTACGACATCGGGAACGTCTGGACAGAATTGAGCAAGGTCAGGACGAGCGATTTTGCGATGGCATCGGGCCTTGGGCTTCGGTACGCGACGGTGGCGGGACCGATTCGCATCGACTTTGGATTCCGCGTCTATGACCCTGCAGCCCCCGTGGGAAGACAATGGATAACGCGGAAGAAGTTCTTTCGGGAGACACTCTCGGATCTCGTTTTGCACTTCGGTATTGGCCACGCCTTTTAGGGCACCTATGGGATGGAACCGAGTTATCGGGCAACAGCGCGTGAAGGACCTTCTACGACGAACGCTCGCGAACAAGAGGGTCGCACACGCGTATCTGTTTTTCGGGGGAGAAGGTGTCGGCAAGGATGCTGCCGCGATTGCGTTCGCACGCGCGCTTAACTGCGCTGTCAATCCTGTGGACTCTTGTGGACAGTGTGCGAGCTGCAAGAAGATCGAAACCCTTCAGCATCCAAATCTCAAACTGATATTTCCTCTGCCCGTCGGCAAGAGTGAAAAATCAGGGGACGATCCTATCGAGGTCCTATCACAGGAGCAAATTGTTGCGGTTCAGGAGCAGCTCCGTTTCAAAGCTGAGGATCCGTATCATCGGATTGCAGTTCCGAGAGCCAACTACATCAAGATCAACAGTGTTCGCGATCTCAGGCGGGATGCCGCGATGTCGGCATTTGAAGAGGGCAAGAAGGTGTTCCTGATCTCGAACGCCGAAACGATGAACGCCGAGGCGAGCAACTCTTTGCTCAAGACGCTTGAAGAGCCGTCTTCGGATTGTGTCTTCATCCTTACGGCCTCGCAGAAAGGACAGCTTCTGGAGACCATCATCTCGAGATGCCAACTCATCCAATTCGATCCCTTGACTGAGCTTGAAATTCGCGAAGCGCTGACGACCCGGCAACATGTCGAAGCAGAGCAGGCTGCCCTGGTCGCGCGGCTTGCCCGGGGGAGCTATTCCAGTGCGCTGGAATTGCTCTCCGTTGACATGGTTGCTCAACGACAGGAGGCGATTCAGTTCCTGCGGTTTGTTCTCGGTTCTCAGAAGATTCCACTCGCGATGGACATCGAACGCATCGGATCTTCAGGCGACCGGTCTGCTGTCGAGCGTTGGCTGAAACTTCTGCAGGTGTGGTTGCGCGACGCGCTGGTGCTGCGCGAACATGGTGAGGAAGGATTGCTCAATGTCGATCACACCAAAGAGTTGAAGAGCTTCAATCAGAAATTTCCCCGCGCTGATCTCCTCACAGCTTTGGAAAGCGTCGAGCAGAGCATTGCTCTTGTAGGCAAAAATGTCTACCTTCCTTTGATTCTAACATCGCTTGCGATTGATCTGAACCGTTCTCTTTCTTCTCCATCATAGTTAGATACTGTGAAGTCGGCATTTCAGAAGACACTTGTGACAGCTGCACTACCGTACGCGAACGGCGTGATTCATCTCGGTCATCTTGCCGGAGCGTACCTCCCTGCGGATATTTACGTCCGCTACCAACGGGCAAGGAGGCGCGACGTGCTCTTCATTTGTGGCTCGGACGAGCACGGCGTTCCGATTACCGTCACGGCAGAGAAGGAGAAGACCACTCCCCAAACTCTTGTCGACCGTTACCACGCCTTGAACGTGTCCGCGTTTGAAAAGTTTGGAATGAGTTTTGATAACTACTCGCGAACGTCACTTCCTCTGCACCACAAGACTGCCCAGGAATTCTTCGTCGAACTGCACAAGCGAGGCATCTTACGCGAGAAGCAAGAACAACAGCTCTATTGCGAGAGCGACAAGATGTTCCTCGCCGATCGATACGTCGAAGGAACCTGTCCGAACTGCAAATTTACGCAAGCCCGGGGCGATCAATGTGAGAATTGTGGCACATGGTTGAACCAGGTGGACCTCATCGAACCCAAATGCAAGATTTGCGGCAACTCGCCCATTGTTCGCTCAACGACTCACTGGTACTTCCCCCTGGGGAGCTACCAGACCCGGCTTCAGGAGTACATCAGCGAGCGGTCGAAGCGGGATGGATGGAAGGAAAACGTTCTGCGTTACTGCGACAGCTGGTTCAAGCAAGGGCTTCAGGATCGGGCCGTGACGAGAGACCTCAGCTGGGGCGTTCCTGTCCCCGTTCCTGGCTATGAATCGAAAGTACTGTACGTGTGGTTTGATGCAGTCCTCGGCTACATTTCTTCGACAAAGGAGTGGGCATCCCGGATGGGGGATCCAGATCGCTGGAAGCGGTACTGGCAGAGCGACGACACCAAATATGTGGCGTTTATCGGTAAGGACAATGTAGTGTTCCATTGTATCGTTTTCCCTGCGATGCTGATGGCGTGGAACGATGGCGGAAAAGAGCAGTATGTCCTGCCGGAGAATGTGCCGGCGAATGAGTTTCTCAATTTCGAAGGGCAAAAGTTTTCGAAGAGTCGCGGGTGGGGGATTGATCTGCAAGACTTCTTGAGATTCTTCCCAGCCGACACCCTGAGGTATGCATTGGCCATTAACTTGCCGGAATCGCGGGATAGCGATTTCTATCTCAAGGACTTTCAAGCTCGCACGAATAATGAACTCGCAGACATCCTCGGGAACTTCGTCAACCGGACGGTAGCGTTCACGCATAAGAATTTTGGTGGGACGGTCCCCGCCGCAGGACCGCTCAGTAAGCTTGACAAGGAAATGGTCGCTCAGCTCAAGGAGGCGCCAAAAGCGATCGGTGATTACTATGAGCGTTACCGGTTCCGAGACGGTGTCATGGAGACGATGAATCTTGCTCGAACAGGCAACAAGTATTTCAATGATAGCGAGCCGTGGAAGACGATCAAGTCAGACCGGGAGCAATGCGCCACGACCCTGAACATCTGTCTGCAGGTTGTTCGATCCCTTGCGATCTTGTTCGAGCCCGCGATCCCTACCGTTGCGCAGAAAATATGGGGTGCCCTCAACCTTGAAGGTCCACCACTGATGGCTGGCTGGGAGAGCGCGGCGCGCATGGAGCTGGCTGGAGGTCATGCCATAAAGAAACCAGAGATCCTTATTTCGAAAATTGAAGACGGGCAAATCAAAGATATGGTCCAGTCATTGAATTCACCCCCCTCATCAGGTCAAGAGCCGACGATGACACCGTTGAAGCCAACGATCGCGCTTGACGACTTCAAGAAGCTCGACCTTCGTTTGGCCCGGGTTGTTGCCGCTGAACGCGTGCCGAAATCGGATCGGTTGCTGAAGATTCAGGTCGAAATCGGCCCGGAGAAGCGTCAAGTCGTTGCGGGAATTGCTCAACACTACAAGCCCGAGGACCTCGTTGGAAAACTGATCGTGGTGTTGGCGAACCTCCAATCGGCAAAGCTCATGGGACAAGAGTCTCAGGGGATGCTGCTTGCCGCTACTGATTCCACCGGGAAGCTTGCCGTGGTGACGGTGGAGAACGATCTCGAGAGCGGAAGCGTCATTAAGTGATTCGAGGCTGATTCTTCTATGTCCGAAACCCTGATACAACGATTTGAACGACTTGTTGCCGAGGGAACGAAGCTCGTACCTCTCGGAGGATTTGACTTTTCGGGATATAATGCCCGACTCCAGAAGAACTACGTCGAATGGCGGAAGGCATCTTTGGAATCCCTTGAACAGGTTGGACCAATAGGCTTTCCCTACAAGAATAAGATTCTCGGCGACGCGAACGGGGCGCACTTTTACCAAGCATCCGCGCAGTTGATCCTTGGTTGCGTGAGAGAATTGTATGAGAAGATCAAAGCTTCTCCCGAGCTCGCCGCGACGCCCGTAGCCGCAGCAGCGCCTCAACCGACCCCACAGCCGGCTGCAAGCCAAACAACGACGACCGGTGGAACGAGGGTGCTGAAGCCTCCGCCAAAACCGGCGGGAACGGCCGGGGCTCAAGCTGGGGCCGCCCAGCCGCCCAAACAACCTGCCGCAGTTGCTGCTCCGAAGAAAGTCTACGTCATTGGCGAGGTGAACGATCCGCTTCGGCAGCAGCTCTCCTTTTTTGTTGACGAGATCGGTCTTGAACAGATCGCCATCGATCGAAATCACGGGGAAATGCTCACACTTGACAAAGTCGAGGAGAATCCGGATGCCAAGTATGCGTTCTTCGTATTCAACTCGGATGACTTGACCTATGCGATGTTCGAGCTTGGTCATTTCGTCGGCAAGTTGGGCAAGAATCATGTCTGCGTCCTGCATATGATCGATGTCGCCGTACCCAAGAACATGCCGGGTGTAATCGTCAAGCCCATCGTTGTTAAACTCGAGGAAGCAAGCCTGAGTATCCTGAAGGAACTAAAAACAGCAGGCTACGTCATTTCTTTGTGAGGCAGATCTTAGGGCGGCGAACACTTCCGGTAAGCCCAGACTCTTGTACGGCTCAATCTCGGCAACGTTGTCCACATTCACGTCTCGCGGATCTCCTTCAGAGTCCTGTTGATCGCTCTCAGAGCCCGCTGTGCCCAAGCGAGTGACCCAATGGCTGGGGGGGGTACGAACCACACACTGGTCAGTCCTCTTCCCGTTTTTCGTCTCCTCCTCGTGTTTGTCTTTGTCCCAGGCCTCGAAAGCCTCGAGGGACGCCTTCTCTGCGCGCATTCGTTCCCGATCTCGGCACGCGAGCAGTTGCAGCCGCTCAACAATTGGCAAGAGAATACCCAGGACTCTACTCGTTCCTCGACGAACCGACCGAACCAGTCCGGCGAAAAGGGCGAAGAGCAGGAGCAAGTCAAAAAAAAGCAGATGGAAAACCGTGGAGGGCTGCTCGAGGCGCGGGTGATGCGACTCTCGCTCATCTCATACGAGTCCCGATGCTCAACCAACTGTCATTCGAACTCATCGATTCTCTGTCACGTGAGCACCCGGAGATGGCGCTGTTTCTGCTGAAGGAAATGATTATCCGGGGGGCACTGGAGGCAGACTCGGTGCAATTTGCGGTGCGCCTTTCATATCAAGCGTCATTATCCAACGCGCGCCTTCCGACTGGACTGGAGGCGATTATGCTCCGAAACCTGAGTGAGTTCGGCACTACCCACAACCCGATGAGAGGCGTGCAGGCGCCAAACCAGGTCGATCTGATAGGGCTTGTGAACGCACTCATGGATCTTTTTCGTGCGTCCGGCAAAAAGTGAAGCGTTCAATGGCTGTTGTGGGAAGGCGATGCGGGCGAGGTGAGGATGCGATCAACCGTCGACGAGGGATGCCATATTCTCATAGAAGATCTTCTTGCCATCACCCATCGGAAGACGCATTTCCTGCACAAGTTTCGTCTGATTGTCCACGATGTCGTAGCGGTAACCGCGCGGAAACATCCCGGAGTCTGAACCGAAGAGGATTCTCCCGGCACCAAAGACCGCGATCATTTTCTGTAGGACAGTACGAAGGTCGGGCTTTGCGGGGTGATCTGCCATCCAGGAATTCGAACCTGAAGTGTCGACATAGACGTTGGGGCATTGCTTCCCAACCTCGAGCGTTTCCTCAAGCCGTCCTGCGCCAAAGTTCGGAATGATAAATCGAATGCCGGGGTGTTTCTTCGCGACAGGAATAAGATCGATGGGGTTGGCAAAGTCTTCGTTCACAGTTGTGGGAATACCGGCAAACTCTCTTGGCTTGATGACGAGTTTTCCGAACTGTGCGAAAACAATCGCCTTCGTATCTTCGCAGAGTTGATACAGAGGATTCAGCCACGAATCGTTGACGCTGATCTGGTAGAGTGAGGGGTAGAGCAAGATTCCGCGAAGCTTGTCCTGCTTCAGCCTCTTCTCGGCGGTTTCCATCAACAAATTGGAATTTGGATCAACAGTGAAGAAGCCGGCGAACCGGTTCGGGAACGCCTGCACAGCCTTTACCACGGAGTCTTCATCGCCCGGCATGCTCCCCAACAAGACAACGCGTTCAATCTTCCATTTGTCGATGATCTCAATCCACCGCTGCGCCAGCAAGGCGGGGTCCTCGCCCGGAATCTCGATGTGACCTCGTGCGGCAAGGTTCTTCAACTCTGCATTGATATCAAGACGATTCGTTTTCTGGCGTACAAGATACCGGAAGTACGTGTTGGAATAGAAGTGAACGTGAGCGTCGAATATTTTAAAGAGACCGATCATGGTCAATCTATCGATTCAGTATGCCGCCGGTTTAGGAACGGCATCAGTCTTTACTTGCTCTCCTCTCCACTGAGTCTGCACGGCATCCTCAACTTTTGCCTGCTCTGTCCGGCTTTTCAGCCAGGTAGATCGTCGCTATCCCGAATGTAAGAGGATACAGCCGAGGCTGCGTGAATCCAGCCGCCGCGATGACGTTGAGCAATTCTTCGCCATCTGGGAACTGTCCAACGGTGTGCGGAAGATATTCGTATGCCTCGCGGCTCCTGGAGACCATCCCTCCTACGATAGGAAGGATTTTCTTGAAGTAGAATCCGTACATCTCCTTGAATGGTGATTGACGTGGTCGGGAGAACTCGAGGATCAGCACCACGCCTCCGGGTCGCAGCACTCGATGCATCTCGGAAAGGCCCCGTGCCAGATCTGTGAAATTTCTGACCCCGAAGGCGACCGTCACCGTGTCAAACGAATGGTCCGCGAACCGGAGAGATTCTGCGGAGCCTTGTTCAAGCGTTATGATTGCGAGGAGGCCGCGCCGCGCGATCTTCTCTCTGCCGAGTCTAATCATCTCCCGCGAGATATCGACTCCACGGATCAGCTCAGGATGGAGCTTCGAGGCCTCAATTGCCAGGTCAGCTGTTCCTGTCGCGACATCGAGCACTCTCCTTGGCTTGTATTGCCGGAGCAGGTCGATCGCTCTCCGTCGCCATCGAACATCGAGCGAAAGGCTAAGAAGGTGATTCAGGAAATCGTAGCGGGGGGCAATCGTGTCGAACAACGTCCGGATGTACGAAGGATCATACGTTGTTCGGGTTGCGCCACCGCTTTCCCCAGGCTCTTGTCGAAGGCTCTGCACTCGATAAATGCCGCGAAGGATCCAATCTTGACTGACAAATATACGCAACAGTGCCAAGATTTCCAATGTGAAAAACCTCCACGGTCACACAACACTGAACTTGTTCCAGCCGAAATCCGAGTGCGGTTGCATTTGAGTGCCACGATTGCTACTTTCCGTCTCGACTATGAGAATCGTTGGCTTTGTGCTGGTTGCCGTGCTTCTCCTCTCGTGCGAGCCTGGCCTCTCGCCTCCGCCGGGGGTCGAGCCGGGTTTCGGTGGAACCATCGTCTTTCAAAAAGGAACGTGGCCTCCTGCAGATAGTCTCTTCAACTTGTGGGTCTTCGCTTCGCAGATCTATCCTCTCGATTCCACGAAAGTCTTTGAGGGTTTGTTCGCGGATCCACCAGCGATCTATCTCTATCCGGCGATAGATCAGAACATTCCTTTCTTCGTCGACTCTCTTTCGTACGCTTTCTCACTTCCGCCTGCGAGCTATCGGTACGTGGGAGTACTTCAGCGATTCGCCAGTGAAATCAACGTTCGGAGCCTTCGCGTGGTAGGGGTTTATGGGACAAACGACGATCCACCGCTTCCCATACCAGTCATTGTGAGTGAATCTCAATTTGTTGGTGGAGTCAACATCCGCGTCAACTTCCACAAACTTCCGCCGCAACCCTTTTGAACAAGACGTTTCTCCATATGGCTCTGGTTCTCATCTGGATGATGAGGTCAGTCGCTCAGGTGACAAGCGGGACGATTACCGGCACCATTACGGACGCTGAGACCGGCCAAGCCGTTGTCGGCGCGAATGTCTTAATTCGCGGGACATTCATTGGCTCAGCAACGAACATTCATGGTGGATTTCGCTTATCGAGGGTGCCACCCAGGATGTATGCTGTCCTTGTGTCGATGATTGGGTATGAGCGTTTGACCGTCGAGAAAGTCGGCGTCGCGGCGGGCGAGTCCGTTACGCTCAATCTCAAACTGCGTTCGGTGCCCATTCAGACCGAGCAGGTTGTCATCACGGCCAGTCGTCGCGAACAGAGTCTTCAGGAGGTACCGGTCAGCATCGCCACCGTTACGGCAAAAGTGATTGCGGATCGGAATACCGTGACGATCGACGATGCGTTGCGGTATGTTCCCGGTGTGAATCTGCTTCAGGATCAAGTCAACGTTCGAGGATCGACGGGCTACAGCAGAGGAGTCGGGAGCAGAGTGTTGCTCCTGCTGGATGGCGTTCCATTCATTACGGGAGATACGGGCGAGATCAATTGGGAGACGATTCCCACGCACCAGGTAGAGCGAATTGAGGTTGTGAAGGGCGCGGGATCTGCGCTGTACGGATCCAGCGCTCTCGGTGGTGTCATCAACGTTATCACCATGGATGCAAAAGACTCACCCGAACTACGGTTCAGACTCTTTTCGGGCCTCTATGACAAGCCGCGCTATGCCGAATGGGACTGGTCTCCGCATGCGCGCTTCAACAGCGGAGCGATCATCTCTTATTCAAATACCGCCGGACCGGTCACCTACCTGGTGAGCCTTAGTCGAACAGTGGACGAAAGCTTCCGCCAGAACGATGCGTATCATCGATGGAGCTTCTACTCAAAGGCAAAATACAACATCTCATCTTTCCGGAGCCTCACGGTCTCAGCGAACTTTCTCTCTCGCACGCACGGCAATTTCTTCTGGTGGAAAAGCTTGCGCGAGGCGACGAAGCCGGCAGATCCGCAGTTGAACGGCAAGGTGACATCCCGGCGCGGCAATGTAAGCCTCTCATACAAAGAGTTTGTGTCCGATCGGTTCTTCTACACGGTCAAGGGAATCTACTTTGGCAACTTCTGGCGTGATGATAGTGCCGGTAGGGTCAACAATGTCTCAGCTGCACATCTGTTTAACCTCGATATGCAGGCGACGTACAACATAAGCGAGTCGAACGTTCTCACATTCGGCCTTGCAGGTAATTTCGACCAGGTCAATGCGAATCTGTTCGGTACACATCCCGGTGTGGGTGGAGCGGCATATGCTCAGGATGAGCTCGCGCTGACCTCAGAGGTCAAGCTCACCGCCGGTCTTCGATTTGACTGGCAGAAAGTTTCTGTGCTGAAATCAACAGCGGAGCTCAATCCGAAACTTGGCGCTGTCTACATGCCCGACAAAGAAACGAGCATTCGCGCGTCATTCGGCTCCGGTTTCCGATATCCGGCCATCGGTGAACTGTATATCACAAGCTCTACGAATGTCTCGCAAGTCGTCGTGCTCCCCAACACCGATCTCAGCGTGGAAAGGAGTGTTTCCTACGAGGTCGGCATCAGCAGACAGTTTGGCCAGAGTGTGTTTGCAGACCTAGCCGTGTTCAGCAACGACTTCAGAAACCTGATCGAGCCGAGCGTGCAGATCAAGCGTTATCGCCCGTATCCTTCAAGCCCGACAGAGGTTGAAGGACCCGTCATACAGTTTGAGAATGTCACGAAGGCGAGGATCCAAGGGATGGAGGCGACCGTCAAGACCGATTGGTGGAAGAAGTACTTCTCGACGGATCTCGGCTACACCTACATATGGCCGCTGGACGTTAATGAAAACACAATCTTGAAGTTCAGGCCGCGCCACATTCTCTATGCCTCTGCTTTCATCACCTACGACGAGCTGAGGGCGTCTGCGGATTTCCGGTACATTTCTCGAATTGAGAGGATCGACGAGAACCTCATACGGCTCGCTCCGATTGTCAACGGAGAGCAACGGGTCCCCATAAAGGTCGTCGACATCCGAACATCGTACGATTTGCTGAGATTCGGACTTCCGGTACGCGTCGGCTTCAACGTGAATAACCTTCTCAACTACCACTATGTCGAGTTAGTTGGAAACCTGGGACCTGTCAGAACGTATACTCTCTCCATCGATGGAGTACTGTAACTTTCCAGTTCCGCCCTCCCGTCGTTGTTCCGTTCCTTGCAACAAGGTAAAGATGTGAGTATTTTGCAGCCCAATCCTGAATTACTCGGCCGGAGCTAAAGAGAAGAGACGATGTACATTGATTCGCACGCTCACATTTTTCTCGAGGATTACAAAACAGACCGTGAAGAGGTCCTCAAGCGGGCGTTTGATGCCGGCGTGGAGGGGATCATTGTCCCGGGCACGACGCTGGAGACCAGCAAAGAGGCGGTCGAGCTGGCTGAGCGACACGACCACGTCTATGCTTGCGTGGGCTACCATCCCCACGATGCATCGAAGGCAACCCCAGGCCACCTCCGAGAGATCGAGGAGCTGAGCAAACATCGTAAGGTCGTCGCAATTGGAGAGATCGGCCTTGATTTTCACTATGACTTCTCACCTCGAGAGAAACAGAGGGAGGTCTTTGGAGAGCAAATCCAGATTGCGATTCGACGTGATCTCCCTATTGTCGTTCACACGCGAGAATCGCTTTCAGACGCCGTGGAGATTGTCCGCCGGGCGACGGAGAGCAGCCGGGGCTGGAGGTCGGGGCAATTCAATATTCACAGTCGTTATCCTGCACCGAAGGGTGTCTTCCACTGTTTTGACGGAAGTGCAGACGCGGCCCGGAGGCTTTTGGATCTGGGATTCTTTGTCTCCTACCCTGGTATCGTGACGTTCAAGAACTCATCGGCGGTCGAGACGCTGAAGCAGATCGGTTTCAACCATATCCTCCTCGAGACGGACTCACCGTATCTTGCTCCGGTGCCCCTCCGCGGAAAGCGCAATGAGCCTGCGAATGTCGTTCTCATCGCAAAAAAGATTGCCGAGATCTTTGAGGTGACGGAAGACGACGTCGCACGCGCGACACGCTTCACAACGAAGAAGCTCTTCAACATCGGTCCTCCCGATCCACCTCAGATCGTGTACACGATGCGCAATTCACTCTATCTCAACATCACGATTCGCTGCAATGCCGATTGCGTCTTTTGCGACCGGAAAGGGGAGGCGATTGTCAAGGGGCACAACCTGAAGATCGAGCACGAGCCGACGAGCCAAGAGGTGATCGAGGCTATCGGTGATCCGACGAAGTATGATGAGATTGTATTCTGCGGTTATGGCGAGCCGACGATTCGTCTCGATGTCGTGAAGGAAGTTGCACGGTGGGTCAAGGAAAAGGGTGGAAGGGTGAGGCTGAATACCGATGGGCATGGCAATGTCATCAACGATCGCAATATTGTGCCGGAGCTCGTGGGGCTGGTGGACAGTGTCTCCGTGAGCCTGAACTCGATTGACCCGAAACAGTACGGTGAATTGATGCAAATTGACGGTGAGCGGTTTCACAAAGCGATGATCGAGTTCACGCGCGAGTGCAAGAAGCATTTCCCCGAAGTGGTGATGACCGTCGTGGGGATGAACGATATTGATACGGGACAGGCAAGAGCGTTCGTTGAGAAAGAGATCGGGGCTGAGTTCCGAGTCCGCCCGTATTTCTAGATCCGATGGGAGGATGCACTTGAACCTATCTCAAAAACCCCTTCGGAAGAAAGGAAGGTTTCACGCCAAGCCGCAAAGGTCGCCAAGAATATATCATTCTTTCTATGCGTTGCGCCTTAGCGGCTTTGCGTGAGTATCTTTGAGATGGCTTCTAGTCAGGAAACGCCTAGAGTGCTTCCATAACAGGATTGTTCGAAACAATCAGTCTAGGAGTAACGGATGTCCATGCGCACAATCATCATCTGCCTTCTGCTCCTTGTTGTCTGGGCCATCGCCTCGGGCCAACAGCTCTCGCCCAATGAACGCGAGATCTTGACCTTGCAGGACCAGCGTTCGCTTGGTGACGGAAGACTTCTTGCCTATCTCGGCCACGGTGACAGCAATCTTCGTTATCGAGCTGCTCTGGCGCTCGCCAACTTGCAGGACACGTCGACCGCTCAATCTGTGCTCCCGCTCCTTCAGGACTCTGAATCGAGGGTTCGAGCTGCCGCAGCTTTTGCGTTGGGGCAGATCGGCTCGAGCATAGCGCAGGATTCGCTGCTCGGCTGCTTGAGGGTCGAGACCAATCCCGTGGTGATTTCCAGAGTGCTCGAGGCCCTCGGGAAGATCGGCGATGAAGCAGCGCTTGACGAGGTTGTGGCCTATCGGCCTTTGGCGGACACGGCGTCCCTCAAAGCCGAGATCGCTCTGAGCATCGCGCGTTTTGCATTGCGCGGCATCAGAAATGAGCGCTCAATGTGGCTCTGTTTTGATCTCTGTGGTGATCCAGACAGCCGTGTTCGTTGGTCAGCACTGAATGCGCTCTGGCGAGCAGCTCCGCATGGTTTAATCGACGTGGAGATTGCCAAGCGCGCTGACGAACTGACAAAGCTCGTCTCTGATCCCGACCCCGACGTGCGTGCCAATCTCCTCACTCTGTTGAGTCGGTCGAAATCCAGTGACGCACTCGATCTCTTTCGAAAAGCCCAGAAGGCGGAGCGCCAACGGCCCGACTGGCGAGCTCAGGTCCAGCTTGTTCGGTCGCTCGCGGCATTTGTTCCGGACAACGCCGACCTGGTGGGTGAGTTCAACGAGTATCTCAACACGGACAATGATCACGTCAAGATTGCTGCTCTTCAGTCAATCGCTGGATTATCGAAACAAGTCATCCAATCATCGAATGACACGACGGGTCTTCGACAAGCCATCCTCAAGCTTGTCGGCACGAAGAATCCCACTGCCGAGTTGACACGCGGCGAGGCATTTGTCGCATTGGCGAAATTCTTTCCTGATGATTTTGGACGGAAGAACTACTTGGCGGACAAAGAGTTGACGCAACGAGAGAAAACAAAGGTGATAGAAGGCTTGAGTTTGGTCCCCACGGGTCGGAGTCTCTCCATCATCATGAACTCTCTTGAGGATAGCTCTGTCCGAGTTGCGATGGCCGCGTGGGATTTTGTCAGACGTTTTCTCACCCCTTCCATCCTGGCACGGATCCGAGCAGGCGAACCGGATTGGGTGGAAGTTCGCAATGCTCTGTACCGGAAAACCCTTGGTGCTCTGCAGCGCGGTGATATGGCAATCACTCATCTCGTTTCGAATTGTCTCGGGGACACGGCGTATTTTGGCATGTTCAGGGATACGGGGCAATCGGATTCTGTCGTCCTGGCCCTCAACGCCTCATTTAAGCCACTCACAACGCCAGATGATGTAGAGGCCATGCAAAGCGCGCTCAGCACGATGGGGAATATTGGGGACGCGCGATTCATCCCCACACTCAAACAAGCACTGAAGGATGCCGACAGGACTGTGGCAGCCTTCGCGGCCGCTGCCCTGTCCCGTATCACACATGAGGATTACACGGCAGAGATTCCGAAAACCACCAAGCCTGTCCGGTCCGACTATGATTGGGAGACCTTTGAGTCAATCAAGCCGGCACAGAGGGTCAGCCTCATGACAAACAAGGGTCTTATCAAGCTTCAGTTGTTGAAAGAGGATGCACCGTTCACCGTCCTGAGCTTTGTGAAGCTCGTTCGGAAAGGATTCTACAAGGGGCTGACATTCCATCGCGTGATTCCCAATTTCGTCGTCCAGGGCGGGGACCCCCGGGGCGATGGCTGGGGAGGGCCAGGTTACGCGATACGCTCGGAGTTTTCTCTTGTTAACTTCGAGCGAGGGACGGTGGGCATCGCAAGCGCAGGGAAAGATACTGAGGGTTGCCAGTTCTTCATCACGCACTCACCCGCACCGCATCTTGATGGCCGCTACACGATCTTCGCAAAGGTGGTTGAAGGACTGGATGTCGTGGATCGGATTCAGGTGGGTGACACGATTACCGACATGAGTCTTGAGTGAGGGCTTCTGTTGACGGGGAGAAGCTTCTGCTACCGCCTCCGGTAGTCGTCGTACGTGCCTTGATGACCCGGATCGGCAGCGATGAGGCGATCGTAGACTCCACGGTCGGGCCACGTTAGAAAAACATCGGCGATCTCGAGATATTTGGAATCGAAGAATGTCCTGACAAGGATGCTGCGTGGGTTTTGCTTCTGGCGGAGCTCCGCAATGGACTCCACCGCTTTCAGGATGTTGTCGAGTCCCTTTTGCTGCTCCGTTGCAAGCAAGTCAAGTCCGTTGAAGTGGTAGGAGTAAAACGCGAGGCGGAACTGCTGGTATTTCATGTTCATCAGCTCGTCGAGCAGGCTGAACCTGCTGTAGGTTCCGGCGCTCGACTGCCAGTCCTTGCCGTACGATGTGGCGTTGGCTTGGTTGCAGATGTTGAGCGCTTTCTGGAGATACCGTGATCCGGAGAGCTCGTTGTATGTCTCGAGATCCAATCCGATGATGAGATAGGCGTAGAAATCCAGGAAATCCGTAAGCGGATCGAACCGGAATTCGTCCTTGATCATCTGCTGGTTCGGGACATAGCTGAATTCCCACTTCTCATCGGAAATGCGCTGGACCTGCGTATTCTTTCCGGACTTGTCATTACCGACATAGACAGGACGCTGGCTTCCCACGACAACCTGAGCCGTGTAGTGGTTCTCTCCGACGGCCGCGGTGAAGAACACCGTCATCGAGCAGTCGATTTTTTCGCCACCGAGGTCCTCATCGGTCCATTTGTTGTTGTTGAGATATTTCTCGACGTCCGCTCCGAAACTTCTGAGATAATCACGCTGAGCAGATGTAATGTTTTCCGTGTTGACCGTGATGCTGCAATTGAGTTCCTGGGCTGCAGCGCTTGCGAAAACCCCAAGAACGAGTAGAACTGCCAGAGTCGATGTCTGTCGCATGGTTCTCCACATACATCCGTTTCCGCAAATATACCCATTTTCCCGTCCAGCCACAAGAAGGGTTTCTCTCGTGCGATTCTTCGCGGTGATTCTTACTCTGTGTCCGGTCGCGCTCGCGTCCGCGGAAAACAACGGCCGCGGCTCCAAAGCTATTGCACTTGGAAATGCGTTTGTCGCGATCGCGGACAATGCGTGGGCCGTGGCTTACAATCCGGCTGGGCTCGCACAGCTCTCATCCACTCAGGGGGCTGTGTTCTTTGTCCCGCAACAGTTTCAGCTCCCTGAGCTTCGGACAGCTGCTCTTGCGGTCGCCGTGCCCTTCAATTTTGGTGCCCTCGGTTTGAGTGTCGACCAATTTGGGTTTGCGCTGTACCGTGAGACGAATGTGACGATCGCCGCGGGCCGCACCATCGATTGGGGCGTGTCGGCAGGCATTGCGTTGAATCTCCATCGCATTTCCATCGAGCGATACGGGGCTGCGCAACGCCTCACCGTGGATCTCGGATTGCTTGCCCGGCCGCACGACGATCTGAATCTCGGGTTCGCGATCAAGAATGTCACTGCGACCACAATTGGAGAAACGCGCGAGCGACTGCCGCAGATCCTCATGATCGGTACTCGGTACGCTCCGTGGAACGAATTCCAGTTGACCATCGAATGCGAAAAGGACACGCGGCATCCGTTGATCGTCAAGGCGGGTGTTGAACAGCGTTTCTTCGAGATCCTTGCTCTGCGGCTCGGGATCTCGACCAACCCGGACAAGTTTTCTGCCGGCATCGGAGCGCGTTATTCGATGTTCGAATTCTCCTACGCTGGCTACAGCCACCCCCAGCTCGGATGGACTCACCAGGTTGAGATCTCCTTCCAGCTCGGAGAATAGGTCATGCAGCTAACACCTCTGAGCCTGGCTCTGGTCTGCGTCTGTTTCACGACAGAGGCGATCGGACAGGCGATTCCGAAGCGAGACACCGCGCGCACGCGTCAAGAAGCTGACCTCGAGAACCTCCTTGAGCAGGTCACGCAGGATGCAGAGGACTCGCAGCTGCTTGACTTGCTCACTCGACTTGAGGAAAATCCCCTGGATGTCAATGAGGCGAGTGCTGAGGATCTTCATCAGGTGCCGGGCATTACACCGATCATCGCTTTCAATATCATCGCGTTGCGTGCGCGACATGCCATCAGGGATCTTGACAATCTCCTTCAGGTGGATGGAGTGACCGTCGAGCTCCTCCAGCGCATCCGACCCTTCTTGCGCGTTGGTGTGTCAGAGCGGAAAGGGGAGACTCAGGCAGTAACGAGTTATTCCTTCAGAACGAGAGCGGCGCAAGATCTCCAGTCACGGCGTGGTTTTCAAGACGGAAGCTTTCGTGGCTCGGCGACAAAACTGTATAATCGCTTCACAGCGAGGGTCACCCAGCTTGACGCGGCTCCGGGTCGCGAGGATTTCGGCCGACGCCGCCACTCTTTCCCGTCGCTTGAGTTGGGAATTGTCACGGAAAAAGATGCCGGAGAAGCAAAGGTCGCGGATTTCGCCGCGGGCTATCTAGCTGCGAATATTCCGAGCGTCTCCACGCGTGTTATTCTTGGCGACTTCGTGGTGGAGTCAGCTGAAGGATTGGTCTTCTGGCGGTCGATTGGTCTGTCGAAAGGAACGGAGGTCATTGCCAATGTCCGGAAGAACGGCGGCGGGCTCAGGCCGTATCTTTCAACTGATGAGAACTGGTACTTCAGGGGGATTGCCGCGGATGTTTCCCTGGATTGGTTGAATTTGGCCGTGATGTACTCAAACAAGCCGCTTCATGCAGCCCTCGATACGATGGGTGTGGTCACGAGCTTTGACAATTCGGGTCTTTTCAGAAGTGAGCGGGAGTCGGATCGACGGAATCAATCGAGGGAGCGTTTGCTTGGCGTTCGAACGTCAGCCACTCCTCTTGAGGGTCTGAAAGTGGGATTTTCTGCTTACGAGACGCGGTTTGCGAATCAAGTCCTTCTGTCCAGCGGATCGGGATTTCAGGGTCAGACCGGTTCGATCGTCGGTGTCGATTTCTCCTATACGCAGCCTCGGTTCAATCTTTTCTCCGAGGTGGCGCGCGATCATCACAACTCTGTCGCGGGTGTCGCTGGGATTCTTCTTCGTCCGCACAGCACGATTGATGTGACGTGCCTTGTGCGTTCGTATCCGAAAGATTTCGTCAGCCTGCATAGCACGTCGTTTGGAGAATCGGGAGGGTCGGCACGTAATGAGTCTGGTGCGTATCTCGGTATTTCACTTCGCCCTCTGGCGTGGCTCAGGGTGTCTACGTACCACGATCAATTCGTGTTTCCCTGGAGAACATTCTCAACCGATTTTCCATCCAGTGGGCACGATTTCTTTGCTTTCTCTGAAATCACGATTGCCCCAAGGCTGTTGCTTCAGCTTCAATACAAAGACAAGAGTAAAGGCGATCGTCGTTTCACCGTTGATGCTGTCGGTCGACTGGCGGAAGTAGAAGGCCTGCGGGCACAGAAGAACTATCGCGCCACCATCGAGCTGAACTCAGCCAGAGCCTTTCGGTGGAGAAGCAGAATAGAGGCTGTCACGGTGAACTACCCAGACTCTACGGCAAAGCAGAAGGGGATTCTCGTGTTTCAGGACGTGCGCGTCCTTCCGCTTGATCGCCTGCGCATCGATGCTCGAGTCATTGCGTTCCACACTGACTCATATGATTCAAGGCTGTATGAGTACGAGAGCGAGCTCTCCGGGACACTCTCCAATCCTGCCTTGTTCGGAAAAGGGCTTCGGTGGTACATCCTCGCTCGGTTCGAAGTGACATCTGAGATCGAAGTATGGCTGAAATATTCCCAGACGATGAGAGAAGGGGTGAAGAGCATCGGCTCGGGGGCAAGTGAAATCCTGGGTGACCACGAGAGTCGGATGAGCTTTCAGATCGATCTAAGACTGTAAGTTCCACGTTTGACTTGAACAAACGAAAAGAATAGATTGACGCGGCAACAGCTTTGCAGTCTGAACGAAACTTCCTCGCTGTCTTTCCGTTCTTCTCTCAGTTACCATACTGTGTGCTGGGTTTCTTCTTCCCTGAAAGGTATCCTTAGACTTCAACAAAGGAGCGACGCTATGAACCGTGTGGCACTGCTTGTCCTGTGGATTGTCGGCACACTCACGCTGTGTGCCCAGACCCCCTACAAGCTTCCCCCGAAAGAGGTGGTGGACATTCTTGATGCACCGCCGACTCCGCTGGTGATGGTGAGCCCGAGGAACGATGCGATGATGCTCGTGGAATATGAGGCGCAGCCCTCCATCGCGCTGCTCGCTCGGCCGTTCTTCAGACTGGGCGGGGTACGTGTAGATCTAGAACGTCATTCACGTCAACGAGTGAGGCAGTATACAGGCATCGTAATCAAGTGGATTGACAACAACGCTGCGGTTCGCGTGCAGCTACCTCGCGGGGCAAAGATAGGTACTCCGGCCTGGTCAAACGATGGCTCGAAAATCGCTTTTGCCCGCGATGCTGAAAACGGGGTCGAGCTTTGGGTGGCTGATGCGAAGACGGGACGCGCAAAGGCTTTGCAGGGTCTCCGTGTCAACGACGTGCTTGGTTCTCCTTTTGACTGGATGAAGGATAACGCGAGCCTCATCGTGAAACTGGTGCCTTCGCGCATCGGGAAGGCTCCCGGTCCTCCGAAAGTGCCCGATGGTCCAAACGTTGAAGAAACAAGCGGGAAGGTTGCAAGGACATGGACCTATCAGGATTTGCTCCGTAATCCGTACGACGAAAAGCTTTTTGAGTACTACGGTCAAACGCAACTGGCGGTCGTCAACTCCAAGACAGGGAAGGTGAAGAATGTCGGAAGGCCCCAACTGATTTCATCAGTCTCCTTCTCGCCCGATGAGAAGTATCTGTTGGTGACGCGGCTGAACAAGCCCTTCTCCTACCGAGTTCCCTACGGGTTGTTCGCGCGGAAAACCGAGGTATGGGATACCCGAGGAACGGTGGTGAAGACGATCGCCGATCTCGGTCTCTCCGATGATGTCCCAACGCAGGGGGTGCCGACCGGACCCCGGGACGTTGAATGGCAGCCGCTGTACAGCGCGAAACTTCTGTGGGTTGAAGCACTCGACGGGGGTGATCCAAAGAAGAAGGTACCTTTCCGAGATGACGTGATGACGCTCTCAGCCCCCTTCAGTGGATCGCCAACTGAGGTTCTGAAGGTACAGCATCGGTTTGCACGATTTGATTGGACAGCGAAGCAGGATCAGGTCATCCTGACGGAATTCGACCGCGACCGCCGGTGGAGGACATCGTCGTTTATCAATCTCACGAATCCTGCTTCGAGCCGAAAGGTCATGTTCGATCTCAGCGCCAACGATGCATACAATGATCCTGGACGAGCCATCTATGAAACGCGTCCTGATGGTGAGCGCGTGACGCTACAAGATGGTGAATGGATCTATCTCACCGGCAGTGGCGCTACAGAAGAGGGCGACCGGCCATTTCTTGATAAAATGAGCCTCGCGACGCTCAAAAAAGAACGCCTGTATCGCTCGGAGGAGAAAAGCCTCGAGCGATTTATCTCATTCGTGAGAAACTCTCGGACTTCAATCATCTCGAGGTACGAGTCCAAGACGAAAGTGCCGAATTACTTCGTCGTTGACGTGACCACGAAAGCACGGCGGGCTCTTACTGACTTGAAAGACCCGGCACCCCAATTGACGGGAATGAAGAAAGAGCTCGTGAAGTACGCTCGCACAGACGGCGTCGCATTGTCAGGCACTCTCTATCTTCCAGCCGGGTATAGGGCAGGGACTCGGCTGCCGCTTATCATCTGGGCTTACCCCCTGGAGTACTCGGATCCTGGAACGGCCGGGCAGGTCAGGGGCTCGCCGAACGAGTTCACATTCTTCCGAGGAGCGACCCCTTTGTTCTTTGTCACCCAGGGCTATGCTGTCCTGATGGACGCGACGATGCCCGTTGTCGGCGATCCGGAGACGATGAACAACACGTTCGTCGAGCAAATCGTCTCGTCGGCAAAGGCGGCAATTGACAAACTTGATTCGATGGGCGTAGCTGATCCGCAACGCGCGCTGGTTTCGGGTCACAGTTACGGTGCATTCATGACGGCGAACCTTCTCGCACACTCGGATCTGTTCGCTGCGGGGATAGCCAGGAGCGGAGCCTACAATCGAACGTTGACTCCGTTCGGATTTCAGAGCGAGCGTCGCTCGTTCTGGGAAGCACCCGATCTCTATATGAAGGTGTCGCCATTCACGTATGCCAACAAGATCAACGAGCCCATTCTTCTGATTCACGGCGAGGCGGACAACAATGCTGGCACTCATACGATACAGTCAGAGCGATTGTTCCAGGCCATCAAGGGACACGGGGGCACCGCACGGCTCGTTCTGCTTCCCCACGAAAGTCACGGTTACGCGGCCAGGGAATCTGTGCTGCACGTGCTCGCGGAGATGTTCGAGTGGGCCGACAAATACGTGAAGAACAAAGCTGTGGCGGGGGCGCGTTAGGTGGAGGTTACCCTGGCTAGGAGGTTGCTGAAAAACCCCATCCTCAAAGAGGGGCTGAACCGCCCCCGAGCCAAAAACGTTCCCGATAAACCACATCGGGACAAGTCGGGGCAGGCAAGGTCGCCAAGAACACAAAGAGATTTCTTGAATTTTGATTGAAATAACAGTTCTAATGTCACCTTGGCGCTCTTCGTGTCTTGGCGGTTTTCTTTTTCAGCACTCTGCTAGTGGCGGAACCTGTGGCGGGAATTTGCGGTTTGAACTTGTCAAGGATGGCAAGTCCAAAGCCACAACACATCATCTTCAATTTCGAGGAAAGGAAGGTACTATGCTCAGGAGATTTTTTGCACTTCTTACCGTTGCTGTTTTGCTCTTTTCGATTCTTCAAGCGGGTGAGACGAAGAGGAAAGTGGGCAATTTTACGCTTGAGGACTACAATGGCGTGAAGCATTCACTGGCTGATTTCAAGGCTTCAAAGGCCATCGTGTTGATGTTCATCGCGACTCAATGTCCGGTATCGAATGCCTACAATGCGCGGATGGTGGAACTTCACAAAGACTACAGCTCCAAAGGCGTCTCGTTCGTCGCGATCAATTCGAACAAGCAGGAAAGCGTCGAGGAGATTAAGAAGCATTCAAAGGACAACGGGTTTACATTCGCCGTCCTGAAAGACTGGAACAACGTCATTGCTGACAAGCTGGAGGCCTCGGTCACGCCGGAGATTTATGTTCTGAACTCCAATTTCGAGGTTCTCTATCACGGCAGGATTGACGACTCGCAAAGGGAGGGCAAGGTAATGTCGAAGGATCTTCGCGCCGCCTTGGACAGAATCCTCTCCGGCAAGACGGTCGAGGTTAAGGAGACCAAGGCATTTGGCTGCACGATCAAACGAGTCAAATGATGGCGAAACCGCTGTTCGTAGTCGGCCTGCTCCTCGTTGTGTTGATCGGGACTGGTTGTCGTCAGAGCGATCGCCCGGGAGGTCGGTCTGGGAGTGCAGCGACCACGACTGAGAAGAAGACGGTTCGCACTGTCGAACCGATTGACGAGGGCGGGTTAGAGAGGCTGGTGAAAGAAAGAAATGGCAGAATTCTCTTCCTCAACGTCTGGGCCACGTGGTGTGCACCGTGTGTTGAAGAGTTTCCGGATCTTGTCAAGCTCTCGCGGGCATATGACGAGACCCAGGTGGAAGTCGTGGGGATCAGCGCTGACTATCCGGACGAAATTGACTCCAAGATCGTTCCCTTTCTCAATAAACAGAACGTGCCTTTTCGCGTATACGTTGCGAAGTTCGATCGTCAGGAGGACTTCATCAACGCTGTGAGTCGATCGTGGAGCGGAGCACTCCCGGCGTCAGGAGTCTACGATCCTCAAGGGAATCAGCGGTTCTTTCTTGTTGGTAAGGGCACGTTTGAACAATTCAAGAAGGAAATTGATAAACTGAAGCCCACCCCTTGAAACGAATGTCCCTTGCGTCATGGCCAAGCTCCTGTTGAATGCCGACGACGGGCCGCGGATCATCGCGGATATCTCGGGGGAGACCTGTCAGTACTTCGAGCGGAAACCAAATTCGATCCAATACGGGAGAAGAATTCCGAAGTAGCCGCGGTTTGCCTTTCTTCCTCAGCCCCGTAAGCCGAGACCCGAGCGGTGTTCGGCGCGGGGCTGAGTTGTGTACGTGAATCTCGTTGGTTCTGCGGCGATTTTTCGTTACTTTTCAGTTGTATGGCGACGGCGAAGGACAAAATGGTTGTTGTTGCGATGAGCGGCGGTGTTGACTCGTCGGTCACGGCTGCCCTGCTGGTAGAGCAAGGCTACACCGTGATCGGTATGACGATGAAGACGTACGACTTCGACGAGGTCGGCGGCAACATCGCGAACGAGACGAGCTGCTGCGGCCTGGGCGCGATGAACGATGCCCGGATGGCAGCGGCGAAGATCGGAATCCCTCACTACGTGGTGGACTTACGGGAAGCATTCGGGCGGGAGGTGATCGGCAATTTCGTTGAGGAATACCTGAAGGGGCGAACACCGAATCCCTGCATCATCTGCAACAGGGAGATCAAGTGGGGGGAGCTTCTGCGGAAGGCGGCAGCGCTCGGTGCTGATTACGTTGCGACAGGGCATTATGCGCGCATACGGTTCGATTCAACCCGAGACCGCTATGCTGTGTCAAAGGCTCAGAATGAGGCGAAAGATCAATCCTACGCTCTTTGGGCGTTGTCGCAATCGGCGTTGAAGAAAACACTCTTTCCCCTGGGCAGCATGCACAAGCAAGAAGTGCGGAAGCTCGCACAGAAGTTCGGACTGAGAAACGCGAATAAGCAGGAGAGCTTCGAGATTTGTTTCGTCGCTGACAACAATTACGAGCGGTTTCTGAAGGAGCGCGTGCCAGATCTCGAGAACCGAGTGGCTGGGGGTAACATCATCCGGGGAGGCGAGGTCGTCGGCAAGCACCGCGGGTATCCGTTCTACACGATTGGACAGCGTAGGGGTATCGGAGCCTACGGCAAGCCAATGTATGTAACAGGGATCGACGGCGCGGGGAACGCGATTCGCGTCGGGGAGGAAAGCGATCTTTTCCACAGAGATCTTCGCGCGCGGAACCTGAATCTGGTCAGTCGCCCGGAGTTGTCAGATGGCATGTCCGTGTACGCGAAAGTTCGCTACAAGGATCAGGCATCACCGGCGAGGGTGTTCTCGGAAGGGGACGGGGAGTTCCGCGTCGTCTTTGAGGAGCCGAAGCGCGCAATCACACCTGGCCAGTCCGTTGTCCTCTATGAGGGTGACGACATCGTTGGTGGCGGCATTATCGAATCCGTTCTCGACTAACCAGCAGCACGAAGCCGGGCGCAAGGTCGGCCAAGTCCCGGAGACAGCCGGACTTAGGGGCGTTCTGAGGCTTTTTTCAGGCTGTTCCTGCTCAATGATTACAGCGGTCAGGAGAGAAACTTTCCTGTTCGATAATCGTTTATCTCAAAGAATCACGTGAAACAGACCGCGGACGATTTCGAGTTAGTGGAGGCCTTTCGAAGGGGTGATGAAAAGGCTTTCGAGGAAATCGTTCGCCGGTATCAGCATCAGGTAGCAAATATCATTTACCTCACTCTGGGCAGCAGAGAGGAGGTTGAAGACCTTAGCCAGGAGGTCTTCATTCGAGTCTACAAGTCGTTGGCCCGATTCGAATTCGATGCATCGCTGTACTCCTGGATTTACCGGATTGCTGTCAATCTCTGCATCGACGAAATCCGGCGGAGGAAAATCAGAAAAGCCGTCTCGCTGGAGTTTTTCAGCGAACAGAAGCTCGAGAAGGAGAAGCGCTCCAAGGAACGAATCACAGCGGCAGACCCGCTCCTCGCGAAAGAAAAACAGGAAGTGATCGTGGATGCCCTGCAGAAGCTTTCAACCAATCATCGAACGGTGCTTCTTCTCCGAGAGTACGAAGATCTTTCATACGGTGAGATCGCCAGGACTCTTCGCATCTCACCTCAAGCAGTGAAATCAAGAATCTTCCGGGCTCGCGAAGAGCTCAGGAAGTTACTCAAGGGGTATTTCAAGGAGCGATCATGACACACAAGTCTATTGAACGGTTGCTCTCGCCCTACCTTGACGGGGAGTTGCCGGAACTGCGACAACGAGAACTATCCGAGCATCTCCGTTCTTGCGAATCTTGCAGGCTCCGTCTGGAGGAAATGCGTGCGATCAGGCTCCAAATCCGATCCGCGGCGGATGTCTCGCTCCCCGGTACCTTTGCATTTTCCGTCCTCCGCGCGGCTCGGTACGAGCGGGAGAACTCACTGGTCTGGCTCGGAGCTGAACAGTTTGCCCGAAATGTGGTCTTTGGCCTTGCGCTGGTGGTGATGGTTCTCATCGGCTTGGGAACGTTTCTTCAATCCGAGCCGCCTCTTCGCGTTGATCGCTATCTCGCCGGTGAGCCGACGGATTCCCTGACCCGGCGGGTCATGGAGAATCAGGGCGAGATTTCAAAAGAAGACGTTGTTCTTGCAGCTCTAACCAAATAGGACGTGTCCCCATGGAACTGAAAACGAAGACATTCGTCTTTATCCTTGTGAGTTTCCTCCTCGGAGGGGTTGCCGGCGGCTTCATCGGAAGAACCTATTTTGCCGGCCAGCCGAGTTCTCACCGGCCGTCGCGGGCCGAGGTTCAGAAACAGTTTGCTGAACGACTGAAGCTGAGCCCGTCTCAGGAGACGGCGGTAGACTCGATTTTTGAGTCGTTTCGCCAGAAATTCACCGAAGTACAGAAAGAGTACTCGCAAGCTTTCCACTCAAAGCGAGATACGCTCAGGCTTGCGATCAGAAAGGTGTTGACCGGGGACCAGAACAGACTGTTCGATGATTACATAAGAGAAATGGACGAGCGCGAGGCAAAGAGACGGGGAAACAGCGACCGGTGAGCGCTCGTGCTTTTGGCGTGCACCAATTCGCGAATGTGAACACACCCTGGTTGGCTGATGTTTTTCACATATCATTAATCGAGGAGCGTTGTTGAATGAAAAAGATTATCTTGTATATAGCCGTGTGTGTGATTGCCGCAGGGGCACTGGGCTATTATTTCCTCGGAAACAACAAGAAGAATGGTGAAGCCGCACCGACCGGGCAAGTGCAGCGTGTCGTGAAGGTTGAACGAGGGGATCTCAACCTCAGCGTTTCGGCGAACGGCGTCGTTCAGCCTATCAACAAGGTCGAGATTCGTTCGAAGGCGGGCGGCCAGATCCTTCAGCTGAACTTCGAAGAAGGTTCGTACGTCAAGAAAGGCGATCTGCTGGTTGCTCTTGATACGACCCAGACAAAGAACGATTATGACCAAGCGAAGGCTGACCTCGCGACGGCACTGCAAGCGCTGACACAAGCTGAGAACAATGCTCACCGGTCCAAAGAGCTCTATGATAAGAGGTTGATTTCAGACCAGGAGCTCGACCAGTCCAAACTTGACCTGGTGAGGGCTCAATCCCAACTTGTGAGGACGAGGGCGGCATTATCGACGGCCGAGGACAGGTTGCGCGACACGCGTGTCCTGGCACCCATCACCGGGGTCATTCTGTCAAGAAACGTCGACCTCGGACAGATCATCTCATCAGCGGTATCGAATGTTGGAGGTGGAACGGTACTTGCCACGGTTGCCGATATGGAAGAGGTGTATGTCATAACGAACGTTGACGAAGTTGACATCGGGAAGGCGGGAGTCGGGCAGCGTGCCAAGGTCGTGGCTGACGCATTCCCGGATGATTCATTCTACGGGGAGGTCATTCGTATAGCGCCTCTTGGGAAGACTCAACAGAACGTCACGACGTTCAACGTGGTCATCCTTGTGAAAAATATCGGTGGGAAGCTGAAAGCGGGCATGAGCGCATCGGTGGATATCGAGATTTTCCGGAGGCAAAATGTTGTGCTGGTTCCGAATGAAGCGCTGAAGGATCCGCGCAGCGAGCAAGGGAGGGCGCTCCTAGCTTCCATGAAGACCGAGGGGACGCAAAAGGACCAAGGGGAGCAGCGGAAGTCGATTGCCCAGCAGGAGGTACAACAAGAGAGCAAAGAGGCCAAGCCAGAAAAAGAATTAAGCATGGAGGAATTGCGCCAGAAGATGCAGACTGCCTCTCCTGAAGAGCGTCAGAAGCTGCGCGATCAAATGCGGGAACGTTTCCAAAAGATGTCGCCCGAGGAACGGCAAAAGATGTTCGCTCAATTCCAGCAGCGTACGGGTGGACAAGGAGGACAAGGTGGGCAACGTGGCCAATTCGGTGGGGGCAGTGCAGGCATGATGTACGGAGGAGGTTCGGAAGGGGCGGCTGCGATGGGCGGAGAAGGGGCTTCCCGACCTCGTCGCCAATCGCAAGTGAGCAACGCGAGCGAAGTGAAGGAGCGGATCGTGATGACTAAGCAAGGCGTTCAGTTTGTGCCCAAGCTCATCAAAGTCGGCGCGAGCAATTTCGACTACGCTGAGGTGGTCGACGGCCTCAAAGAAGGGGATGAAATCCAGGTTACGACGATCTCACGCGCCAAGCTCGCCCAAGAACAAATGAATGAGCGGATGAGAAGCATGAGCGGTCTCGGCGGCATGACGGGTGGCGGTCGTGTTCCCGGCAGGTAGCGGAAGACACTGAGGAGAGACTCATGAATTTCAAGGAAAGCTTTTTTACTGCTCTTGCCGCCCTCTTTGCGAACAAGCTGCGAGCACTGTTGACCATGCTTGGTATTATCATCGGTGTGGCTGCGGTGATCACGATGATCGCGATCGGGGAGGGTGCGCAGAAAGCCGTGATCGAGCGAATCCAGTCACTTGGGACGAATCTTCTGTTCATTTCACCGGGAGCGGCACGTGGCGGCGGCATGGTGGTGATTCAATTCGGCACCAGCGTGAGACTGAAGAACAGCGACGCCGAAGCCATTCTGGCGAAGGCGCCTGCTGTCGATGCGATTGTGCCGGAGCTTAACCGCTCGGCTCAGGTCAAGTATGAAAACCGCAACTGGAACACACGAATCATCGGCACGACGCCGGACTACGAGGAAGTGAGGAACTTCAAGGCCGTCTTCGGTCGGTACTTCACGAATTCAGAAGAGCGCGGGGTTGCGACGGTCTGTGTTGTGGGCCAGACCATCGTCGACAACCTTTTTCCAACATCCGATCCTCTTGGGAAGAGGATTCGCATCGCCGGGGCGAACTTCGAGGTCATCGGTGTCCTCGAATCAAAGGGGCAGAGCGGGTTTCAAAACCCCGATGATCAGATCATTGTTCCGCTCTCCACTGCGCAGCGGCGGCTTTTTGGTGTGGATTACCTCTCACAGGTTACCGCGAAGGTCGTGAACGATAACAAAATGGATGAGGCGTTCCTCGAAATTGAAAGGATCCTTCGTCGCGAGCACAAGCTCCGTGAAGAGCAGGACAACGATTTCACCATCCGTAATCAGGCAGACATCATCTCCACCTTCCAAGAGACGCAACAAACGTTCACGTTTTTGCTGGCAGGCATTGCTGCTGTGTCTCTGCTCGTCGGTGGCATCGGCATCATGAACATCATGATTGTGTCGGTGACCGAGCGTACCAGGGAAATCGGAGTTCGCAAAGCGATCGGTGCCCGCAAACAGGATATCATGTGGCAGTTCTTGATCGAATCTGTCGTCATGAGTGTCACGGGTGGCTGCCTCGGTATTGGCCTGGGTGTTCTGGCATCGTATCTCATAACGACGTACGGGAACCTCACGCCGATCATTTCGCTCAACTCAATCACTGTGAGTTTCGTTTTCGCATCGTTCGTCGGCATATTCTTCGGCATCTATCCGGCGTGGAAGGCTGCGATTTCGAATGTCATCGATGCCTTGCGGTATGAATGAGGAGGAGGAAGAATGTGCTGTTGGACGATGGAAATGCTCGCGAGTGAAGGTAACGGTGTTGTTCTGAAACAAACACTCTTGTCGAATGCACCGGTTGCTCGTTGTTCGCGCGCAGTATCGATCTCTCTGGCATTCATCTTCACACTAAGAATACGTTGAGTCTGAGACTATGAAAGAGATAACTCGCGCTTTGCTCCTTTGCGCATCGCTCTCCTTATTGTTCGTTCTTTCATCCTGCGGTTCGAAAAACACTGATCCGCCGCCAAGGGCAGCCGGAGGAGGCCGACCTACCGGGATGACGGTGAGCGGTGTCGTGGTTTCGTCGCAACCGTTGGATAACATTGTGAACTCGTCAGGCACAGTCCTTGCTTCCGAATCGGTAGATTTGGCAGCCGAAGACGCAGGACGCGTTGAGTCCATCCTGTTCAAGGAAGGCGCGCACGTCAGGAAAAACGATTTGCTCGTCAAGATCAATGACGGGGACCTGCTGGCACAGCTGAAGAAGACCGAACTTCAGATCCAGCTCGCGACCGATCTGGCGGAGCGTCAGAAACGACTCCTTGAGACAGGCAACACCAGCAAAGAGCAATACGACATTGCTACAAGCACGTTGGCAACACTCAAAGCCGACCGGGAAAACCTCATTGCTTCGATTCGCAGACGCCAAATCCTTGCTCCTTTTGATGGAGTCGTCGGTCTGCGATATGTGAGCGAAGGGAGTTATGTGTCCCCGGCGACGCGCATTGCGAGCGTTCAGAAGATCAATCCGCTCAAGGTGGATTTTGCGATACCGGAGAAGTATGCCGGCAAAGTGCGGGTTGGTGATCTCGTGAATTTCCACAGCGATGAAACGAACCAACAATTCTCGGGAACGGTATATGCCATCGAGCCGGAAATCGAGCCCACGACTCGAACGGTGCAATTGCGTGCGATGAGTGACAACAAGGGAGAGAGGATTTTCCCCGGCGGCTACGTCCATGTCGAATTGCGCCTGAAAGAACCGGGCGGCGCTCTGATGATTCCCACCCAGGCAATCATTCCTGTTCTCAAAGGACAGACGGTCCTCGTTCGAAAGAATGGTGTGGTTGCAGTCGTACCCGTGAAGACAGGAATCCGTACACCCTCGGCCGTCCAGGTCATTGACGGACTCTCGGTCGGCGATACCGTCCTCACGACGGGGATTCTGCAACTGCGTCCGGGAATGCCGGTCAACGTGACGGTTAAACAATGAAACGTTCATCAGCACAATCTGAGATTATTCCTCTATGAGTCTCGCTTCCATCAGCATCAAGCGTCCCGTTCTGGCAATCGTGATGTCCCTGGTCATTCTGCTGTTCGGGATCATCAGCTTCACGTTCCTGGGTATCCGCGAGTATCCGGCGATCGATCCTCCGATTATCAGCGTACGCACGAGTTACGCGGGAGCAAACGCAAGTGTGGTGGAATCGCAGATCACGGAGCCGCTGGAAAAGGCGATCAACGGTATTGCAGGAGTCCGCAATCTCTCTTCGAGCAGCAGCCAGGGAAGCAGCAATATCACGGTGGAATTCAATCTCGATTCTGATCTCGAAGCAGCGGCGAACGACGTGCGCGATAAAGTTTCCGGCGCTGCCCGATCGCTTCCCCAGGACATTGACAACCCGCCGGTGGTGACGAAAGCCGACGCGAACTCCGATGATATCATTTCCCTCACCCTCCAGAGTGATACAAAAAACCAGCTTGAGGTGAGCGATTACGCCGAGAATGTCATCGCCCAAAATCTGCAAACAATTCCCGGCGTGAGCTCGACATCCATTCGCGGACAGAAACGATACTCGATGCGATTGTGGATGGATCCGAAAAAACTTGTTGCGTACGGTCTCACGCCGCTGGATGTCCGCAATGCGCTGTCTCTCGAAAACGTCGACCTCCCCTCGGGAAAAATTTCGGGCGATCAGACTGAGCTTATCGTCAATACGAAAGGACGAATGCGAACGGAGGAGGAGTTCAACAACCTCATTCTGAAGACCGACCGGAACAGGACAGTTCGCTTGAGCGACGTCGGGTTTGCGGTGCTCGGGCCCGAGAACGAAGAATTCATCCTCAGGCAATCAGGAATCCCGATGGTGGGTGTTGGTGTTATCCCACAGCCCGGAAGCAACTATATCGAGATAGCGGACGAATTCTACAGGCGGTTCGATCAGATCAAGAAGGACCTGCCTGCCGATTACAAGATGGAGATCTCCATTGACAACACCCGATTTATCAAGCGGTCGGTGAAGGAGGTCCAGGAGACTATCTTCATCGCCGTCTGCCTCGTCATTCTCATCATTTATATCTTCTTCCGCGACTGGGTTATTGCGTTCCGCCCCTTGATCGATATTCCTGTTTCGCTGATCGGCTCCTTCTTCATCATGTACGTCATGGGGTTTTCGATCAACATTTTGACTCTTCTGGCTATCGTTCTGGCAACGGGCCTTGTTGTGGACGACGGGATCGTCGTCACCGAGAATATCTTCAAGAAAGTTGAACAAGGGATGACTCCAATGGAGGCAGCGTTCGCCGGATCGAAGGAGATCCTCTTTGTCGTGATCTCCACGTCCATCACGCTCGCCGCTGTCTTCCTCCCGATCATTTTCCTGCAGGGATTCGTCGGGCGATTGTTCCGCGAATTTGGTATCATCCTTGCCGGAGCGGTGCTCATCTCTGCATTCGTCTCTCTCTCCTTGACGCCTATGTTGAATGCCAAGATGATCCGGAAGAAGCGAGCCCACACGCGTTTCTACCAGGTGACGGAGCGATACTTTCAGAGGATGAACAAGTTGTACGAGAACCTGCTCTCCCGGTTTATGAAACACCGGTGGATCGCGACGGCGATCATCCTTGCCTCGCTCTCCCTCACTGCCCTCATTGGTGCCGGACTTCAATCCGAGTTAGCTCCGCTGGACGACAGAAGCTACTTGCGTCTTTCGGCCACCGCTCCCGAGGGAGCGTCGTACGAATATACCGACGCCGTCGTTGATCGTCTGGTCACGATGATCGGTGACTCGGTTCCCGAAAAGCGCATCTGCCTGAGCTTCATCGGTGGCTTCAGTTCCGTGAACTCAGGCAACATACGAATCATGCTCTCGGGTCCAGAGGAACGAACGCGTTCTCAGCAGGCGATCGCCGATTATCTCACAACGGGAACCCGCCGCATCACCGAGGCACGTGTGTTTGTTTCGCAGGAACAAACGATCTCGGCGAGTGGCGGTGGCATGCGGAGCGGTATGCCGGTAGCTTACGTCATCCAGAACCAGGACTTTGAAAAGATCCGTCAGGTTCTCCCGAAATTCATGGACGAGGTGAATCAGAGCAGCGTCCTCCTGAATGCGGATGTGAACCTGAAATTCAACAAGCCGCAAATCGACGTTTCGATCGACCGCGATCGGGCCCGGAGTCTCGGAGTCTCCGTTATTGACATCGCCCAGACGCTGCAACTTGCTTTCAGCGGACAGCGGTTCTCCTATTTCGAGATGAACGGGTTTCAGTATTCTGTCATCGGTCAGGTTGACCGCGCGAACCGTGACGAGCCTCTCGACCTGAGGTCGCTCTATGTTCGGAACAATCAGGGGAAGCTCATCCAGCTCGACAATCTGGTCATTGCGAAGGACGAGAGCGCTCCACCACAACTGTATCATTTCAACCGCTTCAAGTCTGCAACGATCTCCGCCGCACTGGCACCAGGGAGGACCATCGGTGATGGCATCGCGGAAATGGACCGCGTCGCGAAAAATGTTCTGGATGATTCCTTCAGGACTGCCCTGGCGGGCGCCTCGCGCGACTATGCTGAAAGTTCTTCGAACATCGTCTTCGCATTCCTGCTGGCGCTGGCGTTAATTTATCTCGTGCTCGCGGCACAGTTCGAAAGTTTCATCGACCCCTTCACAATCATGTTGACGGTTCCTCTCGCCCTCGCAGGCGCGCTTCTTTCGTTGTGGATCACAGGGAAGACTCTGAATATCTTCAGCGAGATCGGCATTATCATGCTGATCGGGCTTGTGACGAAGAACGGCATTTTAATCGTTGAGTTTGCGAACCAGAACAAAGAGAAGGGGAAGAAACTGCTCGAGGCGGCACAATTTGCGGCTGCTGCCCGATTCCGCCCGATTCTCATGACATCTCTCGCAACGATGCTTGGCGCTCTGCCAATTGCGCTTGCGCTCGGCGGCAGTGCGAAAAGCCGCGTCTCGATGGGCATTGTGGTTATCGGAGGACTGTTCTTCTCCCTTGTTCTTACGCTTTTCGTTATTCCCGCGATGTATACGTTCTTCTCCAAGGAGACCAAAGAATCGATTACGCAGGTAACAGAAGAAAAGCCTGAACGACGGGAATTGCTCCGCGAAGAGGTACTCGTCAAGTAGGATTGACCAAAAACGTCAGTTCAATCATCTTCCTTCACGATCTGACGACGCGACTCCATCCTCTCCCCGCAAGCGGACCTCTTGAGTCTGGTAAACGGTTTTGCCAACCAGAATCCGGAGATCGTCTCCTTCAGACCTCGAGACCTCACGATCACGGAATCTGCCTTGACCATGAAACTCAGATTTGTCATACCGGCTCTCTACACCTATCTGTCGACCAAGAAGAGCGCTCCCAGCAGTTCGTTGGAAGAGGGAAAGCGCGAGGCCCCAGTGACCCTGGAAGAGGTGCTTGCCAAGTAGGCATCAGGTTTTCACATCAAGTGACGTGCTCAGGACTGTGGGTGCGTCGCTTTTGTTTTTGGAGACACTATGCACTGTTTTCTTGACTAAGGCTATGCCCTTTCCTATATTGACTCGTCTTCAACAACACGAGTCAGAAACCTAGCTTGAAGTGAATTCAATGAGCAAAGACAGGATTCAACGACTGCAGGATCTGCAGGAGAAGGCGCTCCTCGGCGGAGGCCAGACGCGCATCGATGACCAGCACAAAAAAGGCAAGCTGACCGCGCGTGAGCGGCTCGACCTGCTCCTCGATCCGGGTAGTTTTGAGGAAATCGGAATGTTCGTCCAGCATCGGTCGAGTGATTTTGGACTGGACAAACAGAAATACCTGGGCGATGGCGTCGTGACGGGGCGCGGGAGAATTGGCGGGAGGGATGTGGTGGTGTTCAGCCAGGATTTCACGGTCTTTGGAGGCTCGCTCTCCGAAGCACATGCCGAAAAGATCTGGAAGATGATGGACCTTGCCCTCAAGCTCGGCGTCCCGGTCATCGGGCTCAACGATTCCGGTGGGGCTCGTATTCAGGAGGGGGTGGTGAGCTTAGGGGGCTACGCGGACATTTTTCTTCGGAACACTCTTGCATCGGGGGTTGTACCGCAGATATCGGCTGTTCTTGGTCCCTGTGCAGGCGGAGCAGTCTACTCGCCCGCGATCACCGATTTTGTCTTTATGGTGAAAGGCACCAGCTATATGTTTGTTACCGGTCCAAACGTGGTCAAGACTGTAACCCACGAAGACGTCACGTTCGAACAGCTCGGCGGCGCGATGACGCACGCGACGAAAAGCGGCGTTGCGCACTTTGCCTTTGACAATGAAGTCGAATGCTTGCAGGCTGTCAGAAGGCTGTTTGCTTATCTGCCGTCCAACAATATGGACGACCCGCCCAGACTCGAGTCAAACGATGACCCAAGCCGAATGGATGAGAGCCTCAACTCCATCGTACCCGAAAACCCGAACAAGCCCTACGATATGAAGGAGATCATTCGGAGAGTTGTGGACCGGGGGGAGTTTTTCGAGGTGCATGAGCTCTACGCGCAGAATCTCATCGTCGGATTTGCCCGGCTTGACGGATACTCCGTCGGGATTGTCGCCAACCAGCCATCAGTCCTTGCGGGTGTACTGGATATTGATGCTTCGCTCAAAGGAGCGCGGTTCGTTCGCTTTTGCGACGCATTCAATATTCCGCTCCTCGTGTTTGAGGATGTCCCCGGATTCCTTCCGGGAACCGACCAGGAATGGCGTGGTATCATCAAGCACGGGGCCAAGCTTCTCTATGCGTTCTGTGAAGCGACCGTTCCGCGGCTAACGGTGATTACACGCAAAGCTTACGGCGGGGCGTATGACGTCATGAACTCAAAGCACATTCGAGGTGACATGAATTTCGCCTGGCCCTCGGCAGAGATCGCTGTGATGGGACCAAAGGGGGCGGTTGAGATCATCTTCCGGAAGGAAATCGAGCAAGCGCCGAACACGGAGCAGGCGATCGACCAGAAGGTCAACGAGTATCGCGAAAAATTCGCGAATCCTTACATCGCTGCGGAACGAGGATACATCGATGAGGTTATGAGGCCGAGCGAGACTCGTCCGAAGCTCATCAGTGCCCTGCGTTTCCTCGAGAACAAGGTCGATTCCAATCCGAAGAAAAAGCACGGAAACATCCCACTCTAGCGCCCCCGCTTCCATGGGTGACCGCGAGCACAGCTCGCTTCGTATGTGAGATCGGTCGGCGCTTTTGACCCCCCTTCTTGGTAGTATGTAAAGTGGAAAGGGCGAGAATTCCATTCTTGATTCTTTCTCGTTTCTGAGTTATCTTTGTTGAGAATTTTTTTCCCACTACCAGCTGGGGGCTAATGAGGCGAGTTCTACTGTGTGTTCTGTGCGCGCTTGGTCTGAGTTGCTCCTCTGAACGATCGACCCGAACCGAGTCGATGTTTGCCCGCATTGAAGAGGAAGCGAAGCAGTCATCCTCATCTGGCTCTCCTTTCCGCACATCCCCATCCGACAGTCTTATCGGTTTCCTGACTCAAGATTCAACCGGGAATACCTCCCGCCAGGTTCTGAGGGGTGCCGACACTCTTGCTCTTGCTGATACGCTCGGGGACGAGTCGGTGCTGATCGCCCAGAAGCTCGAACAGGCTCGCCAGCACTATCTGAGCGCTCTGAGCGCGCAAGAATCAGGTGATTCCACGCTCTCAGAACGGGAGTTTGAGCACGCAATCAACATTCTCAATGAGCTCAGCTATTTCCCGGACATCGAATCGAATAAGGATTTCACAGATCTTAGCCGGAGTGTCATCGACGACTATGATAAGTATATCGCCACCATAGACCAACTCGGTCCGGACGCGTCCATTTTTGCCTTGCGTGAGAAGCTGAACATCGAGATCGAAAAGCCCGGTCCGGCAGAGGTCGCGATACCGAAGTATGACGTCGAGGGAACAACGGTGCCTCTCCCGTTCAATGAATACGTCGAACGTGCCATCAGTTTCTTCATGAACAGGGGGCGGGAACACTTTGTGCGATGGATGTACCTCTCTGGCAAGTATTTCCCGATAATGCGAAAAGTCTTCGCGGAAGAAGGGGTTCCTGAGGAGCTCGTGTTTCTTTCGATGCCGGAAAGCGGCTTGCGACCTGATGCGCGGTCGTGGGCGAAGGCCGTTGGCTTGTGGCAATTCGTGAGGGGGACGGCATCGCTCTACGGTCTTCGCATGAGTTTCTGGTACGATGAGCGTCGGGATTTCGAAAAATCCACCCGCGCCGCAGCCCGCCATCTGATGGATCTGTTTTCAGAACTTGGTGACTGGAATCTGGTTCTCGCCTCGTACAACGCCGGCGCCGGCAGAATCTACCGTGCAGTCCGTCGCTCCGGAAAAACCGATTTCTGGGCGATCCGAAAACACCTTCCACGGCAAACGCGCAACTACGTTCCCCAATACATCGCGATTGCGCGCATGGCCATGGAGCCTGAGAAATATGGGTTTACGGATCTGCCGCTGGCAGACCCGCTTGAATTTGATGTGGTCGAAATTGATGACTGTGTAGACTTGAGAATCCTGGCACGATGCGCGGGGACGGATGCGGAGACCCTTCGGGATCTCAATCCTGAGCTCTTGCGTCCTCATACGCCGCCTGGCGTCATGGGATATCGCTTGAGAATCCCTAAGGGGAGCACAGAGTTGTTTGCACAGAACTATGCCAGCGTTCCAGACGACCAGAAGAAGCAGTGGGTTGTTCACAAGGTGCGTCGAAGTGAAACGCTCAGCACTATCGCCCGACGTTATGGCCTTACAACAGCCGTCCTGAAAGAAGTCAACAACATCAAATCGGAACGACGGCTGTCTCCCGGCACGACTCTCGCCATCCCTGTCTCGCCGGAAGAGATGGCGAACGGCAAAGTGCCGTTCGACTATGGGAGGAACGGCAAGAAGGTGACCTTTGGAAAGGGGAAGGAAGCGGCCTTGGCTCAAGCTCGCGCCGCTGCCAGCAATGGGGGGCGTTCATCGAAGCCTACGCTTCAGAACCCGAAAGGTAAGACACGCCTCGTCTACACGGCAAAGCGCGGAGACACGATTGGGCACATTGCAGAGTGGTACCGGGTACGGGCCAGCGACATTCGCAACTGGAACAATATTGCCTATGGAAGCTTCATCCACGCGGGTCAGGAACTTACCGTCTGGGTGGTTCAAGGCAAAGCTGACCAGTTCCGCAGCGTCAATGACATGTCGTTTGAGGAAAAGGAAGAGTTGAGGAGAAGGGAGGTTGCCAGCGGCACCGTCCTCGCTTCTCGGCCTCCGTCAAAAACTGATGACAACGATCGCGGTTGGGTGCAATACACAGTCGAGGAAGGAGATGCGCTCGAGAAGATCGCGAAAGAATATGGTGTCAGCGTCAACGACTTGAAGAGCTGGAACGGGCTGCGAGGGAACAAGATCGTTGTGGGTCAGACGCTTGAGATCTTCAGTGAGCCCGAAGAGAAGACGAAGATCATTCCCACGGAGCCGCCGGCCTCGAAGCCGAAGGTCGTTGCCAAGTCGGAACAACCAGCAGCAAAATCCGAGTCGAAAGCGTTCGACGCCGGTAAAACCCATCGTGTCAAAAAAGGTGAAACGCTCTCCGACATCGCTCGTAATTACGGCACGAGCGCAAAGGGTTTGATGAAGCTGAACAACCTTCGATCTTCGAAGATCAAGGTGAATCAGGTGTTGAAGATTCCGCCCGCCTCCGGCTCGACGTCGATCAACGTTTTGTACCACGAAGTGCGCAGCGGCGATACATTGTGGAAGATATCCAGGAAGTACGGTGTGAGCGTCAAAGCGCTCGAGCAGCATAACGATCTGGCCGACGGACTCCATCCAGGCGATCGGCTGGTCATCCCCTCGAAGTAAGAACTCCTCCAATCTTCACACCTTCTCCAGTTCGAGGATTTTCGCTAAACGCATGGGCGTGGGCAACTTCAGTCCTGCCTGACGGAGTATTCCCTCCCGCGAAAAGATTTCACTCGGTTCACCCCAGAATGTCACACGCCCTCGATGGATGAGCATCACCTTCGTCGCGTATGGGAGGAACAACTCCAGATCGTGAGAGACGACGATGAATCCGCGCTTCTTCTGCCGCAGAGCCGTGATGAGCGTGTCGAGAGTGCTTTGCTCGATCTGCGAGAGCCCTGCGCTCGGTTCATCGAAGGCAAGAACCGGTGAGCCCGAAGCCACGGCGCTGGCGATGGTCAGGAGCTTTCGTTGGGCAAGCGGCAAGTCATATGGGTGGGACGCGGCGACCTTTCCGAGCTTGCACAGCGAAAGGGCTTCTTCGATGAGCTTGCTTATATCGGCGCGCTTCAGATTACGAGGTCCGAACTCAATTTCGCGTGCGACGCTTGAAGCGAAGAGCTGGTCGGACGGGTTCTGGAAGGTGACACACACCTGCGCGGCGAGGGCAGCGGTTGGAGTCATCAGGGTGTCAAGGCCCGCGACGTTGACTCGTCCTGCAGTCGGCTTGAGAATGCCATTGAGAAGCTTAAGCAACGTGCTCTTTCCGGCTCCGTTCTGACCGATGATCAAGAGGAATTCTCCCGCCTCTATGCGGAAGGAGATGTCCTCGAGCACCTGTGCATCAGGCTGATAAGCAAAGGAAACATTATGGAATGCGATGCTCATAGGAGACCCAGCCGCTCCGCAAGTCCGAGCTGTGAAGGTGACATCTGTCTGGAGCTCGGCAGCATGAATTGCAGCGCGCGGCTCCAGCCTTTCAATGGTAGCACCGTCGTGAATCTGTCCATCTGTCCCAAGAATTCTTTAGGTGTGCCGTTGAAGAGTATCATCCCCTGGTGAAGCACGACAATCTGATCTGCTACGCTCAGGGCGAGGTCGACGTGCGTGTCGGTGAGAACAGCCGTTGTCCTCTGTCTCAAAGACTTCAGAATGTGTTGGAGTCTCTCCTTCGCTGTCAAATCAAGTGCCGTGGCTGGCTCGTCCAGAAGCAGGATCTCGGGCCTTGCAACGAGAATCGTTGCCAAGGCTACCCTTTGCGTCTCCCCGCCGGAAAGAGTTGTTGGCCTCCGATTCGCTAGATGGTCAATTCCAAGCTCCTTCAGAAGGGGCGGAATCCTACTCTTGCCTTCCTCCAGAGACTCTCCAAGATTTTCGAGCGTGAACAACACCTCATCGTACACTGTCTCTCGAACGCCGGAGATCTGGACATACGAATCCTGCAGACCCAGGGCGACCGATGGAAAGAGGATCGTCTTTGGCAGGGGAGTGTAGGTATGCCCGGCAACGGTGATCGTTCCGTCTGAGATCGACTCAGGGTGATGTTTCCCCAGGACCCCCGCGATGGCGTGCAGAACTGTAGTTTTGCCTGCTCCAGTCGGCCCAAGGATGGCACAACACGTCCCCGATGGAATGTTCAGAGAGATTCCCGCGAGGGCTCGTGAAGCCTCCGGGCTATATTGAAGCGAAAGTCTATCGACTACAATGCTAGCAGCCATCGGAGTACGGTGAATGCGAGGACGCAAATCGCGAGAGCAAGGAAAACAAGCGTCAACGTACTGGCGCTGCGTTCAGTTGGCAGCGGAACGCTTGCGAGCACGGGCTTGTGCAAGAATCCCCTGACCTCAAGCGCGGTTCCTCGGTCGATGCTCTCAATGATTGAAGAGAGAACAAGAGGCGAAATGACGGAAAACAGCGCTTGCGCTCGAGACACGACCCCAGCGCGGACCGGTGCGCCCCGAGCCTCCTGCGCCACAAACACCTGATGGATCCGAGCTGGCAGCTGGTCGAGAAAATGGAGAGTCAGGAGAAGGACAAGCACCAACTGAGGCGGAAGTCCCTTTAGCTGGAGAAAGTGGATAAACTCCGGCAATGGCGTCGAGGCGAAAAACAATAGAATCGAGACAGAGAGGAGAAGCAATCGCGCTGCTGTTCTGACTCCAAACATCAACCCCTCCTGATGGAAGTCCAGGCCTCCCACACTGAACACAACACTTCCGCCTTGAAGGAAAAGCGCGTTCACGCCAGCAAGGAGAACAACGATGGTGATACCGTAAGCAAGAAACTTGTCAAAGGACTTCCGTGAGCGCGAAGATTGAGGACGATACGCTGGAACGAGGTATCGCGCGAGGATCAACAGGAGCAAGAGAACGAGGTTGACCGACCAGTCGAGGAGAAATGCGCACGTCCACATGAGAAGGACGAACGCGAGCTTTGCTGACGGGTCGAGACGCATGTTAGGCTGGAGATTGGCTCTGCTGAATATTTGCTGCTCCTCGCAGTCTGCTGATGAGCCGGCGCGGCAGACTGCGGGTCAGAAAGAACACCAGAAGATAAGTGACCAGCTTGTCGACCGGATCGGAAGCCAGGCCTTGGTAGAAAACGCTGTTGAGAAGCGTGTTGCCCATCGACCGGAAATAGAGAACAAGGAAGTCGGTTCCGGCCATCATGACACCGCTGAACAGGTAGGCAGAAATCGGCGCGGAGACGATGGCAGCCAGAACGCCCTGCAAGATGCCACCTGCGACCACGAGATACCACTTCCTGAACCAAGCTCGGCGGGCAAGGTACCCCGTAAATGCCCCGATCACGACCACGACCGGAATGAAGAACATCATCGTGGGGCTCCCGAATGCCGACGCGAACAGATTCGCAAAGCTTCCGCAGATGATTGCCGACCAAGGTCCTACTAACACGGCGACCAGCACCGTTCCGATCGAATCTAGGTAGAGGGGGATTTTCAGCAGGGCTGTGATCTGGCCGACGGTCAGGTTGAGCGCGATGCAGAAGGCAACGAAAGGGAGAGCGGCTCCCGTCATTTCTTCAGCGATTCGTCGGCGTATGGTTTTGAGCATTGGAACCTTACCCTTTCCCTCTCCTAAAAGGAGAGGGAATCCTGATTTCAAATTGAGAAAAAACGGTGTCCCCCTTCTAGGGGGACTTCAGGGGGTTCGTCAGCGCTTCAAAAATCGTCTCCACCACTCCGTCTGTGTACTTCAAAACATCGAAATTCGTGAATCGCAAGACGCGAAATCCGCGGGATCGCAAACATTCATCGCGGTACTTGTCGTACTCAATTCCCTCGTCAGTGTAGTGTTGTCCGCCGTCGACTTCGACTATCAGTTGAGCCTTCCAGCAGACAAAATCCACGATGTAATCCCCGATAGGAGTCTGTCGTCTGAAATAGTATCCTATTTGGTTGCCGCGGAGACGCGACCAAAGCTTCAGTTCCGCATCGGTCATTTCCTTCCGAAGGGACCGTGCTTTCTGAATTGAAGAATGTCGATATCGAAGTGGATCATTCACCTTGAATCTCACCACCGTCTCAAAGCATGGCGGGCAAGCTAATCCTCCCCTGGTCCTGACGAACGATATCGGGACAGACGAAGCGTGAACGAGAGGGGCATTGGATCCATCGAAACAACAGAACCCGACGTTGGTCGGGTTCTTCTTAGGTCAATTTCTTCCCGTTGAACATCGTCCTTACACAACAAGGGCCGCGGGGTTCTCGAGAATCTTCTTGAAATCCTGCAGGAACCGGGCAGCGACGACTCCGTCGATAATGCGGTGATCGGACGAGAGAGTGGCTTTCATCGAATGCCCGACGGAAATCTGACCGTTTTTGACGACAGGCTTTTCGGCTATTGTTCCAACCGCCAGAATCGCTCCTTCCGGCGGATTGACGATGGCGATGAAATCCTCTACATCAAACATACCAAGGTTGCTGATTGTGAACGTCGCACCAGTGTACTCTTCGGGCTTAAGCCTCCGCGAGCGGGCTCGCTCAACGAGGTCGACCAGCTCAGCATTGATCTGCACAATGCTCTTCTGTTCGCAGTTCCGAATAATCGGTGTGACGAGTCCCTCCTCGAGCGCCACCGCTACGCCGATATGCGTGTAGTGATACTGCCGCATCTTGTCGCCAAGGTAGGTTGCATTGACCTGTGGATGCTTCATCAGCGCCGAAGATACAGATTTGACGATGATGTCTGTGAAGCTGAGCTTCAATCCGGTGACGTTCATGAACTGATCGCGGAACGCCTTGGCCGGCTCCATGTCGATCTCAACGGTGACATAGAAGTGTGGGGCGGAAAGCTTGCTTTCCGCCATCCGCTTTGCGATCGTCTTCCTGATCGGAGAGAGCTCGACGTCTTCAGATGTCCCGGGAACGATGGCCCGGGCCGCAGGTGCAACAGCTGCGATTTTGCCCGAAAGCACTCCTTCGATGTCACGTTTGATCACACGCCCTTGCGGTCCGCTGCCGGGTATTCGTCCGAGATCGATATTGTTCAGTTGAGCGAGACGTTTGGCCAGGGGCGAAGCCTTCGTGCGACCGTCCGTTGGGGGCGTTGAGGAAGCGGGAGCCGGTGTACCTGCGGAAGCCGGTGCCGCTGAGGTCCCCGCTTTCGGCTTTGCTTGAGCTGTGGGTGTCGTCTCTGAGAGCAGGGGAGTGATGTCCTCGTTCGGATCGCCGATGATGGCAATCAAGCCGCCGATCGGGGCCTTTCCTCCTTCCGCGACGACGATTTTCCGGAGCACGCCGGTGTCGTACGCCTCGAGCTCCATATCGGCCTTGTCAGACTCGATCTCGACGAGTATCTCGCCTTGTCTGACTTTTTCACCTTCTTTGCGAAGCCATTTCAGAATAACACCTTCTTCCATGGTGTCACTGAGCTTCGGCATCAAGATCTTCGTTGCCATGCAATCTACCCTGTTCCTGCCGCGAGTCTGTTCAATGATTCCGTCCCCGCCGAACAGACGGGGGGGATCAGCTCCCCCTTCAAACGGGAAGGGAAAAACGTCTGAGGAGGTTCTCCGACGCTAATCAATATACAACACTTTCTTCACCGCCTTGCGGATTTTCTCAATGTTCGGCAATGAGCGGGCTTCGAGATTGTGTGCATAGGGCAGGGGGACATCTTCCTGTGTCACACGCTCGACGGGCGCATCCAGGAAATCGAAGGCGCGGGAAGTAATTTCGTGGGAGATCTGTGCCCCCACCCCGGCAAACGGCCAGTCTTCTTCAACAATCACCATCCGATTTGTCTTCTTCACGGATTCCACGATAAGATCGTAATCCATCGGCCTTATCGTTCGCGGATCAACGACTTCGACGCTGATATTGAGCTCCTCCTGCAGCAGGTCGACAGCTTTCCACACGACGTGGGCCAGGCTCTTCGACCACGAAACGAGAGTCAAATCCTTTCCTTCTTTCTTCACTTCTCCCACACCCAAGGGGATGGTGTATTCGCCGTCGGGAATCTCTCCTTTGTCGCCATACATCACTTCGCTTTCGATGAACACCACGGGATTATCATCGCGGATGGCGCTCTTCAGAAGCCCTTTTGCATCCTTGCAGCTTGAGGGCATAACGACTTTCAGTCCGGGAATATGGGCATAGATGGCCTCAAGCGTCTGGGAGTGGGTCGCCGCGAGACCATGAGCAGCCCCACCGGGTCCACGGAAAACGATCGGGACATTGAAATGCCCGCCTGACATCGATAGCATCTTCGCCGCGTTGTTGACGATTTGGTCATAAGCGACCAGAGAGAAGTTCCACGTCATGAACTCAATGATCGGGCGAAGTCCGGCCATTGCGGCCCCAACTCCCACGCCGGCGAATCCGGTCTCTGCAATTGGCGTATCCACAATACGCCTCGGGCCCCATTTCTGCAGCAGTCCCTGGCTTACCTTGTATGCGCCCTGGTAGTTTGCAACCTCTTCACCCATCAAAAAGACGCGCTCATCCCGCGTCATCTCTTCGTCGATGGCCTGGTTGATCGCCTCACGCAAGCTGACTATGGCCATTTCTCATTCTCCAGAGGGTTCCTTGTAGACGTCGTTCCACAGCTCCTCGATGGGTGGCTCCGGGCTGTTTTCGGCAAATTCGACACATTCCTCAACGATCTTCTTGATCCGCTTCTCCGCCTCTTCGAGATCTTCCTCTGTGATTATTCCCTCTTCCTTTAACGTCTCTGAGAACATGGAGAGAGGATCGGACTTCTTCTGCTTTTCGACTTCTTCCTTCGTGCGGTAGTGACCGGAAACGGGATCAGACATCGAGTGGCCGCGGTAGCGGTACGTCTCGATCTCAAGGAGTGTTGGCTCGTACGACGTCCGCGCCCGATCAACGGCAGCCTTGACCTTCTGGTAGACTTCGAGGACATCCATTCCGTTGACGACTTCACCGCGGATGTTGTAAGCGATGCCCTTCTTGTATAACGACTCGATCGCCGAGGCCCGGTCAACCGAGGTGCCCATTCCGTACCTGTTGTTTTCGATGATATAAATGACGGGGAGTCGCCAGAGTCCGACGAGGTTCAGGGCTTCGTGGAATGCGCCGATATTCGTTGCGCCGTCGCCAAGGAAGCAGAGACAGACCCTCTTTTCCCCTCTGTATTTGATTGCAAAGCCCACACCGGCCGCGATCGGGAGATGTCCCCCGACGATGGCATGACCGCCAAGGAAGTTCTTCTCTCGGTCAAAGATGTGCATTGAGCCGCCCTTGCCTTTTGTTGTGCCTGTATGCTTGCCGAGAAGCTCGGCGAGTATAGCCTTTGGATCAACGCCCTTGGAGATGGCCTGTCCGTGGTCACGGTAGGCGGTGATGACGTAGTCGTCCGGATTGATCGCTCCTTTGATGGCACCCGTCGAGACAGCTTCCTGCCCATTGTAGAGATGGCAAAAGCCCATAATCTTCCCCATACCGTAGAGCTGGGCGCATTTCTCCTCAAATCGCCGGATCAAGAGCATATCGTCGTACCAGCTCAGAAGGGTTTCTCGCGATAGGCCAAGCAATCGGAAGGACTTCGTCGTGGGAGCTATTACGCTAGCGGTGTTGTTCATCCCTGACTTGTTCACTCTGGTTGTCTCAAGTGACTGAGAGACTCAAAAAACACACAACAAATATACGAAAAACTTGAATAAAATCAAAAATGAGAAAAAGGAGGTCTCGGGGAACGATGAGAGCATCCGGAGGATCCCAGTTCATTCATCGCACCTTACACAGGATCTATTTCTTCCCATCCTTCAGCAATGCCTCAAACTTTGCACTCCCACGCAGCTTCGCCAGGTCGGTATCGCCGGCGGCCTGGGAGCGGAGTTTTGGATTGAGGATCACAGCTTTCTCTAGTGCGATGAGCGCATCATTGTCTCTTCCCGCGGCGAGATAGATGACGGCAAGGTCGTAGAGCACTTCAGGGTTGTTCGGTGCAATCCGCGCTGCGCGTTCAATGTGCGGGACTGCCTCCATTGCTTTCTTTTGGGTGAATAACGTCCAGCCTTCGTTCCAAGCGTAATTCATCTGAGCAAAAACCAGAAGGCGGCCAAGCTCCTTGAACGGCTCGGCGTGATCATCGACGCGTATGTCAATGGCGCGGTCGCTGTAGCCGCCATAACCCGCTTTGTTCTTGACGACGAGCAGCGCAGCGGATTGCTTTCCCCGTGAGTCTCCACCTTTGCTGTCGCCCGCCACAAGAGCTGCATACAGCCTATCGGCGAGCGTCCCCTTGGTCTCAAGGAAGGCAAGCTCCATTGCTGCAACCACAGCCTCACCTGTGAGGATGTTTCCCTGAACGGCGTAGTTCGGCCCGTTCCGACCCCCGGCCCAGGGGATGCAATTCTTGCCCGTGAAGGTTGCCGAGTTCCCATCGGCGGCGACGATTCCAGCTTGTCGGCGCTCGGGATCATCATCGTTTCGCAGAAGGACCCGCAGGGCTTCCTCGGGGGTCACTCCTTTCTCTAGCAGCTCAAGTCCGCGCCAGCCGAACGATGTGTTGGCAAACGATTGTGTCGCGACTGCACCGACATCCGCTTTTGCCCACGGGACGACGCTCCCCACTGCGAAGAACCTTGATGCTACCGCGACGCCCAGCTCCCCTGTTGTCGAATCGCGGGCAACAATGGAGAATGTTGAGACTATGTTGGATTGTGTCGGTTCCTGGGCGAGCAGGTGGTTGTTTATCGCCGGGATTACCAAGACACAGAAGGCGAGTGCAAGAGTGAGTCGAGCTGCAAATGACGAGGAATGATTGAACATAATCGTCCTCCGTAATTGGTGGGTTGGACATGAAACCTTGCGAAGGGTCAGGAGGAATATGGGGGAACCTTCGCAAGGTCCAAGTGATCATCGCCTATAGCGGGAGATGAACTCCTCCACTTCCGGGATGCCGCCCTGGAAGATCAGGTATCCGTTGCTCTGCTCGCGCTCCGTGATCTCGCCGGCGATCGGAGTGAGCATGATTTCCCGTACTTTCTCCAGGTCGTTCGTTTGACCGAGGGCCCAGCCGAGTTTCATATACGCCACCTCGGGCAGCATGTTCGCTGACGGCACCACTCCGAGCTCCATGATATCACGTCCCGTGTCGTAGACATACATCTGGACGTATCCCCAAATAGTCTGAACAGTCATGAACACCGCGATATTCTTCTCGTGCGCCCGTTTGAGCGAAGGGTAGAGCGGCTTGTTGACGTGGCCGAGCCCCGTTCCGGCGATCACGATTCCCCGGTAATTATTATCGATCAAGGCGTCGATGATGTCAGGCTTCATGTTCGGATAGTAGTAGACGATGCTGACCTTTTCTTCGAACGCGGTGTTCACGGCCACGTTCCGGTCCATCCTCCTGCGCCTGTAATCCTGGCGGAGTGGAGTGATTTTCTCGCGGCTGACCATTGCGATCGGGGTATCACCGATAGTGCGAAAGGTCGACCGGTAGCTCGAATGCATCTTCCGCACACGTGTTCCCCGGTGGAGCAACCCGTACTCGTCGGAGGTCGGGCCAAACATGCAGACCATCACCTCCGCGATGTCGCTCTCGGCGGCTGTTTTCACGCTGTGCATCAGGTTCAGCGCGGCATCCGACGAGGGCCGGTCACTCGACCGCTGCGAGCCGACCATGACGATCGGGACAGGGGAATTTTGAACCATGAACGAGAGGATAGCGGACGTGTGATGCATCGTGTCGGTGCCGTGGCCGATGACGATCCCCTGTACGCCTTTCTCGATTTCCCGTCCGATGGCCTGTGCGGTGCCGATCCACTGTTCGGGCGCCATGTTCTCGCTGAAGACGCCATAGAGCTTCTCCGTTTCGAGGTTGCAGAGGTCCGCAAGCTCCGGGACCGAGCCGTACAGTTCCCCCGGCGAAAACGCCGGAATCACTGCCCCCGTCCGGTAATCCAGCCGACTCGCGATCGTCCCGCCAGTTCCGAAGAGCTTGACGCGCGGTTTGTTCGGGTCGTAGGGAAATTCCTTTTCAGGGATCTTGTAGTGAGCCTCCTTCCGCCCCTGGACGGTTATTGACTGCACGCTCTTCGCTGCGACGCCAATGTTGTAACCGCTGTGCAGCTTCAAGACGATGTGGAGTGGGTCAGCAGTCTCGGAGCGGGGGAGCACGATGCCGGTGAACGATCCCTTGTCGGTCCGCACTTCCACATCACTCCAGACGCGCGCATCGAACCCTTTGAGCGTCTCAAGTGCCTCCCCGCGGTACCCTCTGTAACTGTCGTCGCCGGTCATGATCGTCTCTCCGCCGGAGTTCCGGCAAAATTGGCTGCGACCACCTTTCCGTCGATCCTGCCGCGTACTTTGTTCATAACGAGTCCCATGAGCACATCTGATTCTTTTTCAGGGTTATGCAATTGCAGGGCAGACAGCTCCGACTCGGAGCGCTCAATGGCTTCCGACAACTCTCGGTCCGAGCAAAGCCCGGGGAGAGAGTGTCGGGAGAACCCTTGTCCCGCTGCCACCTGCATGAGTGCGGGGAGTATGCCTTCCTTCGCGAGAGCTCGATCTCGGTAAGCAAGCAGGATCTCCCGCATCATCTCGACTGAAAAGTCCACGCTGCGGCCGAGCTTTTTCGCGACACGTTTCGGAAATTGGATAAGCGTCACTCCAGCCAAGGTTGGAGGAATACCCCATTCCTTCACGGCAGTCTCAAACAGACCGGCGAAAGGAGAGATGCTGAGAGGCGCCACAACGTCTGCGGGGATACCGAGCTCCCGGTACCACCGTTCGCTCTCCCAGAAGGGACGCGTGACCCCCTTCTTGATGCGTCCCAGCAGTTCCTGCGTGATCCGCCGTGGGGGCAGGTCGGTGTCCGGGTACATGCGGTTAGGGCCGGGAAGAATTCGTTCAAAACCGTTCGTGCCGTCACGCAGTGCCTGTCGCGTTTCGGACGGGATGCCGATGGTTGCCTCTTTCGCCCGGATGATGATTTCCGACGCGCCGGTGTCTGCATCCTGCTTCGGCCCCCACACGGTGACAATGGTATCATCCTCCTTCGCGCCGACGGCTTTCTTCAGCATCTGCCATTCAGAGGACGCAAGAGTCTCGCTCGGGCTGTCGGAGTGGATGATGTTGGGAAGGGTCGTGAGACACGCGACCACACGCACACGGTCAGAGATCTCGCGGGAGAAGTAGGTGTCAGTCTGGGTTTTCCACCGGAGCAGTTCCTTGTATCCGCGGAGGAGCACGCAATGGACGGTCAGCCCATCCGCGACTGCATTCTTCACAGGCTGATAGCGGGTTTTGCGGAGGAGCTTCGTGACCTCTTCTGTTTTTGCGTTGAAGGTCTCTTTCGTGATTCCGCGACGGTGCAGCTCCTCCCGGAGCAGCAGGAGGTTGTGCTGACGCATCGCTTCGCTGTACGTGAGCAGCGGGATGTTTGGGATTCGGGGCACTCCCTTGATTTCGATGCGTGTCCCGCCCGTGACGCTCACATTGACATCCTGGCGCGCGGCCCCCGGGCCGGTTCGGACCTTCCCGGTGCTCCTGACGAGCTTGCGGAGGATGTCGGCTACCTCGGCGACCTCCTGCGGTGTGCGCATATCGGGCGCTGTCACCGTCTCGATGAGCGGCATTCCCAGCCGGTCGGTAAGATAGGTCCTGAGATGCCCGACGTCGCTCACCTCGCGGCATGCGTCCTCCTCAAGCCCGAGTTGCACAATTCCAATCCGCCGTGCCTTGTAGGGGATCCCGCCGTCCACACCGACAATCGTGGTCCGTTGGAATCCTGTTGGAATACTACCATCGAGGTATTGCTTGCGCGCGATGTGGATTTCATCGACCATCGTACAGCCGCAGAGCAGTCCGATCCCGAGGGCGATTTCCAGGGCCTCGTCATTTAGCTCAAACGGGGGCGTGTCGTCCATTTCGTATGTGCATACCGTCCCGTGGTTGATCTGGTAGATGATTTCTTTTTTGGTCTTGAACTCCATCAGCGCCGTGCCGTCATACTCGCCCAGTTCGGAGAGGGTCGGGCGCATGTGGCGGAGGATTTCGGCGTTGAAGGAGTCGCTGTAATGGCCGGCCGGGCAGCGGCAGAAGAGCTTTTTCTCGGTTAGGAGCTGCTGATGAATCTCTAGTCCGGACTTGAACCCGAGAGCGGCATAGTCGCTTTCGGTCATCTCATTGAAGGGTTTGAACGTCATACGGTCGCGTGATTCAGGAAGGCCGCGGATGAGTGCGTAGAACGGAAGTCCGATAAGCAGAAACGCCCACCAGGGGAATTCCACTCATGCTCCCGGCGGGCGACCTCAAGTTGTCGATGGTATGACTGCATGAAACGGCCAATTCTGCCGATGAACGGTCTCCGTCTGCTTGGGCTTTTGAGAATTTACGAAACAAATGGGCAAAATCCACTCGTGTGCGCAGAAATCTCCCCGGGTCTTTACCAGTGACGCTCCCGTGCCATTTGGAATCCAACAATATTTGCAGTAAGTTAAACATGCAGGGCTAGAACTCCGGCCGAACAATTCACACATTGTCCCTCCAGAGTAGCAGTTCTGTCGGATCATTTTTCCATCACAACGAGAGGTCACCATGAGGCTCTACGTAGGTAATTTGTCGAAAGAAGTCACGAAAGAGGATTTAGAAGAAGCGTTCAAGCCATTTGGGCGCGTCGATGAGGTATCGATCGTCAGGGACCGGTCGAACAATGTGTCCAAAGGTTTTGGATTCGTGGAGATGCCGGAGAAAACCGAAGCGGAGGCCGCGATTGCAGGCCTGCATGGCAAAGAGTTCAAAGGGCGGTCGATGGATGTGAATGAAGCCCGTCCTCGTCCCGAGCGCTCTTCTCGTGGGGGATTCGGTGGTCATGGTCGTGGCGGGCGACACGGTGGTGGCGGAAAGCGGTGGTAGCGAGGTCTCGTTGCGACGGAATCGGTACGGTTTGAGGCTGGCCAAAAAGTCATTCTGAGCCCCATTGTCTGCGAATCGGGCGACGATTCGTTCGAACCTTCGGCCCGAGCGGCTCGATCGAGCTCGCCGAGGTCTTAGGCCGACGGCTCACGACACAGTCCGATTCAAGAACCAAATCCTACCGTCGCAATCCTCTTTGGCAATGACATTCTGGTTCTTCTTGGACAGCCTTGATCTGTTTTGCAGAGGCAGCCGAATCATCCTGTCGCTGTATCGAAAGAGAGCGACACCCCTTCAGAATCAAACAAAAAACCCTGCCTTGTGGGCAGGGTTTCTTGTTACGAGATACTGACTTCGATCTCTTTATCGAACAACGGAGACATTCGAAGCTTGAAGTCCCTTAGGACCCTTTTCGACCTCGAACTCCACGGAATCACCCTCGTTCAGGCTCTTGTAGCCGTCGCCACTGATCGCTTTGAAGTGAACGAAGACATCTTCGCCGCTCGCGCGTGAAATGAAGCCATAACCTTTGGCTCCGTTGAACCATTTGACTGTTCCTTTTTCCATTGGAACGAATCCTTTCTGTTTGTGTTGTGTATCCGCAACCGGCGGACCAATCGGTGTACAACCTTTCGGTGTGCCTTTTTACAGTGATCTCAACAGGAATGAACCTGAGGCGGGTTTCCCCTAACTACTGCTGCGGATACAACTCGATTCGCCCGGAACAGCTTGAGGTATACTATGACAAAGGGCAGCAACTGGTGTACAATGAACAATAGTAATATACGTTTTCTTTCCACCAATACCAAACGAATTATTGTTCTCTGTTGATTATTTTTTTGATGAATCCTCAGGATTCGAGGGCTTTCCAGCAAAAGTGGGAGAGCTGAGTCACCTGTGGCCTTCCGAAGGTTTCCCAGGCACTCGATCTAACCTTCGGAAGGTTCAACAAGCCTGACGACATCGACGTGGGCTGATCGCTTGCAGGTCGAGACCGTTGGTGCCGGAGTCACTTTTTCCTTGTATAGGTCACCTCGATGACCTTGGTGTTCGGCTCGCCGATCGAGAGGTCGTGAATCTCAAATACATGCTTGTCTTTACTGACCACGCCGGTCACATATTTCACGGTCTTCCCTAATTCTCCCGTCATCCACTCATTCATCTTCCCGTACATCGTCAGCACCTTCCCACTTCGATCAAATGTCCCTTCCATCGTGGCGAGCGTGGTGCTCAAGTTGTCCACCCACATGCCGACGAAATGCAAACATCGCGTGCTCTTGTCGAGTTCCGGAACCATTCTTCACCTGAGCGACCAGCATTCAGAGCCACTCCGGCCGATTGCATATGAGCCTCCTCTGTCTTATCCTGGCCCTTGCTCGGGGGCCCCGTGATGCTTCGTGGAAGCGACGTCATCGTCGGTCTCCGAATTCTCGCTTTTGGCTCCGATGGAGACTCCAGCCTCTTGTTCACCATCATCGATCTCAGAGGGCATTTATGAAAACCCCGCGTATTTTTCTCCTCGCGCTCGCCTACGCATCTCTTCTCCTCTGTTCTCTTTCAACCGGTCTCGCTCAACATAAAGGTACACTGCCAATGCTTCGCTATCTGGATCCCGATCTCCCGCTTGAAGAACGTGTGAGCGATCTCGTCGCGCGCATGACGCTCGATGAGAAAGTGAGCCAAATGTTGTACAACGCGCCTGCCATTGAGCGTCTGGGTATCCCCGAGTACAATTGGTGGAATGAAGCACTGCACGGCGTGGCGCGCGCAGGAAGGGCAACCGTCTTCCCCCAGGCGATCGGTCTCGCTGCAACGTGGGACACCGATCTGATGTTCCGTGTTGCAACCGCTATCTCCGATGAGGCCCGTGCCAAGCATCACGACGCACTGCGGAATGGGCGACGGGGAATCTACGAAGGGCTGACCTTCTGGTCTCCCAACATCAATATTTTCCGTGACCCGCGGTGGGGGCGTGGGATGGAGACTTTCGGTGAAGACCCATACCTGACAGGCCGCCTCGGAGTCGAGTTCGTCAAGGGCATGCAGGGGGATAATCCCCACTACCTCAAGACGGTCGCAACCCCCAAGCATTTTGCCGTGCACAGCGGACCCGAACCCGATCGGCATGTTTTCGACGCCATCGTGGACGAGCGTGACCTCCGCGAGACATACCTGCCGGCGTTCCGCGCGACCGTCCGTGAGGCAAACGCACAATCGGTGATGTGCGCCTACAACCGCCTCCGCGGCGACCCGTGCTGCGGAAGCAGCGAACTGCTGCAGAGGATTCTCAGAGACGAGTGGGGCTTTAGCGGCTACGTGGTCTCGGACTGCTGGGCAATTATGGACTTCTACACAACCCACAAGGTCGACAAAACAGCGCCACAGGCAGCGGCGCGGGCGCTGATCGCCGGGACCGATCTCAACTGCGGCGTGACATACGATAGCCTGGGAGTCGCGGTCAGACAAGGCCTCGTCAGCGAGCAACTCGTCGATGTCGCAGTGAAGCGACTTTTCCGCGCACGCTTCCGGCTAGGCATGTTCGATCCCCCCGAACGCGTCCCGTATGCAAACATCCCCTTGAGTGTTAACGACTCCAAAAAGCATCGGGAGCTTGCCCTTGAAGCGGCCCGCAAGTCGATCGTCCTGCTCAAAAACGAGGGCGGCCTGCTTCCGCTCAGGAAAGACCTCCGCACCATCGCTGTCATCGGCCCGAGAGCAGACGACGTCGATCTGCTGCTGGGGAACTACAACGGAATCCCCTCGGAGCCCATCACGCCGCTGGAAGGCATCAGACGAAAAGTGTCTTCGAGGACAATCGTGCTGTATGCACAAGGTTGCGATTTGGCGAAGAACACGCCATCGCTCGAAGTTGTTCCATCGAATGTGCTTTCCACAGACCGCGACGGCATGCCGGCGAAGGGTCTGAAAGCAGAATATTTTAATAATCACGACTTTCAGGGTGAGCCTTTTCTGACTCGGATTGATGAAGCGGTCGACTTCAACTGGTGGCAGGATCCTCCGGTGTCCGGGATGAGTCCTGACAGCTTCAGCGTGCGCTGGACGGGAACATTTGTCCCACCCGTATCAGGCCGCTACGCGCTCGGTGTGAGAGCCTTCGGAGGTGCCCGGCTCTTTCTGGACGACTCGCTGCTACACGAGGCAACCGACCGGCACAATGTGTTTGTGGAATGGAAGTATGTAAATCTCAACAAGGGAGTTCCCCGGCGTATGAAGCTCGAGTACTGGGATCGACGCGCCGATGCGATTGTGCAGCTCATCTGGTCAAAACCAAACCCGCGCCTCAAAGAGGAAGCTGTCGCAGCGGCAAGGGGTGCCGACGTGGTCATCATGATGATGGGGCTTTCGCCGCGTCTCGAAGGAGAGGAGATGCCTGTCGACGTTCCGGACTTCAAGGGCGGTGACCGAGTCGACATCGGGCTGCCCCGGCTTCAAGAGGATCTCATCCAAGCTGTGGCCGCAGTGGGAAAGCCTGTTGTGCTCGTGTTGCTTAACGGTAGTGCACTCGCTGTGAATTGGGCTGCGGATCACATTCCGGCGATCGTCGAAGCGTGGTACCCGGGTCAGGCGGCTGGCAGCGGCCTCGGTGATGTCCTGTTTGGCGACTACAATCCGGCCGGACGATTGCCCGTGACGTTCTACAAGTCGGCCGACCAGATTCCGCCGTTTACCGACTACAACATGAGGGGAAGAACGTATCGCTACTTTGCGGGTGAGCCGTTGTATCCATTCGGGTTTGGCCTGAGCTACACAACTTTTGCTTACGGGAATCTGCGACTCCCCTCGAGCGTGCACCCCGGAGAGAAGGTTCTAGCGTCCGTTGATGTACAGAATACGGGGAAGAGGGAAGGAGAAGAGGTGGTTCAGCTTTACGTCACGGACGTGCAGGTCACGGTGCCGGCTCCAATCCGCTCTCTGCAGGGATTGTGTCGCATCTACCTCAAGCCGGGCGAAAAGAAGAGCGTCTCGTTCTCGCTGGAACCGCGGCAGCTCTCTCTGATTGATCTTCAGAACCGTCGCGTAGTTGAGCC
>Ga0315291_10000196_pt1 | contig 75122 bp, 63 predicted proteins | sample YL17G12_20_MG_FD_203070 | JGI IMG/M metagenome (GOLD analysis project Ga0315291, IMG submission 203070) | Sediment microbial communities from Yellowstone Lake, YNP, Wyoming, USA - YL17G12_20 | ecosystem: Environmental > Aquatic > Freshwater > Lake > Sediment | place: USA: Wyoming | collected... | reverse complement strand
AAAGCCATCCACATGGAGTTGCAATCACTAAAGAGGCTCCTAATTATAGAACCAGCTTATCTTGACAATTTTTCTTAAACCTTTATATTGAATATAAGAATAGAGCTCAGAGGTCTCAAATAAGAGTTTAAAGATTCAGTAAATGAATGATAATCTCTGGGACTTTAAACAGATATAATGTTTTGATTGAAATAATGAAAAGGACTCAGCTCTTTGACCAAAACAGATCAGATGATCGCCCCACCTATGGCGGGGAGGAAAGTCCGAGCTCTCAAAGGCAGAATGCCTCGTAATTCGAGGGTCCCCTACGGGGGAACGGAAAGTGTCACAGAAACTATACCGCCCCCGCAGCAACGTGGGAGCAAGGGTGAAATGGTGGTGTAAGAGACTACCGTCCTGATAGTGATATCAGGAGCAGGACAAACCCCATTCGAGAGCAAGACCAAATATGGAAGGAGAAGCCGCCTGCTTCTTTTTACTTCCGGGTAGGTTGCTTGAGGCCGGAGGTAACCCCGGTCCCAGATAGATGATCGTCATACCTTGTATAGAGATAATCTTTCAGGGTAAACAGAACTCGGCTTATGGTCTGTTTTGGCTTAATTTTAAACAGGTAGAGGAGGTCTTTAGACCTCCATATTAAAGATAATGAGAACAAAAGCAAAGAAGGCAAAAACCTTCTGCAATAATGATTGAAAGGATTTAAAAAAAAGTGGTACTGCTTATAGGTGAACAGATCTCCTTAAGGGTGAAAAGGATCGGCTGATTATGGAAATAAAGTGGGAGTTTCCAAAATATTTAGATCTGAATAAGTGTAAAGAACTAGCAGCTGGATTAGAATTGCCTTTAGTAGTAGGGAAGATCCTGCTTAACCGGGGAATCTCGCAAGTTGAGGAAGCCAAGACTTTCTTAAGCCCTAATCTAAAAGATCTTTATGACCCATTCAGTCTTAAGGATATGGAAAAGGGAGTTGATAAAGTGATCCAGGCACTGAAAGAGAATGAAAAGATGATGATCTTCGGAGACTATGATGTGGATGGGATAACCTCAACCTCTTTAATGTATCTGGTTCTGAATAAATTAGGAGCTCAGATATCATATTATCTACCTAATAGATTAGTGGAGGGTTATGGGCTATCAGAGGAAGGAATATTAGAGGCGGAGAGAAGAGGAGTAAAACTTATCATATCAGTTGATTGCGGAGTTACTGCAAGTAATGAAATCGATTTTGCCAGGGAGAAAGGGATAGAGTGTATAATCACTGATCATCATGAACCAGCTGAAACCATACCGAAAGCCTGGGCAATTATTAATCCTAAGCAAGAAGGAGAGGAATATAAAGGCAAGGAGCTTTCCGGAGTAGGGGTGGCTTTTAAGTTTGCTCAGGCGATCTACAGGAAATTGGGACAGGATGAAAAAGAACTGGAGGAACATCTTGACCTGGTAGCTCTGGGAACTGCGGCGGATATTGTTCCTTTAACAGGTGAGAATAGAATCCTGACCAGATTCGGATTATCTCAGGTTGCTAAAACCTCTAAACCAGGTCTTAAATCTTTAATATTTATATCTGGTCTAATGGGAAAAGAGATCGGGACAGGTCAGGTGGTATTCGTCCTGGCACCCAGGATAAATGCAGTGGGAAGGTTAGGGGATGCAGAAAGAGCAATTAAGCTTTTGACTACCAAGGATGAGAGATTAGCTTCGGAAATTGCCAGGGTCTTAGATAATGAGAACCGGAAGAGAAAAAATATCGATGAGGAAACTTTAGAGCAGGCTCTGGAGTTGGTCGAAGAGGGGGTAGATCTGAAGAAAGACAAGGCGATTGTTTTAGCTTCTACCGGATGGCATCAGGGAGTTATTGGGATCGTTGCCTCAAGGATTGCTGAAAGATTCTACAGACCCACCATAATGATCTCCATAGATGGCGATGAGGGTAGAGGTTCTGCCAGGAGTATCCCGGGATTCCATTTGTTTGAGGCCTTGAAGGAATGTGAGATTCTTCTTTTAAAATATGGCGGTCATAAATATGCGGCGGGACTTTCTATCTCTTCTAAAGAAATCGAAACTTTTAAAGAGAGATTCAAACAGATCTCTGCCAGTAAACTTAAAGATGATGATTTGATTCCCAAGCTGTGCGTGGATGCCGAGATCGAGCTGGAGGAAATAAATGATGAGCTATTATCTGCCTTAGAACTTTTTGCCCCTTTTGGGCCTGGTAATCTCAAACCAGTTTTTGCTACCAGAGAGCTTGAGGTAACTGAAGAGCCTTATATAGTTGGTAAAAATCATCTACGCTTGAAGGTAAGGAAAAATGGAATGGTTATGGATGCCATAGGTTTTAATCTGGGAGATTTTGCCAAACCTTTAACGATGAGAGGGACCATGGTAGATTTAGCTTATGTGGTGGAGGTAAATATCTGGAATGGAAATACTAAAATCCAGATGCGGCTTAAAGATTTAAGGATAAAATAAAAATTTATGTCTTTGTTAGAAAGGTTTTATCAAAAAGATGAGCTGGCACTCTCCAGGCTTATTTCCTACGTTGAAAATCAGGCTCCGGATTATTACAAGGTCTTATCTTTAATCTATTCTCGAACTGGAAAAGCCTACCGGATGGGGATAACCGGTCCACCAGGTGCAGGGAAAAGCACAATAGTTGATAAGCTAAGCAATTATTTAGCTCAAAATGGAGATCAAGTTGGGATAATCGCAGTTGACCCCTCCAGCCCATTTACCGGTGGTGCGCTATTAGGTGACCGGATCAGGATGCAGGATCTAACCACCAGGAAAGGGATTTTTATCAGAAGCATGGCAACCCGGGGTTCTTTAGGTGGACTTGCCTTTACCACCAAAGAGGTAGCTTTACTTTTAGATGCTTTTGGGAAAAATTATATTTTAATTGAGACTGTAGGGGTGGGGCAAGTGGAGTTAGATATAGCTGATACCTGTGATACTACCCTGGTGGTTTTGGTCCCGGAATCAGGGGATAGTATTCAAGGAATGAAAGCCGGCTTGATGGAAATTGCAGATATCTTAGTAGTGAATAAAGCTGATCGGGAAGGGGCGAAGAGGATTGTCTCGGAGTTAGATATGATTTTAGATGTACGCAGGAAGAAGGGTGAGTGGTGCTATCCAATTGTTTCTACCGAGGCGATTAATAATAAAGGGATAGATGAATTATTAGAACGAATTTTAGAACATAGAAAATATATAACTGAAAAAGGTATTTTAGAGAAACATCGCAAAGAGCAGATTAAATCAGAGCTGAAAAAGATAGTTGAGGTAAGGATTAAAGAATTGATCGAAAAATACCTGGGTGATACTAATATAGAAAAGATAGCGGAAAAGGTCTATTCTGGCCAGGAAGACCCTTATTCAGCCGGGGAGAGGATTTTAGAGAAGTTAAACCTGAAGTTAGAATAAAAGGCAGGAGTTTATGTTTAATAAAGACGAACTTAAAAAAATAGAAGAAGAGAAAAGAATTTGGGAGGAGCTATATAAAAGCTGTAAGGCTTCCAATAAGAAATTTATCACTGTTTCCGGGGAAGAAGTTAAGCCTCTTTATACTCCACTGGATATAAAAGAGATTGATTTCGAGAAAGACATCTTTTATCCAGGAGAATATCCTTATACCCGCGGGATCAGGACGAATATGTATCGGGGAAGAATGTGGACGATGCGCCAGTTCTCCGGAATGGGGACACCGAAACAGACTAACCAGAGGTATCATTTCCTGTTAGAGAAAGGGCAGACCGGGCTTTCAGTCGCTTTTGACCTGCCCACGCTAATGGGCTATGATTCAGACCACTCTCGCTCTTTAGGAGAAGTTGGAGTTTGCGGAGTAGCAGTAGATTCTTTAAGAGATATGGAGATAATCTTCGATGGGATCAGCCTGGATAAGATCTCGACTTCTATGACCATCAATGCCCCAGCTTCCATTCTTTTTGCTATGTATATAGCGGTTGGGGAAAAGCAAGGTATCCCTTCTGAGAAATTAACCGGGACCATCCAGAATGATATCTTGAAGGAATATATTGCCCAGAAGGAATGGGTTTTCCCGCCAAAACCGCACATGCGGTTGATTACAGATATATTGGCTTTTGCTTCCCAATACGTTCCCAAATGGAATACAATTTCAATCTCTGGCTATCATATAAGGGAAGCAGGTTCTACTGCAGTACAGGAACTGGCTTTTACCCTGGCAGATGGATTTGCCTATGTAGAAGCAGGTATTAAAACAGGCCTGGATGTGGACCAGTTTGCTCCGCGTCTTTCTTTTTTCTTTAATTCACACTTAGATTTCTTTGAGGAGATTTCCAAATACCGAGCGGCTCGCAGGATCTGGGCAAGACATATGAAAAAAAGATATAAAGCTAAAAAAGAAGAATCCTGGCTCTTGAGGTTCCATACTCAAACCGCAGGATGCAGTCTAACTGCTCAACAGCCGGAGAATAATATTACTCGTACAGCTTTTGAAGCTTTAGCTGCGGTTTTAGGAGGAACTCAGAGTCTGCATACTAACTCGATGGATGAGACCTTTGCTCTACCATCAGAAAAGGCGGTTCAAATTGCCCTGAGAACTCAGCAGGTAATTGCTCATGAAACTGGTGTGGTTAATACCATTGATCCTTTAGCTGGCTCCTATTATGTTGAAGCTTTGACCAATAAGATGGAGGAGGAAGCAGAAAAATATTTTGCTGAGATAGAGAGAAGAGGTGGAGTTTTAAAATGTATAGAGGAAGGATATTTTCAGAGAGAGATAGCTGAAGCAGCTTACCGTTATCAGAAAGAGATTGAAAGTAAGGACCGGATTGTGGTTGGGATTAACGATTTTGTAATTCCGGATGAACAGGTTGAAATCCCGATTTTAAAATTAGATCCAGAAGTTGAAAAGGAACAGGTTCAGGTAGTTAAAAAGGTAAGAGCAGAAAGGGATAATGATAAGGTAAATAGGAGTCTGGAGAATTTGAAAAAAGTAGTTCAGGGTGTAGATAATACTATGCCAGCTATCTTAGATTGCGCGAGATGCTATGCGACCGAAGGGGAGATAGTAGATGTGATGAGGGAAGTTTTTGGAGAGTATATAGAACCGCCATTGATATAAAAAAAGAAAATGGAAAAAGGAAGATAAAAAAAGAAAAATTAAAAAAATGTAAGGCTTCTGCTTTTGGCGGACAGCCTTGCATTGGTTCTCGCCCGACGCAAAGGTCGGGAGTTGCGAAGATTGTAGCGTCCGACGTTTCTGTCGGGCGATAGAAAACAGGAAGGGAATTTTATGCGAAGAAAATATCGAATCCTTCTGGCTAAACCGGGTCTGGATGGGCATGACCGGGGAATCAAAGTTGTAGCAGCTGCCCTCAGAGATGCGGGATTTGAAGTTATCTATACCGGTTTAAGACAGACTCCGGAAATGATTGCGGAAGCAGCAATCCAGGAAGATGTAGATGCCATCGGGATGAGCATTTTATCCGGTGCCCATCTGACCCTTTTTCCTGCGGTTCTGGATTTATTGAAGAAAAAAAAAGGCGAGCGTATCCTTCTTTTCGGTGGAGGGATTATCCCGGATGAGGATATTACCAAGTTAGAGAAATTAGGTATAGGAAAGCTTTTCACTCCAGGTGCTACAACCGTAGAGATTATTGAATATCTCAAGTCTGCATTAAGCTCAAGCAGTAAAGAGGAAGCGATTTTCTAAAAAGAAATGACGGATGCCGGATGACGAATAGCTCGCAGGCGTCCGCCAGAGGCGGACTTGCTCCGCCACATATAGTTGAGAATTTCACATTAGACATACTATCTAGAAGATAAGATTAACTTTCAAATAGAGGAGGTAGGATGGCTTTTAATTTAGACGAGAAACAGCAGGCGGTAAGAGACCTGGCTAAGGAGTTCGGGGAGAAATATATCGCTCCGGTAGCTAAGGAAATGGACCGGAAACCACCAGAATTTCCAATGGAGCTTTTCAAAAAGATGGCAGAAAAGGGGTTTTTGGCTTTTCCGGTGAAGAAAGAATATGGAGGTCTGGGCAAAACCAAACTTGAGTATGTTACTTTGATCGAAGAGGTTTCCTGGTTTGATGCTTCCTCTGCCATAATTATGGCGGTTAATAATTTAGCAAGCTATCCGATTGAGGCTTTTGGCTCTGATGAACAGAAGAAAAAATATCTGCCCAGGATGTGCTCAGGCGGAATGGTGGGTGCATTTGCTTTAACTGAGCCAAATGCAGGCTCAGATGCGGCTAATCAGCAGACTACTGCTAAGGTGGATGGGGATTATTTCGTGATAAATGGAGAAAAAATCTTCATCACCAGCGGGAATGTGGCGGATATAATCGTAATTATCGCCAAGATAATAGAGGATGGAGATAAGGAAAAAGTCTCTGCTATTTTAGTAGAAGGAAAAACCCCTGGACTATCCTCAGAGGTTTTGAAATGGAAGATGGGATTAAGAGCTTCTACTACTGCACGGTTGAAATTAAACAACGTAAGAGTCCCGCGGACAAACCTCTTAGGTGAAGCGGGTAAAGGTTTCAGGATGTCTTTGATGACTTTGGATGGTGCCAGGATTGGTGTAGCTTCTCAGGCAGTGGGGATTGCCCAGAGAGCCTTTGATGAGTCAGTAAAATATGCCAAAACCAGGGAGCAGTTCGGAGCACCAATTGCTAAGTTGCAGGCTATCCAGTGGATGATTGCGGATATGAGCACCCGTTTAGAGGCGGCACGTATGCTGACTTACAAAGCAGCATGGATGGAAGATAAAGGGGAGAAGATCTCCAGAGAGGCGGCTCAAGCCAAGCTATTTGCCTCTGAGGCTTCAAATTATATCGTGGATCGGGCTATGCAGATTCACGGTGGATACGGTTATATTGGTGAATTCTCTGAAATAGAAAAGCTCTACCGGGATCAGAGAATTACAGAGATATATGAAGGAACTTCTGAGGTACAACGGCTGGTAATTTCCAGCGCTTATTTAAGATAGAGAGGTTGTTCATTTTGAGTCTTTAGTAAGGGCGACCCAACGGGTTGCCCTTGCTTTTTTTTAATAAATATATTGGCAGGGATAAAATCTACCTCAGACAGACTCTGTTCTTTTATTGGTAAACTTGCCCGAGAAGCGGAGACTTCGAGCTTGCCCGCCCTGTGGGCGTCTGGCATCCTATCCTATGGGTCTGTAGGAGGGGTAGGCTAGCTCGTAGCTATCGTAAAGCTTTTATTGACTGCCCCCTCTGCTGATCTAAAACTGTTATCAAAATTGTGAAGTAGTAAAAAATTTAATTTGTTTTTTTTAGATTTATTTGGATTTTAATAGTGCTGGAAGATTATTCTATCGTTAAGTTTTATCACATAAACGCAAGCTTGAAAAGCCAACATTACTAATTCATTCTAAACGCATGCACCATTTTAATCTTTAAGCCAATATAGTCACTCTCCTGAGCTAACTTATAAACTTTCCCTTGACTTGAAGCTTAAAAGTATTAAATTTTGCGGTGAACTAAAAGTTAAAGAGTTTAATCCGCCAGAGGCGGAAAGGGTTCAAGGGAAAAAACTTATGCTTAAACTTGATGATAAAGAAGTCTATTCTATAGTGGATAATTCCTTTAAGATCGATGGAGGGTCGATGTTTGGAGTGGTTCCTAAAATTATCTGGGAAAGGATGATGGTTCCGGATGAGTCAAACAGGATAACTTTAGACTTAAACCTTCTCCTGGTTAAAGCAGAAAGTAAAAACATCCTGGTCGATAGCGGAATTGGTGATACTCTGAATGAAAAACAGAAGAAGATATATGGTGTGGAAAAAGAGTCTAATCTTGAAAAAGGTCTTTTCGAGATTGGGTTAAAACCTGAGGATATTGATCTGGTTATTCTTTCTCATCTTCATTTAGACCATGCAGGAGGGATCGTTAAATTTAATTCTCAAGGTGAGAAGGTTCCCCGTTTTCCAAAAGCGAAACATGTGATACAAACCGAAGAATGGAAATATGCGCTTCAACCGGATGAGAGGACTAAAGCAACTTATATGGTGGAGAATTTTCAGGTTCTGGATGAATACGGGTTGATAGAGTTAGTGAAAGGAGATAGGGAGATTGTGCCGGGGATAAGGGTGAAATTGACTGGAGGACATACAAAAGGACAGCAGGTGGTTTTTATCCAGGGAGGGGATAAAACGATTCTTTATCCTGGAGATATAATTCCTACTATTTCTCATCTTAGAATTCCTTATGTAGCCGGTGTAGATATTTATCCCTTAGAGGTTATGGAAGTCAAAAAGAAGTTGATTCAGGATTGTCTGGAATATAACTGGATGATTGCTTTTGACCATGAGATCGAGACCAGGCTCTGTTATTTAGAAAAAATGAATGACAAGATAGAAATTAACAAAGTTCCAATTTAGAAAAAAGGTGCTTTATGTCCTTAGAGAAAAAATTAGAAGAGTTAAAGAAGAAAAGAGCAGAAGCGAAATTAGGCGGTGGTCCCAAAAGGATAGAGGAACAGCATAAAAAGGGGAAATTAACTGCCAGGGAGAGATTGGACCTGCTTTTAGATGAAGGTAGCTTTGAGGAATTCGATATGTTTGTTTTGCACCGCTGTAGAGATTTTGGTCTGGATAAACAAAGGATTTTCGGTGATGCGGTAGTTACCGGGTACGGAACCATCGAAGGCAGATTGGTCTTTGTCTTCTCCCAGGATTTCACCACGTTTGGGGGTTCATTGTCTGAAGCCCATTCAGAAAAGATCTGCAAGATTATGGATTTAGCAATGAAAATTGGTGCTCCGGTTATAGGTTTGAACGACTCCGGGGGTGCCAGGATTCAGGAGGGGGTGGTGAGTTTAGGGGCTTATGCCAATATATTTTTAAAAAACACCTTAGCCTCTGGCGTGATTCCACAGATCTCAGTTATACTTGGTCCCTGTGCCGGCGGCGCTGTCTATTCTCCAGCGATTACTGATTTCACTTTGATGGTCAAAGGGACAAGTTATATGTTTGTTACCGGACCTTCGGTAGTCAAAACGGTTACGCATGAGGAGGTAAGTTACGATGAGTTAGGTGGTGCTCTGGTTCATTCAACCAAGAGCGGAGTGGCTCATTTTGCCTGTGAAAATGAAGCAGAGACTCTTCTTATAACCCGGAAGCTTTTTAGTTTCATTCCTCTGAACAATATGGAAGACCCTCCGGATAAGAAATGCACTGACCCAGTTGAGCGAATGGATGAAGAGTTAAATTTCGTTGTTCCAGAGGAACCGGCTAAGCCTTATGATATGAAAGATGTGATAAAAAGGGTAGTGGATGATGGCGATTTCCTTGAGGTTCATAAAGACTATGCTCAGAATTTAGTGGTGGGGTTTGCGCGAATGGGTGGTAAATCCGTAGGGATTGTGGGTAATCAACCAGCAGTCTTAGCCGGGGTTTTGGACATCGATTCAGCCATTAAGGGAGCCAGGTTTGTCAGGTTCTGTGATGCTTTTAACATACCTTTAGTGGTATTTGAAGATGTGCCTGGATTTCTGCCTGGAACTGCTCAGGAGTTTGGCGGGATAATAAAACACGGAGCAAAACTACTTTATGCTTTCTGCGAGGCAACAGTTCCCAAGGTAACGGTTATTACACGCAAAGCTTACGGAGGGGCTTATGATGTTATGAACTCCAAACACGTGAGAGGGGATATAAACTACGGCTGGCCAACTGCAGAGATAGCGGTGATGGGTCCCAAAGGGGCGGTGGAAATTATATTTAAAAAAGAGATCGCTGAATCTCCTGATCGGGAAAAGGCAACTGAAGAGAAGCTTAAAGAGTTCATTGAAAAATTTGCCAACCCCTATATCGCGGCAGAAAGAGGGTATTTAGATGATGTGATTGAGCCCAAAGAGACCAGACCAAGATTAATTAAGGCTTTGTCGATGCTGGAGACAAAGAAGGATTCTAATCCGCCGAAAAAACACGGGAATATACCATTGTAAAAAGGTTCAATGGTTCAAAGGTTCAAAAGCTCAAGGGTTAAAAAAACGTAGCGTCCGACCTTTGTGTCTGATGAAAAAAATGTAGTGCGAGGTTTTAACCTCGCCAAGGCAACCCTGAAAGGGTCACACTACGAAATACAAAAATTATGTTCAAAAAAATTCTTATAGCCAATCGGGGAGAGATCGCAGTCAGAATCATCCGAGCTTGCAGGGAGCTTGGGATAAAGGCAGTTGCGGTTTTCTCTGATATCGACCGAAAAGGTTTACATGTCAGGATGGCGGATGAAGCTTATTTTATCGGGCCCTCACCTTCAGTTGCCAGTTACCTTAATATGGAAAAGTTAATTGAGGTGGCAAAGAAAGGAGGATGTGAGGGGATTCATCCGGGTTATGGCTTTTTAGCAGAAAATCCTGTGTTTGCCCGATTAGTTGAAAAAGAGGGATTAATTTTCATTGGTCCGCCTGCCTCTGCCATTGAGCTTTTAGGGGATAAGATGGCTGCCAGAAAAACGATGAAAAAAGCCGGGATCGAAGTTGTTCCCGGAACTGAAGAGCCTCTGGAATCTGAAAAGCAGGGGCTTGCAATTGTTCAAAAAATAGGTTTCCCGATTTTAATTAAAGCAGCTGGTGGTGGAGGGGGAAAAGGGATGAGGATTGTCAGAAATGAAAAAGATTTGAAAGAGGCAATGAGAGCTTGTTCTTCAGAAGCTAAATCCGCTTTTGCAGATGCTAGGATCTATATAGAGAAATATTTAGAAAAACCCAGACATATTGAGATTCAGATATTAGGTGATAAATTCGGGAATGTTATTTATTTAGGGGAGAGAGAGTGCTCAATTCAGAGAAGACATCAGAAGGTGATTGAGGAATCACCATCACCGATTGTAGATGAGGTTATGCGAAAGAAAATGGGCGAGACTGCGGTCAAAGCAGCCAAAACTGCAGGATATAACAATGCTGGCACGATGGAGTTTTTAGTTGAATCGGACAAAAACTTCTATTTTTTGGAAGCTAATACCAGACTTCAGGTAGAGCATCCGGTTACGGAGATGGTTACCGGGATCGATATAGCCAAGGAACAAATAAAGATTGCCTCTGGTTTGCCTTTAAGCTATAAGCAGGAGGATATATCCTGGAGAGGGAACTCAATAGAATGTAGAATTTATGCAGAAGACCCGTATAACAATTTTCTGCCTTCAACCGGTACGGTTTCATATTATGAAGAGCCAGCCGGTCCAGGGATCAGGGTTGATTCCGGTCTTTACGAAGGATGTGAGGTCCCGATTTACTATGATCCGATCATAGGAAAATTAATCACCTGGGGCAAAGATAGAGAGGAAGCTATTCAGAGAATGAGAAGAGCTTTAGCGGAATATCATATTTCCGGTGTGGCAACAACCATTCCTTTTCATATGCAAGTGATGGAGAATGAAAAATTCAAGCAAGGAGAATTGTCTACTCATTTTATTGAAGAGGAGTTTAATCAAGGCAGAAAAGCTCAACTCGAAGAAAATAATTATAGAATGGTGGCTTTGTTCTCGGCTTTGGCTGAATATCAAGATAAAAAAAGGATACAAGGGTTTAAGGGTTTAAGTGTTCAAGGAGAGAAGATAAAAGAAAGTCAGTGGAAGGTGGAGGGGAGAAGAAGAGGATTAAGAAAATTTGGAATTTAAGTATAAAGTAATACTTTAAAGCACATATGAAATACATTGCTAATATTGAAGATAAGAGTTTTGAAGTTGATATAATCGAGACTGACGGTAAACTGATAATAAGGCTTGATGGTCAACCAGTTACGGTTGATTTTGTGCGAATTAAACCACCAAATCTTTTTTCATTTCTGGTGGATAATCAATCGTTTGATGTGGAGATAGTGAAAAATGAAGAAGGGTACTGGGTAAATTTTAATGGAAGAAGATATGAATGTGTTTTAGAAGATGAGAAAATTCAAAGGATAAAAGATATTGCTGGTTTTAAAAAAGAGATTTTGCATGATAGAGAACTTAAATCTCCAATGCCTGGTTTAGTCGTTGCCATAGAAGTTAAAGAAGGGGAGATGGTGAAAGCGGGGCAGGGAGTTGCCATAGTTGAAGCGATGAAGATGGAAAATGAGTTGAAAGCTAAATTTGATGGTAAAGTAAAAAAAGTCAGGGTGAAACCGGGACAGGCAGTGGAAAAAGATGAAGTGATGGTAATTTTTGAATAAAAAGGTTCAAGGGTTTAAAAGTTCAAAAGTTCAAAGGAGAGAAAACATTAGTCAGGATTCGTTGAGAATGTGAGGATTTTTCGTAGTACGAGGCTTTTAGCCTCGCCAAGTGATTAGGCTGGTTCGCCAATGTACGGGAAATCTAATTCCCGCACAAACAGAAAGCTTCGCGCTATGAACTATAGCTACCTGCCACAACCTACTTGCGTAAAGCCATGAGGAAACTTAAAGGAGCAGATTAATGGAAGATAAGCGGAAATTCTTAACCAGCTCAAATATCTCTCTTCAGGAGCTTTACACTCCTGAAGAGCTTGCAGATTTTGATTACCAAAGGGACTTAGGTTATCCGGGCAAATATCCTTTTACCCGCGGGGTACAGAAGGATATGTATCGAGGTCGCTTGTGGACGATGAGGCAGTATGCTGGTTTTGGAACTGCCTTAGAGACTAATAAAAGGTTCAAATATCTTTTAGAGCAAGGGCAGACTGGCTTGTCAGTTGCCTTTGATTTACCAACCCAGATAGGTTATGATTCTGACCATCCATTATCCTCAGGTGAAGTGGGGAAAACGGGAGTGGCAATCGATACGCTTAAAGATATGGAGATACTCTTTGATAAAATACCTCTAGATAAAGTTAGCACCTCAATGACCATCAATGCTACAGCTTCAATCCTTTTAGCGATGTATGTGGCTTTAGCTAAAAAGCAAAATGTCCCCCTAAATCTACTTTCCGGCACGATTCAAAATGATATTCTAAAAGAATATATTGCCAGAGGAACGTACATTTTTCCCCCTCATCCTTCGATGAGACTTACTACTGATATTTTTAAATACTCCAGTGAAAATCTTCCAAAATTTAATCCAATAAGTGTTAGCGGTTATCATATCAGAGAGGCGGGGGCAACTGCAGTTCAGGAAGTTGCTTTTACATTAGCTAATGGCATAACCTATGTGCAGGCAGCGATAAATTCCGGGCTGAAAGTGAATGATTTCGCTAAAAGGGTTTCTTTTTTCTTGAATTCTCACAGTAATTTCTTTGAGGAGATAGCCAAGTTCAGAGCCGCCAGGAGGCTCTGGGCGAAAATCATAAAAGAGAGATTCGGGGCAGAAGAAGATGTATGTAAATTAAGATTTCACACTCAGACTGCAGGATGCACCCTTACTGCCCAGCAGCCTGAAAATAATATAATTAGAGTAGCCCTGCAGGCACTTTCCTCAGTCTTAGGAGGGACTCAATCATTACATACCAATTCTATGGATGAGGCATTAAGCCTTCCCTCTGAAAAGTCTGCTCAGATAGCCTTAAGGACTCAGCAGATTATTGCCTATGAGAGTGGGGTCACGGATACAGTAGATCCCTTAGCCGGAGCTTATTTTATTGAAGCCCTGACTAATAGATTAGAGGATGAGGCGAGAAAATATATAGATTATATTGTAAAGAATGGTGGTGCATTATGGGCGGTAGAATCTGGATATTATCAGAAAGAGATTCAGAAAAGTGCTTATGAATATCAGAAGATGATAGAATCAAAAGAGAAGGTGATTGTAGGTGTGAATAAGTTTGAAACCAAAGCCGAGAAAGAGAAAAGAAAGAGGATTTTTAAAGTTAGTAAAAAAGGAACATCTGAGCAGATAAAAAGATTGAAAGAGGTAAAAGAGAAAAGAGATAAAGAAAAAGTGAGAAAATCGCTGGATGAGTTGAAGAATAAAACTAATACGGCTGAGAATTTAATGAATCCGATAATTCAAAGCGTAGAGGCCTATGCCTCAATTGGCGAGATCTGTGAGGTGTTAAAAAGCGTTTGGGGAGAGTATGAACAGAAAGTGATAATATAAAATAGTTCAAAGGTTCGAAAGTTAACAAGGAATGTCATTGCGAGGAGCGTAGTGACGAAGCAATCTTCCCGGAATAAGCAGAGTGCTTCGCTCCTTATAGTCGCTCGCAATGACAGAACAGTTGAGGATTGAAGAAATGAAAATTGAAAAAGTAGAACATATCGGGATTGCGGTAAAAAGTATAGATGATGCTGCTAAGTTCTATGAGGGTATCCTGAATCTCAAGTTAACAGAGAAAATTGAGGTTCCTCAGAGAAAAATCAGAATTGCTTTTGTGGAGGTATCTGAAACTAAATTAGAGCTTTTAGAGTCTATGGAGGAAGGGAGTGTTATTGATAAATTCATTCAGAAAAAGGGAGAAGGGATTCATCATATTTGCTTTGAGGTGGAGGAATTTGATAAGGTTGTAGATGAGCTAAAGTCGAAAAAGGTTGAATTGGTGGACGAACCCCGGACAGGTGCAGAAGGGAAGAGAATCGTTTTCCTCCAGCCTAAAAATGCTTTCGGGATTTTGATTGAGTTGAAAGAGAAGTAGCACAGCTGATTGGAATGATTAAGCAGATGGAATAAATAGCAGATTGTAGAACATTCGCCCAACACGATGATCGGGCTTTACGAAGGACGAGAGCGTGTAGGTCGTAGCGTCCGACGTTTCTGTCGGACGCAAAAGATTCGCCCGACACAAAGGTCGGGCACTGCGAATAAAGAAAGATAAAAAAGTGAGGAACAAGATGGGTCTTTTTGAGATGATGGAGGAGAAAGGGCATGAGCAGTTGATCTTCTGCTACAATCAGCCCACTCAGCTAAAAGCCATAATCGCCATTCACGATACTACCCTGGGAAAAGCTGTGGGTGGTTGCAGGCTCTGGAAATATAATACCGAGAAAGAGGCGATTACAGATGCTTTGATTTTGTCTGAAATTATGACTTATCAATCTGCTATCTCGGATTGCGATACCGGCGGGGGCAAAGTAGTTTTGTGGCATGATTTTGAAGAAGAGGCAGATGAGGCTTATTGTCGTGCTTTAGGAAGGTATATCGAGGGGCTAAAAGGAAGGATTGTGACCTATCCAGATTTAGGCACTGATACTCAGGAGATGAAGTACATTCGAAGAGAGACGGAGCATGTCCTTTTTTATGAGACCTCCTCAGGTTTGAGAGCGGAAAGCTCAGAGCTTACCGCTTACGGTGTTTACTGGGGGATGAAAGCCTGCGTTAAAGAGCTTTATGGTATATCCTCTTTAGATGGGCTTACCGTGGCAATTCAAGGAGTAGGGAGCGTAGGTCGAATACTGGCTGATTATCTCAAGGAAGAAAAAGTAAAGCTTATCGTTACTGATTTGAACTACGATTCCATCAAAAAAGTTCAGGATAAATATCCGGATACAATCATTGCCAACCCTGAAAAAATCTTAACCTGTGAGTGCGATATCTTTTCTCCCTGTGCCTTGGGTCCTGTATTTACCAGGCAGAATATAAATGAGCTTCGTTGTAAAATCATTGCCGGAGGGGCATATAATATTTTAGAAGAGGCTTCATTAGCGGAGGAGCTTTTTAATAGAGGGATTCTATATGCGCCTGATTTTGTGATAAATAGTGGTGAGCTTTTCATGACAGCAGATGCCTTAAAGATTTTATCCAAGGAGGAGGCTTTAGCCTCGGCTAAAAAGATCTATGATATAATGGCAAAAGTACTGGCTATATCCAGAAGAGGAAATATCTCCCCTTATAAAGCTGCTTACCAATTGGCAAAAGAAAGGATAAAAAAAGTAGGGGATATAAAAAATATTTTATGTTGTATCTAAAAAACAGTTCAATGGTTTAAAGGTTCAAAAGTTTAAAGGTAAAAAAGAAAATTAAACTGTTTACAATAAGAGTTCTTATCAAGGAAACAAAAGGATAGAAAAAAGTATGAATAAGAAGTATAGTTTTAGAATCCTGGTGATTAACCCAGGTTCGACCTCTACCAAGGTCTCAATCTTTGAAGATGAAAAGGAGCTTTTTGGAAAAGCAATCTCCCATAGCAAATTAGAACTGGAGCCGTTTAAAAGAGTCTGGGATCAATATGAGTTCAGAAAGAAACTGATTAAAGACTTATTGGAAGAGTATGAGATCAAGCCAGAAACTCTTTCGGCAGTAGTAGGTAGAGGTGGACTTTTCAGGCCAGTGGTTGGTGGAACTTATCTGGTAAATGAACTGATGATCGAGGATGGTAGAAATGCTTTTGGAGGAGAGCATGCGGCTAATTTAGGTGCGGTTTTAGCTTTTGGGCTTGGCTGGGATTATCATATACCCGCTTTCATTGTGGATCCACCCTCTGTGGATGAATTCGAAGAGTACTCCCGCTATTCAGGTTTGCCGGAGTTTCCCAGGAAAAGTCTTTTTCATGCACTAAACGTAAAAGCCACAGCCCGATTAGCCGCTAACGATTTGAAGAAAAAGTTAGAGGAGACAAATCTGATTGTGGCTCATTTAGGAGGTGGAGTTACCGTAGCGGCTTTGAAAAAGGGAAGAGCAATTGATGTTAATAATGGCTTGCATAGTGGTCCCTTTACTCCGGAGAGGTCTGGAACTTTACCGATGTTTGATTTTGCGGAATGGTGTTTTTCCGGGAAAGTGACTTTAGAACAGGTGAAAAAAAGGATGGTGGGTGGTGGTGGTCTGGTGGCTTATTTAGGGACGAATGATGCTAAAGAAGCGGAAAAAAGAATAAAGCAAGGCGATAAGAAAGCAGAAATTATTTATAATGCAATGATCTATCAGATTGCCTGTGAAATTGGTGCCAGAACTGTAGCCCTCAAGGGTAAGGTGGATGCTATCGTTTTAACCGGAGGATTGGCTTACTCGGATATGGTGGTTGAGAAGTTGAGAGAATATGTAGGTTCTGTTGCGAAGATATTAGTCTATCCAGGACAGGATGAGATGAAGGCTTTGGCTTTAGGTGCTCTCAGGGTGTTAAGAGGGGAGGAGGAGGCAAAGATCTATCCGGAGGCAGTTAAATAAAAAAGAAGGTTCAAGAGTTTAAGGGTTCAAGAGGGAAAAAGAAAATGACGAATAATTTATAACGAGTGCCGAGCAGAAAAATGCGTAGGGGAGGAGCTTGTCTCCTCCCGATTTCTTTTTAGGTTTTTATATCTTTAAAATAGAATGGAGGCTGAATCTTCAAGACCTTGACTGCATTTTGTTACATTTAAGTAGTAGGAAGGATGTTATTATAGGGGAGTTAGACAGGAATGTCTCACCTACGGTAAGGGTTTTGCGTTATCAGGAATCTTGAGCTGAAATTTCTTTTCCGAAATAGATGAATTTATTTGAATTTCCAAAAATTTAAGCCGGAGCTTCTCTTTTCCATCCAATGATTTTATCTCAATGGTCTGAGGGAGTTTTATCCCGCTGAATTTCCCAAAATCTTTATATTCTATTACAAATCCCTGGGCTTTTTCTTGTTCTATCTCAAATGAATTCAATCTCTCCCAGATACTCCTTCTTAAAAGTGATTCTTTTTTATCCAGCCAGAATTTTCTTTTCCACATTTGAATGCTATCTTCATAGATATAGTTTTTCTGGTCAGCTCCGGTATAATAAGCCCTGTCTTCCTTTATCCGGATTTCAACTGCAAGAATTTTTAAAAGACAGAAAAGGCTGATCTCATTCTCGTAAATAGAATCATAAGAGCAGTTTTGAGTGATACCTTTATAATATTTTTTTAGACGGGGAAAATAAAAAAGTAAGGTATCGCTATAGACTACTCCAGATATGTAGTCGGGACCTAAAAAAGCATTTACTCTGAAGGCAAGACTATCCGGTTTTTTTAAAAATAGTTCTAAGTCTCCGGAGAAAATTCCCTGTTTAGATTTGTAGTTGAAGTTTATAAGCGAAGAAGAGGTTTTGATCTGGCTTTGATTTGAAATCGCTTTTTCTAATACTTTTTGCGGAGTAAGCTCCTCTGGAGGAGGTTTCAGGCGAGACGCTGGATAACAGTTGAAAAAAAAGAGAATTAAATAAAAAAGTAAAAGAAGGCTTATCAACTTCATGTTTATTATTCTGAAGGAGTCCCCTACGGGATGACTGAAGAATCTGGAGATTCTTCGTCCGCCTGTGGCGGGACTCAGAATGACAGTAGAGGATATTGAAATCTTAAAACCTGAATCTTTTTCATACATAGATAAGCCGGATAAACTCCGGACCTGCGAAGAGAGTTCCAAAAAAGAGGATAAATGGTTTGAAAATAGACCAGAGTATTCCAAGATTTAAAAAATAATCTAAAAGGATCACGCCTAATAAAACATAAGGTGCATATTTTTGAATCTGACTTAACTGGATATAATATCTGGGAGGTAAAAGACCACTTAAGATATGGGAACCATCTAAGGGTTTTACCGGGATGAGATTGAAGACTGCTAAAACTAGGTTCAATTGTATTCCCTTAACCAGCATTATCAGGAAAAGTTGCTGGGTAGAAGGTTCTGAGCTAAGAGTGTAGGGTGTGATAAGTAACCTGAAGATAAGTCCGAAAATTAAAGCTAAAAGCATATTTGAGCCAGGTCCAGCCAAGGAGACCCAGAGCTCATCTTTATGAGGATTTTTAAAATTGAAAGGATTTACCGGTACTGGCTTTGCCCAGCCAAAGCCATAAAAATAGAGAAGCACCAGCCCGACTATATCGATATGGGAAAGCGGATTTAAGGTGAGCCTTCCAGCTTGTTTGGCAGTAGAATCGCCTTTACGGTATGCCATCCAGGCATGGGAGTATTCATGCACGGTTATAGCGAAAAGAAGAGGAGGGGTTATTATCAGATAATATACAAGTCGATCCATTTTATTTCCTCGAAACAAATCCACTTTCTTTTATATAAAAACGCCACTTTTTCTCTTTTCCTTTTTCTACCCCAATCCGGTTAGTAGAAACGATTTTTCCTGTAGATTCACCTCTATCTTCTACATAGATGGCCTCAGAGCAGAGGTCAGCCCCGTATAAGGCTCTATCTATTCCCATAGCCAGACATAACTTTCCTGGACCGTTGGTTAGTTCTTCCATTATTTCTGTTTTCCTTTTTTGTTTCATCGTTTCGATTCCTTGTTCCGGCTCTAAGGCTCGAATTAAAACTGCGGCTGGGTATCCATTTCTTTCAGTGACGAAATTCAGACAATGGTACATTCCGTAGGTTAAATAGACATAAGCATATCCTGGATTTCCAAACATAACCTTATTTCTTTCAGTCATTCCTCTATGAGCATGAGAGGCAGGGTCATTCAGGCCGATATAAGCTTCGGTCTCCACAATCTTTCCGGAAAGTTTTTCTCCATTCTTATGCACAACTAAATATTTACCTAATAACTCTTTTGCCACCTTTAAAGTTGAGCGATTGTAAAACTTTCTCTGTAGTATTTTTCTCATAACTTGTTAAGTTGGTTCGGGTCACCAGGATTACTCAGCATTAGGCAGGGGAAAAATCCAATTCCCTAACCAACGAAGATACAGCTTTAAGCTCATCTAAGGTTTCTTTTATTTTTCTTTTAACAAAGGGATGACTTTCTGTTTTAGATAAATCGATAATTGCCTTTATTCCATTTTTATCTCCTATCTTTCCTAAAGCTTCTACTGCAAAACCTCTTTCAGCCCAATCCTCTGATCTTAATTTTTCTAAAAGATATGGAACCGCACGAGGGTCTTTAAGTTTTCCTAAGGACTCGATAGCTAGATACCTGGTATTATCGACTGAGTCGGTCAAAACTTTCAAAAGAGGGTCAACTGCTTTTTGTCCCAGTTTAACCAGAGAGATTGAAGCGGTCATCCTCACGCTGAAATGTTTATCTTTCAAAGCTTTAATCAGAAAATCTATTGCTACCGGATTATTCAAATCCCCCAATGAAACTGCGGCACTTTTTCTTACTACTTCCACTGAATCGTTTAACATAAAGCTTATATTATTTAAAATCGTGGTATCTCCTATTTTACCCAGAGAGGAGCAAGCATTCGCACGGATGCTGAAATCGGGGTTATCCAGTAAATCTGAAAGTGGTTGAACTGCTCTTTTATCTTTTATATCTCCTAATATCCGGGATGCAGTTTTGATTTTATCTTTGTTTTCACTTTTCAGACAATCGATCAAAGGGAGAACTGCCGGCTCACTAATTTTACCTAAAATATCAACCAAGGCTAAAATCTCCCTGGCATCCTGAGTTTCTAATTTATCAACTAGAAAAGGAACTGCATCTTTTCCCATCTCTATTAAAGCTTTTTTAGATGGTTCTACCAAATCTCGGTATTTTTCTTCAGCCGAGGAGGCTTTGATGAAAAGTTCATCAACCTGCGATTTTAAGTCTGAAGAAAAAGATAAAGAAAAAAGATTAACAAAAATTATTGAAACTAAATATAAGAAAAAAGAACGCATAGATAATTTCTCTTATTTATAAATTCTAACACTATTCAACTTACCACCGCACCTAAGGCTATGGACAAAAGTTTAGTCTCAGCTGAATCCGAGCGCGAAAGCAAGACGATCGGAGCTCCTCCTCCAACTACTATTCCACCCACTTTAGCTCCGGCTAAATAGATTAATCCTTTAACCAGGATATTGCAGGAGGAAATGTTTGGACAGAGGAAGATGTCTGTTTCTCCTGAAACGGGTGAGATAATCCCTTTGGTCTGTGCGGATTTGGAATCGATAGCTACATCAAAGGCTATGGGACCATCCACTATCACGTCTTTTATCTCACCTCTTTCAGCCATCTTTGAAATTATAGAGGCATCGATGGTCTCCGGCATATCCGGATTTACCAATTCCACTGCAGCCAGGCAGGCAGTTTTGGGTTTTTCTATTCCTAACTTTTTTGCAACCTCAATCGCGTTTTTCAAGATATCGATTTTCTTCATAATATCAGGCGCGATATTCATCCCGCCATCGGTTATAAGCATAAGCTTGGGATATTTTTCTACTTCCATCACTGCTACATGGCTCAAAAGCTTTCCGCCTTTAAGCCCTTTTTCCTTATCCAGCACCGCTTTTAAAAGAGTAGGAGTGTCAACTTTCCCTTTCATCAGCATATCAGCTTTCTTCTGTTTAACCAGCTCAACCGCTAAGGAAGCTATTTTCTGAGGCTCTTTCTCTCCTAAAATCTCTAATCGACTTAAATCAAAGTTTAATTTTTTACATAAACTCTCGATTTTATCCGGATCGCCAATCAGAATCGGAGAAATAATCTTTTCTTCAGTAGCAATCTTAACTGCTTCTATTATCTCCTCGCCCTCTGCACCGGCAATTACCAGGTATTTTTTCTCTTTGTTTTTGACTGATTCGAGAAGCTCTTTAAAACTCTTTATCATCTTTACCCTCTGAGAAAGTCTAACTTCTGTTTTCCAATTTATTTCACGTAAGTAAGCCAGCCGTATTTATCTTCAGCCTCACCTGAAACTATCTGAAAAAACTTCTCCTGTAATTTTGCAGTTATAGGACCTCGTTTTCCTGAACCGATGCTCACCTTGTCGATTGAGCTTATCGGGGTAATCTCTGCAGCACTACCTGTAAAGAAAACCTCATCTGCGATATAGAGTGCCTCACGGGGAATAGTTTCCTCGATGGCCTTTATTCCTAACTCCTGGGCTAAATAAAGCACCGTATTACGAATAATTCCAGGTAGAATAGAGGAACCAAAGGATGGAGTGATTAAGGCTCCATCCCTGACTATGAATATATTCTCACCGCTTCCCTCGCTTACATATCCATAAACATCCAGGGCAATTCCTTCGACATATCCATGTTCTTTGGCTTCTAATTTTATCAACTGGGAGTTCATATAGTTGGCTCCGCTTTTTGCCATAGCTGGAAATGTGTTAGGTGCCATCCTGTTCCAGGAGGAGACACAAACCGGAACGCCATTCTCCAGGGCATCTTTGCCCAGATACTTTCCCCATTTCCAGACTGCAATGGAGACATCTATGGGACAGCCGGTTGGATCAACTCCTAATTGTTCGTATCCGCGGTAAGCCACCGGTCGAATATAACATTCGTCTAATTTATTGACTTTAATAAGATCAATTATTGCCTGATTTATCTCCTCTTTAGTAAAGGGGATTTTCATCCGGTAGATCTTGGCAGAATTAAAAAGCCTGTCAGTATGTTCTTTCAACCGGAAAATAGCTGAACCTTTTTTGGATTTATAACATCTGGCCCCCTCAAAAACACTGGAGCCATAATGCACCACATGGGAAAGGACGTGAATCTTGGCATCATCCCAGTTTACAATCTTTCCATTCATCCATATTTTTTCAACTTTTTCAAACGGCATACAATCCTCCTTTTTTAATTAGGTCTTAGGTAATAGGATATAAAGACTCATAATAATAGTATTTAAGGTAAAGTTATGATTTAAGTTTTTCTAATGAATTTTCCAGTCCTTTTAACATTTTTCCACACTCATTATATCTTTCAATATATTTTATTACAGTCTCCCTCTATGCTGTCTACTACTTGCCACCCCCAACGCAATCGACATAAACTTGGTCTCGTGTGAATCAGCCCTTGAAGTTAAAACCACTGGTACTTTTGTGCCTAAGACGACAGCGGCGCATTTGGCTTTGGCGAATTCAACTAAAGTTTTGTATATGACATTTCCAGTTTCTATATCCGGACAGAGGAGGATATCTGCTTTTCCTGCAACAGGGCTTTTCACCCCTTTTATTTTGGCTGACTCTTCGGAGATGGCATTATCTAAGCCAAAAGGACCATCTACTATTGCTCCTTTGATCTGTCCCCTTTTTGCCATCATTGACAGACAGGCGGCATCTACAGTTGCTGGCATCTTTTCTGGATTGACCTTTTCCGTTGCCGCAATACAGGCAACTTTGGGTTTTTCAATTCCTAAAGATATTGCTAAATCAACAGCATTCTGTATTATCTGAGCTTTTTCCATAAGGGTGGGAGCGATATTTATGGCCGCATCAGTTAGGAGTAAAAGTCGAGGAAAATCCGGTATCTCGAAAACCGCTACATGGGTCAGAAGTTTTCCAATGGCTAGCCCTTTTTCTTTATCTAAGATCCCCTTCATAAAAATACCAGTATCTAAAAGCCCTTTCATCATCAAATCTGTTTTTCCCTGATTGATCAACTGGGTGCAAAAAAGTGAGGCTTTCAGCGGATCCTGCTCCTCAACTAATTCATACTCTGAGAGGTCCATCTTATTTTTATCAGCCAGTTCTTTTATCTTTTCCTTGGAACCAACTAAAATACATTGAATAATTTTTTCTCTGCGAGCATGATCTAAAGCTAAGAGTACTTCTTCATCTTCAGCCTTAGCCACAGCGATTATTTTAGGTCCGATTGATTTGGCTAAGTTTAATATCTCCCTTAGTTCCTTCATAGATTTCCCTTGCCAAAAAAGTTCGGTATAATATATTGATTAAGAAGATATTTATCAACAGAAAAAGAGAAAATCAAAGAAGGTCTGGTTATTCTGTCAAACTAAGTAAAACATTTCAGTACAAATGGGAGGTTGTTTATGAAGAAATCAATCATTTTCTTTATCTGCCTTGATATTTCAGCTCTGATATCATGTGGTCCTCAGAGGATGAAAGAACAAAACGGTCTGTTTCCTGTAGTTCAGAATGGTAACTGTGGTTATATCGACAGGACAGGAAAGATGGTCATCACCCCTCAGTTTGATGACGCTGGGACTTTCACTGAAGAATTGGCACCTGTGGAGATTAACGATAGATGGGGCTATATTGATAGGACGGGGGAAATGGTCATCCAGCCTCAGTTCGATAAAGCCTGGTCCTTTTCCGAGGGGTTGGCACATGTAGAGATTGAAAATAAGTTTGGTTATATTGATAAGTTGGGGAGAGTTGTCATTAAACCTCAGTTCGATGGGGTTTTGCCTTTCACCGAGGAACTGGCACGGGTTGAGATTGGTGAAAAGTTTATTTTTATCGACAAAAAAGGGGGGATAGTGATTGATAATCCGGAAATAAGTTATGCTTGGCCTTTTATCGAAGGATTGGCAAAAGTAGAAATTGGCGATAAGTGGGGTTTTATTGACAAGAAAGGCAAATTGGCCATCAAACCACAGTTTGATGGAACTGGGTACTTTTCACAGGGGCTGGCACCTGTAGAAATTAAAGGTAAAGATGGTTATATCGATAAAACCGGTAGGATAGTTATTAAACCTCAGTTCGACGAAGCTGGGCAATTTTTCGAAGGATTAGCACCAATAATTATAGGAGGAAAGGGAGGGTATATAGATAAAACCGGAACGATAGTTATCAAACCTCAGTTTGATTATGTTTTACCGTTTAGCGAAGGATTGGCGCTTATAAAGATTGGCGAAAAGTGGGGATATGTCGACAAGACAGGTAAAACGATGATCAAACCAGTATTTGACGAAGCAAAAGATTTTCACAAGGGATTAGCAGAGGTGAAAATTGACAATGTATGGGGTTATATCGACAAGACAGGAAAATATGTTTGGAATCCTGCAGAGAAATAATAACGTCAGGGATAAGCCCATATACTATGGAAAATATATCCCTCTCCTTTTTAAGGAAAAGATAGGGGAGAGGTTTTAAAAAATTCTTGCCAAAAATAGTTTATATGCTATACTTATAAATGGATAAGTAAGTTACATATCAGAAAGTTTTCCGTCAGGTCAGGGAACCTGACGGTCACATAGGTTGTGAAATAATCTCAATTGGAAGGAGGTTTTTATGGCCTTCTGTCCTTTCTGCGGGGAAGAAATAGCTGAGGGGAAAACTTTTTGTCAACGATGTGGTTACTCGAACAGTTTAGCACTTCCGTATCCTTCAACTAAGGTTGATTTTTCTAATTTATTATTAGCTTCCCTGGGATTGATTTCCGGAATAGGCTCCTGTGTTTTTTCTTTGCTCTCATATTACAATTATATAGGTTTTATTCTGGTTATCTCTGCAGTTGTTTTATCTGGTGTTTCTCTGGAGAAGCTAACTAAGAAATTTGATTCCGTTCCGATTAAAGTTCTTTCAGTAATTGCTCTGGTTTTTGCTGCGGCTGGTTATCTTCTTTTTATTTTCTATAACTCCCGTATGCCCGGTAGTGGTAGCCACGCATGATTTTGTAGCGTCGGGTTTTATATCCGACGTGAAAAAACGTCAGGGACAGGCCCTGACGCTACGAAATAAGGGAGCATCCTACAAGTTTTAGTACTCTTTTTCTTTTTCTTCTCCTGTCAATACCCTTAAGGCTCCTAAGGTTAAAGCCTCCATCTCATCCTCACCTGGGAAAACCAGAACTTTGGAGAGAAAATCGACCCTCTGTTTAATCATATTTATCAATCTTTCCGAATTGGCTATCCCTCCGGTGAGAACAATCGCATCTACTTTGCCAGATAGAGTGGTTGCCATTGCCCCGATCTCTTTGGCGATCTGATAGACTATTGCCTCATAGATCAGTTTTGCTTTTTGATCTCCAGAATCGATCATTTTTTCAATTTCTACCACATTGTCTGTGCCAAAGTAAGCTAAGAGTCCACCTTTTTTGGTTATCTTATCATATATTTCGGTATAAGTATATTTGCCAGAGAAACAAAGCTTGGCTAAACCAGTTACGGGTAAACTTCCACATCTCTGAGGAGAGAAAGGTCCACCATCATTAGCATTATTTACATCGATCATCTGCCCTTTTAAATGCGAACTAACGCTGATACCTGAACCGAGATGCACGATGATCAAGTTCAACTCCTCATATCTTTTCCTCAGTTCAAAAGCAGCTTTCCTTGCTACCATTTTTATATTCAAGGCGTGAGAGAGACTTTTTCTCTCCAACTCCGGCATACCGGAAATGCGGGCAATAGGTGGGAATTCATCTACTGAGACCGGATCAACAATGAAGGCAGGTATCTCAGTTTCTGTGGTTAATTCATTAGCGATTAATGCCCCCAGATTAGAAACATGGTCTGCCTGGACATTTCCAGCTCTTATATCTGAGAGCATCTTCTGGTTAACTCGGTAGGTGCCACTGGATAAAGGTTTAAAAGCACCTCCTCTTCCTACCACTGCAGAAAGGTTCGTGATTTTCAGATTGTTCCTTTTCAAAAACTCTAAAACAATATTCTTTCTGTAATCCAACTGGTCTAAGGTCTTGGGATAGTCTTTAAGCTCATCTGCAGAATGTCTTAAAACCTTCACGATCAGAGGATTTTTATCCTCATACAGAGCTACCTTGGTGGAAGTTGCCCCGGGATTGATGCTTAAGATTTTATAAGACATGTTAGACGTTAGACGGAAAACGTGAGACGATTCTTATCGTTATCCAATATCTTCCATCCGTTATTTTCTATTTTAATTTCCCCTCTTCCTTCTTCCATCTTCCTTTGCTAAGAGCAGACACATAAGCCTACCATTTTTTATCTGTCATCCTTCATACGTCATTCGATATATTTTATTACGCATGTCTCTGTCTGAATTTCTTAACTTCGGCGATCCTGGCTTTGGCTAAGATATTAGCGGCTTTGTAGGTTGGTATTTTCGATTCCTCAGAAATCTCTAAGATTCTTTTCATAATATCATAAATTCCAGTTGCCTGTTTTATCGCTTTTTCTCTGATATACCCCCCTAATTCATTAGCCACATTGATCATACCGCCTGCACCGATTACAAAATCTGGCGCATATAGTATTCCTTTCTTATGCAAGATCTCCCCATATTTTTCCTCCGCCAGTTGATTATTAGCTGGACCAGCGATGATCTTCACTTTAAACTTCTCAGTAGTTTCAGCATTTATCACTCCGCCTAAGGCACAGGGTGAGAAGACATCTGCTTTAACTTCAAAGATCTTTTCTGGCGAAACGATCTCTGCATCTAACTCCTGCCTGGCTTTCTCGGTTTTCTCCGTTATAATATCCGCAACGATCAATCTGCATCCTGCCTCTTTCAATTTCTGAGCCAGATGATACCCAACATGACCCACACCTTGAATCGCAACCGAGATACCTTCCAGAGATTTTCTATTAAAAACTTTCTCCACACAGGCTAAAAGTCCGTTGTATAGACCGATAGCAGTGATGGGGCCCGGATCTCCGCTTCCTCCTAAAGCCCTGGATAGACCTACTACATATTTGGTCTCGTAGCGAACTATCTCCATATCCTCAACTGAGGTTCCAACATCTTCGGCAGTGATATATCTTCCGTTAAGACCTTGCACAAATCTTCCAAATGCTCTTAAAAGTAATTCGTTTTTATTTTTTAGAGGGTCTCCAATAATCACCCCTTGACCTCCACCAAAGTTAATCCCAGCAGCAGAGGCTTTATAAGTCATAGCTTTAGAAAGAAGCAATACGTCTTTTAATGCCTCCTCCTCAGATTTGTAAGGAAACATCCTTACTCCGCCAATGGCCGGTCCTAAGGTGGTATCATGGATAGCGATGATTCCCCGGAGCTGTGCTACTTTATCCGAGCAGAAGATTATCTGCTCATGCTGGTCTTCAGCTAAAGATTCAAAAATTTCCATCGTTTAATTAATTTTTTAGTTTGTAAATTAGTAGTGCGACCCTTTTAGGGTCGCCTTAGCGAGGCTAAAAGCCTCGCACTACGAAAGCTTCCTGGTAAACCTGAAGGTTTACGCTCCATAATTACGTTCACGAAAAACGAATAACGTTCACGTTTTTTCCTAAACCCAGTTCGGTTTTCTTTTCTGTAAAAATGCCTCCATTCCTTCTTTTGCCTCTCCCGCTGCAAAACATTCTCCAAAGGCATCTACTTCAAAGGAACTACCTGTGGCAAAATCTGTTTCCACTCCCCGGCCGATCACCCTTTTAGCCTGTCTGACTGCAGTTGGTCCTTTGGAAGCAATCTTTTTTGCCATCTCCATACAGACTTCCATCAGGTTATCATGGGGGACCACTTGATTAACCAGTCCGATATTCAAAGCAGTTTGAGCATCGACCATATCTGCAGTTAAAATCAACTCTTTAGCTTTAGCAGCACCGACCATTCGAGCTAATCTTTGAGTTCCGGCAAAACCGGGAATTACTCCTAAGTTCACCTCCGGCTGTCCTAATTTGGCTTTATCTGAGGCTATCCTGATGTCACAAGCCATAGCTAACTCACATCCACCGCCTAAGGCGAAACCATTGACCGCGGCAATGACCGGCCTATCCTGAGATTCTATCAGGGAGAAAACTTTTTGTCCCATCTCAGAGAAATCTATTGCCTGCTGTCTGGTCATATCCTTCATCTCAGCAATATCCGCTCCGGCCACGAATGCCTTTCCCTCTCCAGTAATTATAATGACTTTGATCTTTTCATCTCTACTCCACTGATGGGCTATATCGTTAAGCTCATGAATGGTCTCAGTATTTAAGGCATTTAACTGCATAGGTCGATTGATTTTTATTATGCCGATACTGTCTTTAATCTCAGTTAGAAGATTCTTATATTCCATTTCTCCTCCTTTCCTTTTAGCTATTAGCAGGTAGCTTGTAGCTATTAGCTTTAAAACTTTATGCTTTTGAACATATTCTTTAGACTTTAGACTATAGCCTTTTTCATTTCATCAACTCTCTGAAGATAACCAGTCTCTGGATCTCTGAGGTTCCTTCTCCGATTTCGCAGAGTTTTAGATCACGTAAATACCTTTCCACTGGATAATCTCTGGAATAACCGTATCCTCCAAAGATTTGAATTGCCTGATAGGTAACAAATCTGCCAACTTCTGAGGCAAAAAGTTTTGCCATCGCAGATTCTTTAACGTATTTCTCTCCTCTGTCTTCTAAAAAGGCAGAGTGGTAGATCAGATGACGGGCGGCTTCAATCTGAGTTGCCATATCAGCTAATTTAAACTGGATTGCCTGAAATTCAATCAAAGGCTTTTCAAATTGAACCCTTTCCTTAGCATATCGCAAAGCTTTATCAAATGCGCCTTGAGCTATGCCTAAAGCCATTGCACCTATGCTTATCCTGCCTCCATCTAAGGTAATCAAAAATTGCTTGAACCCTTCGCCTTCTTTGCCTAAAAGATTTTCTCTTGGAACTTTCAAATCTTCAAAATGCAGGGTAGCGGTATCAGAACCTCGTATACCCATCTTGGTTTCTTTTTTGCCTACGGAGAATCCTTTCATCCCTTTTTCGAGGATAAATGAACTTATACCTCTGGTACCTTTGGTTTTGTCTGTTACTGCGGTTATTATGAAGGTCTCTGCCACTGAGGCGTTAGTGATAAAACATTTAGAACCGTTGATTATATAACTATCTCCATCTAAAACTGCTGTGGTTTTTGTTCCTCCAGCATCTGAGCCTGCATTAGGTTCAGTTAAACCAAAAGCACCTAACTTCTCGCCCTTAGCTAAATGTGGGATATATTTTTTCTTCTGTTCTTCATTCCCGAAAAGGTATAGTGGGCAGATAGCCAGGGAGTTATGAGCGGCAACTGTTATTCCAGTTGAACCACAAACCCGGGAAAGCTCCTCTACTGCGATCACATATTTTAATGTATCCATGCCAGTACCTCCATATTCTGGAGGGGCAACCATCCCTAAAAGACCAAGATTTGCAACCTTCGTTATATTCTCAAAAGGGAATTCTGCTTTCTCGTCTATTTCCTTAGCTTTAGGTTCAATCTCTTTTTCTGCAAACTCTCTTATCTTGTTTCTAAAGTCCGAATATTTTTTATCTAAATACATTATGTTCCCCTATCCTGTGGATCCGTTTTTTAGGATTTCAAAAGGTCTCTGGAGATGACCATCCTCTGAGCTTCAGAGGTTCCTTCATAGATCTCGGTTACCCTGGCATCCCGGAAATATCTTTCCACTGCATATTCTTTCATATATCCATATCCGCCGTGAATCTGAACCGCCTCGTTCACCACATAATTGGCTATCTCGGAGGCAAAAAGCTTAGCCATAGAAGCCTCTTTTGAGCATCTTATTTTATTCTGTCTAAGCCAGGCAGCCCGATAAACCAATAGCCTTGCAGCTTCAATTTGGGTCGCCATATTAGCTAATTTGAACTGAATCGCTTGAAAATTGCAGATCGGCTGACCAAATTGAACTCTTTCCTTGGAATATTTCAAAGCCTCGTCCAAGGCTGATTGGGCAATTCCTACGGATTGAGCACCTACTCCGATCCTTCCAGAATCGAGTAATTCTAAGGCTATGCGGAAACCTTTGTTTTCCTCTCCAATTAAGTTTACTTTAGGCACAAGGCAATCCTCAAAGGAGATCTCTCTGGTATCAGAGCCTCTGATTCCCATTTTCTTTTCTTTGGCACCAATATTAAACCCTTTTAACCCTTTTTCTACTAAAAGACAGGAGATACCTTTGGATTTAGCCTCTGGATTGGTTAAGACAAAAAGGACAAAAAGGTCCGCTATTCCACCGTTGGTTACAAAGGTCTTGGTACCGTTAACTAAATAATGTTCTCCTTTTGAAAGTGCAGTAGTCTTTAAACTTCCAGCATCGGTTCCAGCCTGTGGTTCGGTTAAAGAGTATGCACCGATTATTTCTCCTCTGGTTAATTTAGGTAGATATTTTTTCTTCTGCTCCTCAGTTCCATATTTAAAAATACTATCGCTGACCAGAGAATTGTGAACAGATAAGGAAATCATCAAGGCAGCACAGGCTTTGGAAAATTCTTCCATTGTCAGGATGTAGCTGATAAAATCCAAGCCAGAGCCACCGTACTCTTCTGGCATCAACATTCCTAGGTAACCTAAATCTGCCAACTCTTTATAGAGCTCTTTGGGAAGCTCTTCTTTCTCATCGAACTCTTGAGCTTTAGGAGCTAATTTCTCAGAAGCGAACTCCCTGGCGGCTTCTTTTATCATCTTTTGATCTTCAGTAAATTCGAAGTCCATAATTTTCTCCTGGGTTAAGAGATTTTGCCGGGCAAGGTACTCCCCTACGAAAGAGAAAAGTACACTCGTAGGTGGAGCTCCAAGCCGCTCAATTGAATCTTTCTGCTACTTTTTTTACTCAGCTTTTTTGAAAATCATCGCGGTTACAGTTTTATCGTTTCCGCCCATGCTGATCATCAGAGCATAAGGTTTATTCGGGTTAAGTTTTACCTGATAATCGCCAGCTTTACCAGTTAACTGATGAACACAATCCACTGCTTGCCTGACACCTGTTCCGCCAACGTAGTGACCGAAACCGACCAAACCGCCACCCGGATTCGTGGGAAGTTCGCTTTTCAGATTGGTCTTTCCAGCCTGGACAAAGGCTGAGCCCTCTCCGTATTTAGCAAAACCGGCTGCCTCTAACGCCAGAAGACCACCCACTGTGAAACAATCATGGACCTCTAAAATGCCAATATCTTTAGGACCAAGTCCAGCCATTTTATAGGCTTTCTCAACTGCTCTTTTGGTAGTGCTCATCACAGTCATATCTTCAGGGGCTTTGGTTAGATCTGCTACTGCCGTACCAAATCCTACTACTTCGATCGCATCCTTTTTCCCCACGCCAATTTTCTTCAGACCCTCTTCGGAAGCGAAAATCAAGGCAGAAGCCCCATCCGAGACCTTGGAACAATCATAGATATTGAGATGGTCAACAAAAGCTTTAGGATTAGGAGGGGTCATTCCTGCCGCATACAAATCCTCGATGCTATTATGATATTCCTGAGCCTTGGGATTTTTCCGGGCATTCTCTATGGCTTGCTTATACCACAAAGCCATCCCTTTTCTCATATAATCATAACCGAATTTATCATAACAAACTCCAGCCCGGTCTGAAAATTTAGCCGGGAAAAAATAGGCATGCCCGTTTTTCCTCTCGGTGAGATAATGCCCTGCACCAGCTAAAATGTCAGCACCGTAAATAGCTTTAACGGTGTTCTGCACCTCAACTCCTATGGTCAATACTACATCCGATAGTTCTGATGCGATGCTCTTCAGAGAAGTAAGTAAGGCTAATCCACCGGAACCACAGGCACCTTCCACTCGGGTATGCGGTTTGTATTCCAGGGATGGATGAATCGTGGGTATGAGCGCAGCTAAATTGCCCTGTTTGTTGAACCGTGCGGCCATGAAGTTGGAGATTATACCTTCATCTATATTTTCCGGATTATTTATCTGAGCAATCACTCCTCTGCCTGCTTCCTGAATATATTCCTCCAATCCCGGCCTGGGTTTTTTGGGATTAAACTCTTTTCTCCCTGAGCCAAATGAAATGGTATTATATCCAGCGGTCAAATAGATTTTCTTTCTTAATTTAGCCATATTTTTCTCCTTCAAATATAATCGTTTATAGGTCCATAGATGTGATAAAATCCATTTAGTAATACGTTATTCACATCCTCAGTTGTTTTAGCTACGCCCGTTTTCACTAACTTTTGTCCAATTTCTTTAGAGTTTTTGAGGTAAGCTAAAGCAAGCTCAGCACCCAGGGTGTTAGAGGCTTTTAGATTCCGGAAAAATACTGAAAGCTTGTCACCTTTCTTCGGGTCCATCAGTAAGTTTTTCCAGGGGGAGAAGCCCGAGGGGTAGTCACCTAATTTTTTATCTATATCCCCGGTCCAGCCCTTAGGGTCGAAAAGCTTATATTCTCCGTTGTCTAGGTTATAGACCCCAACTGGCCTGTTCTTATCATATTTCAGGAAACCATCTTTCTGAGAGCCGTCACTTCTCTGTCCACCCAGGACCTTTTTGTCATACATTCTTTTGAGAAGGTCATCTGTTAAATCCTCACCTTTGATATAATGAGCGCTCGTCTCGGATATGCTCTGGAAAACATCCACTCCTACATAATCGATCAACTGGAAGATTCCCATAGGTCTGATCAACAAATCCTGGCTGATTTTATTCATTATATAAAGGGCACCGGGCAGAGTATAATCATTTGCTAATTTCTTGGCTTCCCGTAGAGCATATAAGCCGTCTCTTAAGAAATGCCCGTTCCCGATAAACCCGGCAATGTCGTTGGAGGGGACGATCTTCTTGTTCAGCCTTTTTGCCAGCTCAAGGGAGAAATCTTTTAATTCCTGAATGGTTGCATCTGTGGAGATGAGCTCTGCCAATCTCTGCACTGCTGGCGGATTGTAAAAATGGAATCCGATTAGCCTTCCTCCAAGGTTGGATTCTTTATTTAAAATAGTTATGGGGATAGATGAGGTATTGGTAAGGTAGAGGGTATCTTTACCACAGAAGCTGTCTATTTTCTTCAATAAGTTTACTTTTAAATCTTTATTTTCCAGCACCGCCTCGAAGATCACTTTAGAATCTTTTACTGCACTTAAATCTGTCCCGGTTCGGATTACCGAAAGCGAGTCTTCAACATACTGGTTAATGCAGTCCTGATTCTCAATTAGATCCTCACGGTCTTTATACATTTGTCTCAACATTACACAGGCTTTTTCTCCGGCTTTAACTAACTGGGTTTTTAGATATTGCAGAAGTCCTGCCAGATGGTCGGGGTGAATATCGATCAGGTACAGGCGATAATCTTTATCCTTGTTCTCTGGTAAATTTTTCAGCCTCGCCATTTCCTGAGCTAAAAGCAGGGCTATGCCGCTGCCCATCTTTCCAGCCGCTCCGATTACCGCAGCATTTTGCATCCTCTCGTCAAAATTCATAAAGTGAACCTCCTGTGATTATTATTTATTTCAAAAGATCAAAATTATCCTTCTATATATAAGTATTTTTGAATCAAACTTCAAGGGTTTTTTGTTAAGTTTGAGATTTTTTTCACAAGGTATATCGTAGTGCGACCCTTTTAGGGTCGCATTGCCCTACGGGCGCTACGAGTTATATCTCTTGAGTTCTCTTGGTTGGTTCGGGAATTGGATTTCCCGAACCAGTTCATCTTTATTAACTATTTGAGTTTTAAGATATTATACTCCTCAGAAAAACTCTTTTGATTAATAAAATATATTTCATCGATATTGCTAAATTTCTCTTGGGGCAGCTCCTTATAAGGTGTGAGAATGGTGTAATCATCTACTAAGATCCAGGAATTTATTATCAAAAGGATAGTTTTTTTGTTTTCACTTTTTGGAATTCCCAACTTAGGATTATTATCATCTAATGTATAAATTAAGCTTGCAAGTGTTTCTGTCAGGATATCGAATGATTCTTTGTCTACAGCGGTCCAAGATAAGGTAATATCGGGATTGCCCTCACTTAAAATGCGAAGAATAAATTCCTTTATTAGTGGTAAGTTTCTTGTAGATAATTTAGAAGGTGTTGTAATGGTACCCAATTTGAGCTGTTCTAAAGACTGCTTAACTAGTTTCAGCATTTCTGTGGCATAAAAAGACTTGTCTTTTTCACTTTTAGGAGCATTCTTGAATTTAACTTGAAACCAGTATCTTTCAGCAGGGTTAAGACCTTCATTTCTTAGTGATTGCATAAATTTGAAAACAAGTTTTCCTAGATGTCTATTAATTTCAACATTAGATTCCGATTTATGAAGGCCTGTCAATTCTATTGCCAAACTAGTGACTGTAGAATCCTTATCACAACACAGATAGTCATATGTTCCATTCACTCTCTGGTCATTCTCTGGACGGGTTATTACTTCGAAATTAGTATTATTTGACTTGTTGTAGTAATTCAAAAATGGATCAATAAAAAATTGTTCTTCTTGTTTGGTCATATTTTATATGCGGGAATTCCAATTCCCGCACGAACAAAAAACTTCCCTTGTGGAGCAGGGTGCTCCGCCTACGATTCTTTTATTTTATATCTGTCATCTGTCATTTGTCATCTTTTCTTTAAATATTATTTTTCTTCTTCCAATTCGATAATAGGCTCTTCGGTATCGACCATCTGGTTTTCCTGGAAATTTACCTTTTTAACCACTCCATCCAAAGCTGATTTTATCTCATGCTCCATTTTCATAGCTTCCACGATTACCAGGCTCTGTTTCTTTTTGACCTTCTCACCTTCTGAGACTAAAATTTTAAGTATCCTTCCGGGCATCGGGGCGCAAACTATCTGTTTCCCTTCAGATAAACCTGCTTCCTCTACTTTTCTTTTGGCTCTGGTAGTATCTTTTTCCTGAAGTATGAATTGTTCGCCCTGGAAGAAGATATATTTTTTATTCTCGCCCTCAGCCATATAGATTGTCTGAATGTGTCCGTCGATCTCCATTGACAAACAGGTAGGGGAGATGACCTGGCAATAAAGCTCTTTTTTCTTGTTTCCTAAATCTACAAAGTACTTATCGCCCTTTTTCTCAAGGTTGACTTTATAGATTTTATCCTCTAAGACGAATTCAAATTCCATATCTAAGCACCGATCTCCCATTTGCCCAGGGAAAGCCAGGGATCATAACCTGTGGCTTTAACCATTCTGGTTTTTATTGAGGTTTCACCCATTGATTGTAAAGCTCCGGCGATTAAAGCGATCTCTTTGAATTTCTCATTCTCCCTTTTAGCTTTCCATTCACCCATATTCTTGGGAATGAAATCGGTCTGGGTTTTACCGGCAGTGAATTCTGGATGTGATAATAAATCTTTGAGATAACTTATCTGGGTTTTAATCCCTAAAATGGCATAATCGGATAGGGCCTGAATAGACCTTCTTCTGGCAGATTCTCTGTTTTCAGCCCAGCAGATGAGTTTAGCCAGAATTGGGTCATAATGCATTGTAACTTCTATGCCGGAATAAAGTCCTGAGTCATTTCTTATGCCAGGTCCTGAAGGCTCTTTAACATATAAGATTTTCCCGAAAGAAGGGAGAAAATCGTTTTCCGGGTCTTCAGCGTAGATTCTGCATTCAATGGCGTGTCCTCTTTGTGAAAGCTGCTCCTGCTTGAAAGGAAGTTTTTCACCGCTGGCAATTTTTATCTGGGATTTAACTAAATCTACTCCAGTCACCATCTCAGTTATGGGATGTTCTACCTGGATTCGGGCATTAACCTCTAAGAAAAAGTATTGTCCGTTTTCATCTAAGAGAAATTCTACTGTGCCGGCATTATTATAACCGGTAGTTTGGATTACCTTTACTGCAGTATTCCCCATCTCCGTTCTTAATTCAGAAGTTAGAGCAGTAGAAGGAGTTTCCTCTATAATTTTCTGGTGTCTTCTCTGGATGGAACATTCCCTTTCAAAAAGATGGACTGCGTTTCCGAAATTGTCTGCTAATACCTGAAACTCAATGTGTCTTGGTCTCTCAATACATTTTTCTAAATAAACCGATTCATCTCCAAATGCAGACTTTGCCTCTCTCATTCCGGCTTCAATTGAGGATTTTAAATCTTCTTTAGAGCGGATAATCCTCATCCCTTTTCCACCACCACCAGCAGAAGCTTTGAGCATTACTGGATAGCCGATTTTTTCTGCCTGCTCTTCAAATTCCTTAAGATTTCCACCTTTCATTCTCATACCGGGGATTATAGGGATTTTCACCTGGGTCATAGTTTTCCGGGATTCAAGTTTATCTCCAACTAATCTTAATGCCTCTGAATTGGGACCGATGAAAATAATTTTCTCATCTTCACATCTTTTAGAAAAAAGATGATTTTCTGCTAAGAAACCATAGCCCGGATGAATTGCTTCTACTTTAGATTTTTGGGCGATACCAATGATTTTGTCAATATTCAAATAACTTTCTAATGGGGAAGCAGGACCTAATAGATGGGCTTCATCTGCCATCTGAACATGCAGCGCTTTTCTATCCACCTCAGAGTAGACCGCTACGGTTTCTATCCCCATCTCTTTGCAGGCACGGATAATCCGCACTGCAATTTCACCCCGATTGGCAATTAGAATTTTTTTGAACATAGTATTTTTTCGTAGTGCGACCTTTCAGGGTCGCATTGCGAGGCTAAAAGTCTCAAGACCTTGAGGCCTCGCGCTACGAGCTCCACTTCGGCTTCCTTTTTTCTAAGAAAGCGTTCATTCCTTCCTGTCCTTCTTCGCTGACTCTCATCTTAGCTATGACTTCAGCAGTGTATCTTTTGAATTCTTCAGGTTTCATTCCCGGAACTTTCTGCAATAAATCCTTGCACATAGCTAAAGCTTTGGGACCTGAGGAAAGGAGCTGTTTTATCCTTTCATTTACTGATTCATCTAATTTTTCTTCTGTAACTACCTGATTTGCCATACCGAATTGTAAAGCCTTTTGAGCATCTATTCTTTCGCCGGTTAAAAATAATTCCCTGGCTACTCTTTCACCGACTCTCCGCAATACATAGGGGGAGATACAGGCAGGAACTAAACCTAATTTTACCTCAGATAAGCTAAACTTAGCCTTTTCTGAGGCAATAACTATGTCACAGACCGCTACCAGTCCTGCTCCACCTCCAATAGATGCACCATTTACCCTGGCGATAGTTGGCTGAGGGAGGGTGTACATCAAATAGAAAAGCTCTGCCAACTGCAGAGATTCTTTCAGATTTTCTTCATAAGAAAAATTTATTACTCTTTTCATCCAGTTCAAATCCGCACCTGCGCAGAAGGACTGACCATTTCCGGTGAGAACAACAATTCTGACTCTTTCGTCTTCTGAGATTCTTTTGAAGACATCGGACAGCTCTAAGATCATAATGTCATTAAAGGCATTATGCACTTCTGGACGATTCAGAAAAATACGGGCTATCTGGTTTTCGATTTTAAAAGTGATGGTTTGATATGCTTTTTGAATACTCACAGCGATTTTCCTAAAGCTTTAGTTTCTAATGATTTATTAACCATTCCAACAACTTCTTCAACAATATCCCCACAAATAATGAGAATGAAAAATTAACAATCGTTCCCACAAGATAGAATTGAGCTTTTTCTTCAATTTTCTTGGAACGAACAATAGACTTAGCAGTAAAAATTATAGCTAAGCCGGTTAATGCGTCCATAAGAACTAGGCTAATAGTTATAAAACTCTCACAAAGCCCAATGATTAGACCAGCATCTAACACCGGCTTACCTAACTCGGTTTTATAGTCTTGATCAACTAAACTGATACAAAAACGAACAAACATGCTACCGCATAGAAAACAGAATAGATATCCACCTATTAAGGTCAATAGATAGGGCCAATTCATATCGATTTACCCTACAACCATTTATAGTTGTATCAAGATTATACAACTAATAACGGTTGTAATTTTTTAAAAGACGATTTAAAGCTTCTTCTGCCTCCTGTACTTTGAGCCAATCAACGCTCTTCAAGGTCTTGGCAATGTTTTGCTGAGAAACTCCGAGTTTATCAGCTAATTCACTCTGATTTTTTAATTCATGGTAAAGCTTGACCACTTTTCTTTGTTTTTCAGTCCAATCGTTTTTTATTACTGAAAGCAAATTCGATAAGGTTGTCAAAATATCATCCAAAATAAGGTTCCCCAGGTTAAAAACAAAGTCTTTCTTTTCCATTTTAACCCTTAAAAGAAGCTCACCGGCGATTTTGAACGCTGGACCATCTATGATCGCCGCATCTCTGGTATTAAGACCTGCAGTCAACAACTCTTTCACAAAAACAAAACGAAGTCTCACCGGATAGACCATTTCGTTGATAGAATCTGCTATCCGATAAAGATTATCTGATTGTTGAAGAACACCTGCGATCTCATCACCCCGGGTTATCTTTATCGGAGCATAGAAATCTTTTTTATAGATTTCATTAATTTGTTGATAAGCTTCGACAAGTTTTCTCTGAGACAGGTCTCGATGTCTAATAGAAGAAGACCCGATTAAGTCAGCTACCAAAACAATTAGTTTTCTTCTCATAGTTTTTTTAAAATCACAATCTTTAGTCTTAGGACAGGGACAAGCCCTGTCCCTATTTTTGAAATCGTCCGACAGAAACGTCGAAAGTTAAATTCCTCTCTGTCATCCTTTATTATTTTTTCATCTTCCTTCTTACGTCTTCCATCTTCCTTTATATTATTTCACATCCTGAAAATCCCATATTTAGTCTCCGGGATTGGTTCATTCAGAGCCATAGAGATTCCTAAAGCTAATGCAGTTCTGGTCTCGACTGGGTCGACTATGCCGTCATCCCATAACCTGGCGGTGCTGTAATACGGGCTGGATTCCTCTTCATATTTTTTCAAAATCGGCTCTTTGAATTTCTCCTGCTCCTCCTCGGTCATCTTGATCCCTTTAGCTTCTAAGATTCTCATCCTTACCGTCAATAAAACATTTGCGGCCTGGTCTCCACCCATGACACAGATTTTGGCATTGGGCCACATCCATAAAAGGCGGGGATTATAAGCCCTTCCACACATTCCATAATTGCCAGCACCATAGGAGCCGCCAACTATTACAGTGAATTTAGGCACATCTGCATTGGCAACTGCATGCACCATCTTGGCTCCATCTTTGGCGATCCCGCCATGCTCATATTGTTTGCCGACAATAAAACCGGTGATATTCTGCAAGAATATCAAAGGTATTTTTCTCATCGTGCAAAGGGAAATGAAATGTGCGGCTTTAACTGAACTTTCAGAAAAAAGGACACCATTGTTTGCCAGGATTCCTACTGGATAACCCATTATCCGTGTAAATCCTGTAACTATGGTAGGTCCGTAAAGCTCCTTGAACTCCTGGAACTTACTCCCATCAACCAGGCGGGCGATAATCTCTCTCTGGTCATAGGATTTTCTTATATCCCGGGGAACTACTCCGTAGATTTCCTTTGGCTCATACTCAGGTTCTTCAGGTTCCTTTATATCTAATTCAAATTTCTTAGGCGGGTCTAAATTCTCGATTATGTTTCTGGTGATCTCTATGGCATGTTCATCATTTAAAGCATAATGGTCTGCCACACCGGAGATTCTGCAGTGAACGTCTGCTCCGCCTAATTCCTCGTCTGTGACTTCTTCACCGGTTGCGGCTTTGACCAAAGGCGGACCTCCGATGAAAATCGTTCCCTGTTTTCGAACTATAACTGCCTCATCGCTCATCGCCGGGACATAGGCTCCACCTGCGGTGCACGAGCCTAAGACCACTGCTATCTGGGGAATCCCTAAAGCTGAAAGTCTTGCCTGGTTATAAAAGATTTTGCCAAAATGGTTTTTGTCCGGGAATGTTCCGGATTGATATGGTAGGAAAATCCCGCCTGAATCGACTAAGTAAACGCAGGGGAGATGATTCTGTTCTGCAATCTCCTGAGCTCTAACATGTTTTTTTATGGTAGAGGGGAAATAGGTTCCGCCCTTGACTGTGGCATCATTTGCCACAATCAGAACCTCTCTTCCGTGAACCACACCCACGCCGGTGATTATACCTGAGCCTGGAGGTTCTTCCTCATACAGCTTATATCCGGCTAAATGGGAAAACTCTAAGAAGGGAGTATTTTTATCGAAGAGAAGATTCAATCTTTCTCTGGGCAACAGCTTTCCTCTGGCTTTATGTCTTTCCTTATCCTTGGCAGAGCCACCTTCCTTGATTTTTGCTAATACTTCCCTGAATTCATCCACCACCTTCTGCATGGCTTCGAAATTGGCTTTGTATTCTAAGGAACCAGTATCGATTTTAGATTCTATGCGGAACATTTTTTGCCTTTCTTCTGTAAGGGGTGCATCCCGCCTTTAACGGGATGCGTATTTCGTAGGGCGACCCTTTTCCTATTAACGGGTCCGTATAACAAGGTCGCATTGCGAGGCTGAAATTCTCAAGACCTTGACGTCCTCGCACTACGTTCGTTTAATGTGTCCGATAGCAGCGTCGTCTGACGTTACGGGCTTTCTTTGCTCCTTGAACCCTTGAACCTTTAAACTTTTGAACCTTTTTTATACCGGCACGCATTTATACCCGTAGCAGATAATTCCGGCTTCGCCTTCCTGGAAGATTTTCCGGAACTCGATCCTCACCGGCATCCCGATCTCTAATTTGTCAAAGTCGCAATCTGCTACCTGGGATAAAATCTTGACTCCCTCATTTAGTTCCACTATTCCCATGGCATAAGGGGTCTGATCTATGAACTGACTGGGTGCTACCCGGATTACGGTATAGGTAAGAAGCTTACCTTCTTTTTGTAAATTAATCTTCTCGAATTCTCTGGATTTACATCCATCGCAGATTAATCTTGGTGGAAAGAATATCTTACCGCATTTTTTGCATTTCCCAGCTTCTAATCTATATCTCTGAGGGATTTCCCTCCAGTATTTTGGGGATGACATTATACCACCTCCATTATGTGAACTACACTGCTTCCTCCGCTTCCTCCCATATTCTGGGTAAGTCCTACCCTAGCATTTTTGACCTGTCTTTCACCGGCTTCACCTCTGAGCTGTTTTGTTATTTCGATTGCCTGAGCTACTCCGGTTGCTCCAACTGGATGGCCTTTTGATTTCAATCCACCGGAAGTATTAACCGGTATCTTTCCACCGAGAGTGGTTAATCCATGCTCAGTTTCCGGACCGCCTTTCCCTTTTTCCACAAAACCTAACGCCTCGATCACGCATATCTCCGCAATGGTGAAACAGTCGTGTACCTCGGCTAAATCTATCTCTTCTGGCCTTTTGCCTGCCATATCATAAGCAATTTTTGCGGCTCGCTCAGTAGATTTAATCTCGGTTAAATCATTCCGGCTGTGAAGGGCAATGGTATCAGTTGAATGACCCGACCCTATGATTTTAACAATGGGCTTTTGGGATATCTTCTTGGCTAAATCCAGGGGTGCTAAAATTACTGCGGCGGCTCCATCAGTAATGGGAGAACAATCCAGAATTCTTAACGGGTCTGCTACCATTACCGAGTCCAGAACCTCCTCTAAAGTTATCTTCTGAGGATACTGGGCTAAAGGGTTCATTGAGCCGTGAAAATGATTTTTTACCGCTACCTGAGCTAATTGTTTTCTTGAGGTTCCATATTTCTGCATATGGGCACGCGCCATCAAGGCATAAAGTCCGGGGAAAGTTATTCCCTGATAGACCTCATATTCCTGGTCTGCGGCAGTGGAGAGTGCAAAAGTAGCGCCTGCTACTGAAACGTCGGTCATCTTCTCCACACCACCTACTAAGACTATATCGTTTAATCCTGAGGCAACCTCAATAAATCCGGTTCTTAAAGCCAGTCCTCCGGAAGCGCAGGCAGACTCAACCCTGGTAGCTGGAATTGGTCCCATTCCTAAATAATCAGATAAAAGAGAGGAGAGGTGCTCCTGATCCACAAAAAGACCCGAGGACATACAGCCAACATACATAGAGTCGATATGGTCAACACCCGCATCTTCAATTGCCAGTAAAGCCGCCTCAGTGAATATGTCCCTTAAAGATTTTTCCCATAACTCCCCCCATTTATTCATTCCCACACCGATTATTGCTACGTCTCTCATTTTCCCTCCTATTCTCCCTTCCTGATTTTTCCACGGTATTTAGCATAAGTCCCGTATTCCACATAGCATTTATTATTGTTCAGCATCTCTCTGGTTTTAATTGCTTTGTCCCTGACCTGGTTTATCCTCTCAGTTACCCTCCAGACAAAAGCATCGCTTCCGGCGCCTGAACCATAAGAAACCATAAAAATTAAATCATCTGGTTTGGCTTCATCTAAAATTGCAGTTAATCCCATTGGGGATGAGCCTGAATAGGTGTTTCCTAATTTGGGGCACAAAAGACCGGTTTCCATCTGTTTTTTTTCAAACCCTAAGAGCTTACCTACCTTCACTGGAAATTTTCCATTGGGCTGATGAAAAACCGCATATTGAAAATCCTTGGGTTTCATCTTAACCTTTTCTAACATCCCTTTTCCTGCACCTAAGATATGTTTGAAATAAGCCGGGTCACCAGTAAATCTGGAGGCATGTCTGGGATAGAATTGATACTCTCTTCTCCAGAAATCCGGGGTATCGGTCATATAGGAATAAGTATCAACTGCCTCAGCGATAATATTGTCCTTGCCCATAATGAAAGCTGCAGCTCCGGCCGCAGCGGTATATTCTAAGGCATCCCCGGGTGCTCCCTGAGAAGTATCTGCCCCGATGGCAAGACCATACTCAATATAACCAGAACCAACCAAACCCAGGCAGACGAACATCGCTTCAGACCCAGCTTTGCAGGCGAACTCGAAATCTGCACAGTGAACCTCCGGAGTGGCTCCGATTGCTTCTCCTACCACTGTTCCGCTCGGTTTTACTGCATAAGGATGTGATTCTGAGCCTACATAAACCGCTCCAATTTTCTTAGGGTCGATCTGCGCTCTTTTCAAAGCACTAAAAGCGGCTTCGACTGACATAGTGATAGTGTCCTGGTCCGGAGCTGGCACAGACTTCTCTTCTACGTTGAGTCCCTTCTTGTAGGCTTGGGCATCAGCACCCCAGACCTTGGCGATCTCTTCCACCTTTATCCTGTGTCTGGGGATGTAAGCCCCGTATCCTGTGATTCCAACCATAGATTAACCTCGCTTTCTTTTATTTTCAAACGGAAAAGTATTATACTAAATAGATATGGAAAAAGTCAAGAATTTTGACAGAATATTTTTTTAAAGTTTTAGAAATCCAGTTTTGGAGAAAGCACAGGTGACTTTCAATGTAAAGTCGAAATGCAATGCATCTATACGGATTTCCATGATAACATATTATTATGTTATGCAGCAGGTGTCTCATTAATTAATATTGGTCTTATAATAGTTTTGGCATCAAATAGCTAAAGAAGGGAGTTTTAAAAGTTATGTTTAAACCTCAATGCTCTTAATCTGTTGATTAACCTGAACTTAAGCTGTAAGTTTTAAATTACGTTGATTATAGGCTATAATCAGGATATAAGGCAATAAAAATATTTAAAAATTCTTAATTTTTTACTTGACAAATTTATTATTATACATTATATTCAACTCCGTAGAGGGAAAATGACTCTAATGGACTGGAGAATGATAGGGAGAGAATAAAATCTTCCTTCGGGCTATAGGTGGGTGTATCGAGTTTTTCTTCCCCCGATAACTAAAGAAAAGATTTAAGATCGAATAATCATCTCGCCGGAGACCGTTATAAGGGTGACGGTCTGGCGAAGGGTTAGCTCTTCGTAAGGCGGGAGTGGTTGGTTTTTACCTCATATAAAGTCACACCAATTTTGATCTCACAGAATTGGTAAAAGGGAACTTTTGTACCCTTTTCACCAAAGTTAGCTGGAAACATCCTACCTACCAACCACGGTTTCCAGCTAACTCTAATTGTTTTTTTAAAATTTTAGAGTTGAGAAGGGTGGAAAGAAGGAGGTGATTTAACGGATTTAAAATGGTTAACTTGACTTTTTTTACAACTTAGAAGTTGACTAAGGAGGATTTCAAATGAAGAAAAGTATTTTAGTAGTATTGTTAGTAATTTTAGCCATTATGGTATGGACAGTACTGGTTACAGCTAAGGCGACCAATAAAGAGAAGGTTCAGCAGCCGACCCAGATACAGAAGACTGAAGCGATCCCAGGACCGGAGGCATTTCCAGCGGTAGTATTACCCAAGGCTAAGCCAACTAAGCCGACGACGGAGGATTTCCAGAAGCTGATGTTGGAAAAGAAAGGGATAACTCCGGAGATGCTGGAACAGATGAAGTCAGAAAATGTGCCAGATGAGGGTTTAGAGACAGCCGAAAAGGAGCCTTTGACCTTCTGCACCATAGGCAATCAGGTGTTACCTTGCTGCTATAGAAGCACTCCTGATAATCTTTATTTAAGGTGCTGGGGTGCGGTATCGACTGCTACCTTTATGGACCCTGACAATAACGGCTATGGTATAGCTGTGTGTCCCTACCCGATCTATCCTTTTAATGCAACTAAGGTGATGATGGCACTTAACACTGGTGATACCTGCACCGTGGTTTTCCGGCCGGAGATCTGGAGCGCAGCCTATATAGACCATTCACCTTATCCTGATGCACCGATATGGATTGGTCCAGAGTACACGGTTAAAGCTCCTGGTGGCACTTGGCAACAATATTTTAGCTTAGGTGCTGATGTCTGTCTTAATGATCGCTGGTTTGCGGTGATTACTTATATGAATACCGATGACCGTTATGATCCGGACTATTGTCCAGCCGGTAACACTTTACCCGCTTATCAATCCTGGATATTCGATATCGCAGGCAGGCTTGAACAGAGCTACTGGGGTCCTTATGCTGAATATGGTTACCCCTACGGCTTTTTTGACGTAGTGGAAAACGGGATATGTTCTGGAGCGATAAGGGTCAGGACTCAGGGTTATAACAGGCCAGAGAACGCCTGCCCAGTTTTACCAGATGAGTGGTTCTGGAAAGACGCTTTTACAGATTACCCGACTCACTATGCACCTTCTGGATTGCCTGATTTCTATCAATATCAGCAGTTCTTCCCCAATTTGGGAATGGCTTATTGCGGACCAGCTGCAGGTGCTAACTCCATCTGGTGGTTTGCGGCATCAAGTCAGTTTAAACCTTCCTGGGGAGGTTGGGAGCCACAGTTCCCGCCTATCCTGATTCAGGAGGTAGCGGCAGCCGCAAAAACAGACCCGGTTTTGGGCACTAATTGCGATACCTTAGAAGCGGCTATCCTTTCGGTAATCAAAGCTCATGGTGGCTGGTGGTTTGAAGAGACCACAGTTTATGCACCTGATTTCTGGTATCTACAGTATCAGCTGAGAATCTGTGAGGATGTGATTCTGCTCTTAGGTTTCTGGCAGGTTGACTCAACTACAGTTCCACCCACTTGGAACAGGTTTGGTGGTCATTTTGTCACCTTAGCTGGTGTGGATTACAAAAATTTCGCTTTTGCCTTAAGCGACCCAGCTGAGGGAGCTTTTGAAAATGGGCAGATAGGTATGGGCCGAGTAGGGGAGGGAATACATATTCTTCCTCATTTTGTAAGCGGACCAACTCCTATCCATGAAATTGCACCAATCCCAGATCCTCCCGCATTCCATCCACAGGGGTATCATAACGATGCTGGAAACGTTTCTCATGATGGCTACTTTGTAGCCTGGGATTCACCTAGTCCGGGTGGACTGCTCTGGTTACCGGATTACTATACAATATGGCCGCTCTTCGAGAATCAGAATGCCGGACCTATAGACAATACTGCACCTTACAACGATACTCTGCCAGTTTATGTAGAGGTGGAGCAGGCGATAGTGGTTTCTCCTGGTCCGTTTGAGATTCCTTGTCCGATTTATGGTTCCCACATCCATTCCATTGAGAATAACCATGGTGGAATCGAGGCACTTGGCGTTGACTTTGGAGCAGGAATTCAGTACGGACTCTATTATGGAAGCCTTGTGGTTGGTTCCTCACAGGATGATTTAGCCTGCGACTATGGCGATTACCGTCCACTGCATACCTTTGAGCCATTAGCTGCGCCAGATTCGGGCAGCTTCGTAATGGAAGCCTCGGCTGGGGATGTTACCGTTGTATGGCAGATTTTGCGTTTCAGGTGTGATAGTCTGGATATTCTCGAGAATGTCTTCGCGTTCTGGGTACCAGTCGGATCAAATCAGGAGCCGGAGTATGTGATTGTGGAATGGAAAAACTTTCATAACCTCACTGATCATCCTATTGTTGTAAAGATCGGTAAGTGGAAAGACTTCGATATCTCCGCAGGAGGAACTGGTGACTTAGTTGATTTCAACCAGCTGTATCAATCGATCTGGATGTATGATGCAACTGTTCCGAATGCCGTTTTCGGAGAGACGGAGGCGCCGGAAGTTCCAGGAGAAGTACCTATTACCGGCTATGGCTTAAGCCAGGCGGTTCGGGTGTATGATGGTCAGTATATGGATTCTTTATACGTCTGGATGAATATCTTAGGCTGGGGAATCGATAATCCTACAACTCCTGAAGACAAATCCATTATCATCGCTCAAGAGATCACCATACCCCCTGACAGTCAATGGCACGAGAAGGTTTTCCTCGAATGGGGTTATGGTAGCGTGATAGCTACAGGTGGAAATGATCCGGCTTTTAGGACTTTCATCTACAGGCTATTGCATTTCTTAGGATACTATCGCGGTGATGTGAACAAGGATGGTAAGGAGAACGTAACGGATGTCATCTATAAGATCAACTATCTGTTCAAAGGTGGACCCAAGCCGATAGATTTTGTGGATCAAGCTGATGTCAACTGTGATGGCAAGGTTAATGTCACGGATGTGATCTACGAGATCAACTATCTATTCAAAGGCGGACCTCCTCCGATTGATAAGAACCGCGCCATGTTAGCGTCGCCAGTTGTAGATCAGGGTCATAAAGACATAGCTGTTAGAGTTCCTGGTCTCTTTGGCGATCCTGTCTGGAGAACACTTCATCCATAACTGAACCTGAGATAGTTCGACAAGCTCACTATCCTGAGTCTTCGACCCTGAGACTCAGACCCGAAGAACAAAGTCGAAGATAGAGATGGTTAAAATCCTCTCCCGCTTACAGCGGGGGGGGATTTTTTTATGGTAGGTAGAGACGCATTGAATGCGTCTCAATGATTTAGATAAGGGGAGAGAGTATATTTTCGTAGTGCGAACCTGCTTGTCCCGTCGCAGGCGGGATCAGGTTCGCTTTGTTGTAAAGAACTCACCCCCGCCTCTGGCGGGATTTTCAACCTGTCCCTCTCTTAAAAAGAGAGGGAAATTAACCTCACTCCGCCTTTGGCGGGATGTTTTTTTCCGTCGGGTCAGGGGACCCGACGGTCACAATAAATTAACAAAATTTACTTTATACTCCCTTGAACTATTTTTTAATTGACAACCATCATTAAGAGTATTAACTTTTAAAAAATTTTATCGGGTTTTAGCACCATAAATATCCAAATCTGGGTACGGAGGAAAGGAGGTAATTTATGTGGGCTTTGAAGATACTTTTAATCCTGGTGATAATTATGATTTTAATTGGCTTCTCTATATATAACTCCGGTGAATACGTCTCGGTCAATCTCTTCGGCTATCAATATTCGGGAGTGCCAATGATTATCGTAGCTTACTGGTCTTTAGTAATCGGGATGTTCATCTCTTTCCTGTTAGGGGTATCTTATTACCTGCGAATTCAAGCAGAGCTGAGAGAACAAAGAAAAGAAAACACACGGCTGACCGAGGAAATAACCACTCTCAGAAATCTACCATTAGAAGAAGAAAAGATGGAATAAAATTTTAATAACGAATAGCTAATAGCGAATGAAGAATACCTGACATCGAACAGCTAAGTGGAGGTAACGTGAGCTCTTCTCATATCATTTCGATTTTTGCAGTTAGTTTGCTTATCTTGATTCTTATTGCTTACTTCCTGTCAAAATCCAAAAGAAAAGGAGCCAAGCCAGCTCAGAGGCTATATCTTGAAGCTTTAAAAGCTTTAGTCTCGGGGGATGATAAAGTAGCCTATCAGAGATTTAAACAGGTGGTGACTGAGGATACGGACAATGTGGATGCTTATTTAAGATTAGGGGACCTTTTCCGCAAAAGAGGGCAGATCGAAAAAGCCCTCCAGATTCATAATGAGCTTACTTTAAGGTACGGGCTTTCGGATGAAACCCGGATTGAGATCCTCAAGAGCCTGGCGGAAGATTATTTAGAGGCAAAGGATTGGGAGAAGGGCGTTTCGATTTTGAATGATATTCTTAAATTAGATCATCATAATTTATGGGCGAAGAGAAAGCTTTTAACCTGTTATGAAGAACTTTCTTCCTGGGAGGAGGCAACCAGGTTCAGAGAGGAGTTAGCTAAAGATAAATCTGAAAAAGAGAGAAGTTACCCTGTTTTAGCTTTATACCAAGTATTTCAAGGAAATGAGCTTGCCGGAAAAGGGGAATATCATAAAGCCAGACTTTGTTATAAAGCGGCATTAAACTACGATGATAAATGTGTGCCAGCCTATCTTTATCTGGGAGAAGCTTATATTGCAGACCGGAGACCAGAGGATGCTATAACCTGCTGGAGAAAGCTCTTAGAAATAGTACCGCAGAGCGGATATTTAATATTTGATCGGTTAGAAGAAACTTTATTTGAGATTGGAAGCTACAGCGAGATGGCTGAAATCTATAACCGGCTCTTAAAGGACAATCCTAAAGATATAAAAGCATTACAGGCTCTGGCAGTTATCTACGAGAAAAAGGGTAGATTTGAAGTAGCACAGCAGAATTATAAAACTATCTTAGAGATAGACCCTAATTACCTGCCGGCACATCTTAATCTTATAAAAATCTACCAGGAAACCGGTCAACTTGACAAAGCTCAGATTGTAATAGATGAGCTTTCTATAAAATTAGGGAAAAGAGGGGAATTTTTCATCTGTTCTAAATGCGGGCATAAGTCTGAAGAGCCTTTATGGAAATGCCCGAATTGTCTGGAATGGAATAGCTTTAATATCTAATCTTCTTAAATGGACTTCATGAACATACTTGCGGTAATCAGGATATTATTATCGGGACTGATCTTTTTCTGTCCCTCCGCCGCCGGTCAAGGATTAAATACGGCCATCAGCTACTATAATCAGGGAGATTTCAAATCCGCTCAGGAAGAGTTGCGGAGTTATTTAGAATCAAATCCTTCTGATTTTGAAGCTTTATACTATGCGGGTAAATTAGAAGGGGATGCGGAAAAATCGGTTGAATATTTCAAAAAGGTCTGGAAAAACTCCACCCAAGTTAAGAGAGAGGAGTCAGCTCTGGAACTCTGCTGGTATTATCAAGCCGAGGGATTAAACGATTCTCTATTTTCGTTTTGCTCTGAGTTTAAAAAAAGTTTTCCCCGGAGCGCTTTTTTACCACAGATATTGTGGTTGGAGAGCATGACTTATTTATCTACCGGCAGAACGGACCAAGCCTTGAGAGGGTTTGAAAATATGGTTGATCTTTATCCACTTTCTTTCTGGTCAGCTCTGGCCCAGCTGGGAATGGGGGAGGTTTATTTTTCTCTGGGGAAATTTGATAAGAGCATAAAGGAATATAACAAGGTAATGGATGAATATGCAGAGACGGAAGCTTTTCCTTTGACTCTTGCAGAAATCTATCGTTTGTTTGAGAGTTCTGGAGACAAAAATAAGGCAATTCTATATTTGAACCTTTATAAGGAGAAATTCCCGGAAGGGATAGATACAGAAAGTCAGATTTTAACTGAAGATATTGTTCCAGAAAAAAAATCAGGTGATGCAGAGAAATTAACCGGGACAAAATATGCCGTGCAAATAGGTGTGTTCTCCAATAAGGTGAACGCAGCTAAGATCATGAAAGAATTGAAATCCAGAGGATACAAGCCGGAGCAGGATTATAAGACAATTCAAACCAAGAAGTATAGTGTGATTCAGGTTGGCGCTTTTGATTCCCTATCCGAGGCTCAAAAACTAAGGGAGAAACTGGAGAAGGAAATGGGGGAAGTTTATAATATCGTGATCAGGTGAAATTTTTTTAAGTATAACCTGCCCCAAAATCTTTTCAAGCTAAAAAAGATGGAAAAGTTCTCAACCCCTTTGATGGAACAATATAACCGGATTAAAAGCCAGCATCCGGATGAGATCCTTTTTTTCCGAATGGGAGATTTCTACGAGATGTTCGGTGAAGATGCCAAAATTGCCTCCAAGATCCTGGGAATAACCTTAACTTCCAGAGCGCATGGTAAGATGGAAAGAGTTCCCTTAGCTGGTGTTCCTTATCATTCAGCCGAAAAATATCTGACTAAATTATTAAAAGCCGGGAAGAAGGTGGTGGTGTGTGAGCAGACTGAAGACCCAAGAAAAGCCAAAGGATTAGTGAAAAGGGAAATCGTAGAGATAATCACTCCAGGGACGATAACTCTGGATCAAGCTCTGGATAGTCAGGAGAATAACTACCTGGTCAGTCTTTTCGAGAGTAAGGAAAAATATGGGTTGGGCTTAGTTGACCTTTCTACGGGCGAGTTTAAAATAGATGAAGTTTTCCCGGAGAAACTTTCGGAGATGCTGAACACTCTTGCTCCTTCAGAGATATTAGTTCCAGAGGAATGGGAGCAGAATAAAAAAGAGAGTTTGAAAAATGGCATAAATTTTAATTTCACTTTAACTCCCCTGGAAAGCTGGAAATTCTCCTATGATTTTGCTTTTAGGCTTTTAATAGAACATTTTAAGACTTCCTCCTTAGAAGGATTCGGTGTCCAGGACTTGAAACTGGGTATCTGCTCAGCCGGGGCAATTTTATCTTATCTAAATCAAACCAAAAAGACTTTTATCTTGCATATAAATAATATCTCGAAAATTTTTAACTCCGAGGAGATGTTCTTAGATACAAATACTATTCGCAATCTGGAATTGCTTTCTTCTCTTTCGACCAGGGATAAAGAGAACACCCTTTTTTCTCTTATAAACAGGACAAAAACACCTATGGGCGCCAGGCTTTTGAAAAACTGGGTCATAAAACCTCTTTTGAATGTACAGAAAATACAAGAACGCCAGGAGGGGATTAAAGAGTTTTTTGATAATAAAAACTTATTCGATGAAATAGAAAAGCAATTAGAATCTATTTCTGATTTAGAAAGGCTAAGTGGCAAGTTAGGTTATGGAAAAGCTAATCCAAAAGACCTCATAGGCATAAAAGAATCACTTAAAGTAATGCCTGAAATCAAAAATATTCTGGGAAATGCGAGCTCTTTCATCCTTAAAGAAATCATTAAGGCTATCCCAGAAATCTCAGATATAGTAAATCTCATTGAGCATTCCATAATTGAAGATCCTCCTCTGATTTTGACTGAAGGCGGGATTATCCAGAAAGGCTATGACCAGGAACTGGATGCTCTTAAGAAAGATGTCTCGGATAATAAAAACTGGATTGCTCATTTAGAGAAAAATGAAAAGGAGAGAACTGGTATTCCATCTTTAAAGGTCGGGTTCAATCAGATATTTGGATATTATATTGAGGTTACCCGGCATCATCTATCAAAGGTGCCTTTAGATTATATAAGAAAACAGACGATGGTCAATGCAGAAAGGTTTGTAACGCCTGAGCTAAAGGAGAGAGAAGCAAAAATAGTTGGCGCTGAAGAGAAAATCTTTCAAATGGAATATGAGCTTTTTCTCAAGGTGAGGGACCAGGTTGCCAGAAGAACAAAGGACATTCAACTTTGCGCGGAGATAATTGCCCGGCTGGATTTACTCTCATCATTTTCCAAAGTGGCAAAAGAAAATGATTATATTCTTCCTGAGGTAGAGAATGGAGATGAAATTATTATTGAAGAGGGGAGACATCCAGTTATCGAGCAGGTTCTGGATTACGGGACATTTATTACCAATGATACTAAAATAGGTGGGGATGAAAGGATTCATATCATCACCGGGCCAAATATGGCTGGGAAATCTACTTATCTACGTCAGGTTGGTGTTTTAGTCCTTCTGGCTCAGATCGGCTCCTTTATTCCAGCGAAAAAAGCCAGAATCGGAATCGTTGACCGCATTTTTACGCGGGTAGGAGCTATGGATAATATCGCTTTAGGACAGAGCACTTTCTTAGTTGAAATGAACGAGACCGCTAATATCTTGAATAACGCCACCTCAAAAAGTCTTATCCTGTTAGATGAGATCGGCAGAGGGACCTCTACTTTTGATGGGCTTTCTATAGCCTGGGCTGTAACTGAATATCTACATAATAATGAGAAGCTCTGCGGAAAAACTTTATTTGCTACCCATTATCATGAGTTGACTGAACTGGCAAAATTTCTTCCTAAAGTCAGAAATTATAATGTAGCAGTCAAGGAATGGGAAGATGAGATTATCTTTTTGAGGAAGATAATCCCTGGAGGATGTGATGATAGTTACGGTATTCAGGTGGCACGTTTAGCCGGTATACCTAAGATAGTTTTAGAAAGGGCTAAAGAGATTTTAGCTGAGCTGGAAACAGGCGAGCTTTCCTATGAAAAATTGCCTAAGCTTAAGCCAGAGCAACTTATTAAAGATTTTCAGTTGAGCTTTTTCTCACCTAAAGAGAGCTTGATTTGTGATGAGCTCAGGAAAATCGAGATAGAAAAATTAACTCCCATAGAAGCGTTGAATAAGTTAGAAGAGCTGAAGAAGAAATTAAAAGAATGAATAATAGTAGACAGTAGGTAGTAGACAGTAAACAGGGGCAAAGCGAACATTCTATAACTTAATGTCAGGTCGGGGGACCCGACGGTCAAATTTAACTAAAGGTAAAACTGAATCTTTGCACTCCAGAAAAAATCAAATTTTTTTTATCGAACTATTGACAAGATAGGATGTATATATTATAATCAAAAAGTTTTAGTTAACCTTTAACCTTTTTTGAAGGAGATTAAGATGAGAAAGTTCAAAATCGTTATACTGATAGTCCTGGGTTTGTCATTCTCAATTACATCAGCTCAGGCTCAATTCCTGGGTCAGCTTTCTACTGCTCGCACTCTGCCTGTTGGGAGTTATGATTTAGGAGGGTATTTTGGAGTATATGAAGATGCCTTTGCTTTTTTTGGACAGTTTAGAGGAGGAGTAGCAGATTATTTTGATTTAGGGATGAAATTAGGAGTGATAAGTTTTGATCCAGAGTTCGGAGAGAGCAGTCAGGGGATTATCTTAGGTGGAGATTTTAAATATCAGCTTTTAGATGCTAATCTTAAAGACCCGTTTGATCTCTCGATTGGTGCCGGTTTAGAGTTCTTCAGCATCAGCGATTTTAACATCTTCTCATTCGGAGCAAATTTCTGCGGCTCTAAAGACTTTCCCTTAGCTAAGGGAAGAGTAATAACTCCCTATGGTCGACTTAATCTGAGAGGGCAAAGGGAACACTTTGATGCCGGATCTCGGTGGAATGATCATGCTGGCACAGATTTTAAAGTGGGTCTAAATCCGGGAGTAAGCTTAAAGGTTTCTAATAATTTTCAAATATTAAGTGAGCTGCAGTTTGACGAGAATTTTGGATTCATTGGAGGAGTAACCTATTCTTTTTATTAATCTCAAGCAATTCTATTTTAGCAAAGCTCTGGTTTTTACAAGTTATTCTTGACCACCAGAGCTTTTTCGTTTTACTTATTAACGGGTATTAAAATGAAAAGGAGAATGTTAAATTGGATTGGATTAATGTAATTATCTTAGGAATTGTTCAAGGACTAACTGAGTTTTTACCTATTTCCAGCTCCGGACATCTGGTCTTAGCTGAGAAAATATTTAATATCCATACAGAGAATATTTATTTAGAGGTATTTTTACATTTTGGCACTTTTATGGCAGTGGTTATTGTATTCTGGAAAGATATTTTAGGGATAATAAAAGCACTCTGGAAGAAAATATTTGCCAAGGAAGAAGTAATTGGTTCAGTTAATTACATTAACCTTTTTCTCTGCCTTTTAATCGGCTCTGTGCCAGCCGGGATTTTGGGGATGTTATTTAAGAACTTTGTAGAAAGTTCTTTTAAAAGCATATCCTTTGTGTCTCTAATGCTTGTTTTCACTGGCTTTTATCTTTTCCTGACCAGATTCTCTAAGGCCAGGAAAAACTCAGTTGGTTTTTTAGATTCTCTGATAATTGGATTAGCACAAGGACTGGCTTTATTACCTGGTATCTCCAGGTCTGGCTGGACCATCGGCGCAGGGCTTTTCAGGGGAATAAAAGGGACACAAGCGGCTGAATTCTCTTTTCTATTATCTCTACCAGCAATCTTAGGAGCTTCTGTCTTGAAATTAAAGGAATGTTTAGGTCAAGATTTACCTTTTGAGATTACATCTATTTATTTTTTAGGGGTTTTGTTTGCTTTTCTCTTTGGTTATTTATCAATTAAATTTATGTTAAGGATTTTGAAGAAAGGTAAATTAGAATATTTTGGTTATTATTGTATTATAATAGGCATTCTAAGTTTGATATTTTTGAGATAGAGAAGAGATCTAAGATATGCAGCAAAATAAATACAAGATACTGATTATAAGGTTAAGCTCTCTGGGAGATATCATCTTAACTACTCCGGTGTTGGATGCCTTAAAAGAGAATTTCAAAAACTCTGAAATTTATTTTTTAACCAAGCGAAAATACCAGGGGCTTTTTGAGTCCGATCCGAGAGTTCATTCCGTAGTCTATTTCGAAGCTGAGGGAAAGGATAAAGGACTTTCCGGATTATTTCGATTGATAAGAAGATTAAATCAGGAGAAATTTGATCTGGTGGTTGATTTACATTCTAACCTCAGAAGTTATTTCATACGCCATTTAGTAAAAGCTAAAAAGAAGATTTGGTATCATAAAAGGTTAATCCCTCGTCTTTTAATGGTACATTTTAAAAAATGGAAAGTTAAACCGGTCTCAACGGTTGACTGTTACCTTAAGGGATTGGGGAAAACCGGTTTGAGAATTTACAATAGAATTCCAAGGCTCTACTCAAAAAACGAAGAAAGACTCTGGGCTAATAACTTTTTAAAGGAATCAGGAATTAAAAAAGATGAGGTTTTGATAGGTATTGCTCCTGGAGCTAAATGGGAGACGAAACGATGGGATAAAGAAAAATTCTCTTTTTTAGCTAAAAGTTTGAGCCAAGATTTATCTTCAAAAATTTTACTGGCTGGGGACAAAAACGATAAAATGATAATTGAGGACATAAAAGCGTGTGTGGGTGAAGGCAGCGTAATTCAGGCAATAGATATGCCTCTGAATAGATTAGTTGCTCTGATAGAAAGATGTGAGCTTTTTATCTCCAACGATTCAGGTCCTATACATCTCGCCTCAGCCTCAGGAGTGCCAACCATTGGTATTTTTGGACCAACTCATCCCGGTTTAGGTTTTTCACCAAAAGGATTAGGAGATAAAATCTTCTGGGCAGGAGTTGAATGTTCTCCCTGCAGTCTGCACGGTGAAAAAGAATGTGTTAAGGAGTCGAGGTTTTGTATGGATCAGCTAAAACCAGAGGATATTATTCGAGAAGCAAAAAAAATGATAACTGCTTCAAAAGTTATCTTCTTGGATCGGGATGGGACTATTACCGTGGAAAAAGATTTTGTGTCTAAAATTGAAGAGATAGAATTTATTCCAAGGGCCAAAGAGGCATTGAAGATACTTCAAGAATTGGGGTATAAATTAGTGATAACTTCTAATCAATCGGGAGTTAGCAGGGGAATAATGACTGAGAAACAAGTGGAGGAGGTAAATAACTTTATTTTAGGAGAACTGGAAAAAGAAGGGATAAAAGTTTCTGGAATTTATTATTGCCCTCATCTTAAAGAAGAGAATTGCAATTGCCGTAAACCTAAAACCGGCTTAATTAAAAAAGCTCTGCAGAATAAATATTTAAAGTTGAAAGGATCCTGGGTTATTGGTGATAAATTGAGTGATGTCTTATTAGGCAAGAACATAAATGGACAATCAATCCTGGTTTTGACAGGTTACGGTCAGGGCGAGAAACAAAAAATTGAATCGAATCTTGAAATATATGATTGGCAGAAACCGGATTATATTGCCAAAGACCTTTGGGATGCGGCATTATTTATAAAATCGGAGAATTCAAATAAATCAACCGAAACCATACTAAGTAAGCCATGAAAATGATTTTCAGAACCTTAATCGTTGGAGAGCTGGAGACTAACTGTTATATCTTAGGAGATGAGAAAACCAGAGAAGGGGTTGTCATCGATCCAGGCGGAGAACTCAAGGAGATCGAAAAAGCTATTGAAAAATTGAATCTGGAAATCAAATATATCATCCTTACACACGGACATGGTGACCATATCGGTGTTCTATCTGAGATGAAAAAGAAGACCGGAGCTAAAATTTTAATTCACGAAGAGGATGCGGAGATGCTCTCTGATCCGGAGAAAAATCTATCGATTTTTTCATATGCCCCCATCTCAGCTCCAGAAGCAGATAAGCTCCTGAAGGATAAAGATAAAATAAAGATTGGCAAGATCAAGCTTGAGGTATTACATACACCGGGACATACGCAAGGAAGTATCTCCCTCTGGACCGATAAAATCATTTTTACCGGAGATCTGATTTTTTATGGCTCAGTTGGCAGAACCGACCTTCCTGGTGGTTCTTATCAGAAGCTCTTAAGATCAATTCAGGATAAGATTCTGGATAAAGAGGATGATACTATAATCTACCCAGGCCATGGCCCCTCCACCAATATAGGTGAAGAGAGAAAGAATAATCCTTTTCTAAATCTATAAATCTAAAAAACACAGATGATATTAAACACAGATCAAAAAATTGAACTTTTTGATTGTCATGTTCATCCGGATTACTCTTTAGATGCTTCAGGCACGATTGATGAATTTTGTCAGAAAGCTCTGAAGATTGGATTAAAAGGGATCTGCTTTACATCGCATTACGATATCGATCCTGAAAGAAAGGATATTGATGCTTATATGAGGGTAAAGGGGAAGGTAACTCCTCTTTCTGAGGAGGTAATTAAAATCTATCTTGAAGGAATTGAAGAGGCTAAACAAAAATATGAACCTTTAGGTCTGAAAGTCAGGTCTGGCCTGGAAGTAGATTATGCTCCTCCTATTGAGGAGAAGTTGAAAGAAGACCTTTCAAAGTTTAAGTTGGATTATATCTTAGGAGCGGTTCACTGTCTGGAACATATCGCTATTACCTCTTCAGAAGAGGTTTTTCTATATTTGGAAAAGAGGACTGCTCAGAGTTTATGTGATGACTATTATGGTAATCTTATATCCGGGATTAAGTCAGGTTTATTTCATTCCGTCGCTCATTTAGATGGGTTCAAGAAGTATGCCCTTGGTTATTATGGAGAAAAGCTTTTAATGGCAGAAAGAATTTGGATAGGTTCAGTTTTACAGGAACTGAAAAACAGGAAAATCGGAATTGAGCTTAATACTGGCTGGTTCAAGAAGGGGACAAAGAAGTTTTTCCCGGATGAATATATTTTAAAATCAGCAACTGATTTAGGAATAAACATCATTGCATTAGGCTCAGACGCTCACCGCTTAGAGGAATTGGGTCTGGGCTTACCAGAGGCGGTATCTCATATTAAAAAAAATAAGCTCAACTTTGCGCCTTTTCTAACATAATGAGTGATATACTATTTGCCAACCTTTTGTTTTAAGAAATGAGAGTAGCCATAGAAGTTAGTAATCCCATCTCAAGGGTAAGACGGGATTAACGATTAGTATTCATCCCAACAAGAAGATTGATGGGCTCAATAAATCAAGCCCCTGCAGATGCGTCTGGTAGGGGCTCGATTTGTCGAACCCAGACTTAATCTCCAGAGCTTAGTTGGAGGTGGGTCGTAATGCAATATCACCCTACTAATCATCCAGGTGAATATTATACTTAATTTGCCGATAAATAATATAAAATCGTATTTGGATTCATAGGACAGGAGAGTAGATGAGAAAGGAAGATGTCATTATAGCAAGTGATTCAATCACAGGTTTGCCTATTCTCCCTCAGACCCTCTGGGAACTGGTGAAGTTATACCAGCAAAAAGTGACTGATTTCCAGAAGTTGAAAGCTTTACTGTTTGGGGATGTTGGCTTGTGTGCTAAGGTACTCGGTGAGATAAATTCCATTGAGGATAAACAAGAACCGGTCAATTCCTTTGATCAGGCATTAAAAGCTTTAAACCTTGAGCAATTCTTAATCAAAGCCTTAAGCTCACCTCTTTATGATCTGAAGAACTCTGAAGAGATCGTCTGGCATAACCGGTTTAATCAAAGCTCAGTCGTATCTGCTTTAGCCTGTAAGTTTATAGGAGAGGAGATCTCTTATCCGGATTTAGACGAGCTCTATCTCTGTGGGCTTTTACATGATGTCGGGATTCTTTTTCTAAAAGATAGTTTTCCGGAAGAATATACCTTGGTGTTGGAAAGAAAAAATAATGGGGAAAAGCTCTCCCAGATTGAAAGGGAGATATTAGCCACTGATCATCTGGAGGCAGGAGAAGGGGTGATTGCTGAATGGGTTTTTCCTAGGAATTTAAAAAAGGCAATTATAGGTCACGAAGATAATGCGAAGGAAAGTTATGAGCCTGCAGAGCTTGTGCCCAGAATAGTAAGTGTAGCTGAACAGATAACTGAAATTATTTTTGTTGAGACAGAAGCTCAGGTATTGGAAAAGTTATCAAGATCCTGGGGAAAAAGTATTAATCTGCCATCTGGATTCTTCAATAGAATCTATCCTAAGCTTTCAGAGGAAATAAGCAAAAGGGCTGTTTATTACCAGGATGTGCCAGAGGACCTGATGGATGTAGTTCTGCAGGCTCACAAGCTGATTGGCACCCTGATTCAAAACTGCGAGGATAAAACTAATGAAAAAATCAGAGAGCTCTGTAGAAAAAGTGAAGAAGAGACAAAGAAGACGGAGCTGGAATCTTTAAAGATAATTTTAGCTACCTTCTCTCATTATATCAATAACGCTACTACCTCGATAATGGGTAGGTCCCAGCTTATCGATATAGCTATCAAAAGAGGAGATATCAAAGATGAGAATGGTAAGATCTCCTCATCCATGAAGATAATTCAACAGGGGGTTGAAAATATCACTGCGGTTTTAAATGGGCTAAAAAAGCTGGAGTCTTTTCGAACCGTAAGATATCATGAACACTCCAACATCATCGACATCCGAAATAAGATTGAGATAAAAGGATTATAATTTAAAAAAGTAGTAAAAAGCCCTTCTATCAAAAGGAGGGCTTTTTTATTTCAGGGGATTTTTCAAAATTAGCTTAATAGTCCTTGAAAGGTTTTTTGATTGACATATTAGATCTGGTAAGCTGTTCTATCAGGAGAACTTTCGCGGGTGCGAAAAAATTAATAAAGTTTTTAACAGGCAGGTAAAATAGGAGTGAAATCTATGAAGCTTAAAAATTGGGAAAAGATAACCGGGGGTAGGTCAGAACTGATCGTGATATGTGCTCTTGCGGTCTTGAGCCTGGTAATTGTCTTAGAGCACATTTTAAACCTGGATCAACTTCTCTCGGGCACTACTGGAACTAATACCGAATGGGGTGAGCTAATCATTGATTTTGTTGTTATCGGCGCTGTTGGTTCTATCTCTTTAGTTTTGATTTGTAAATCCGAACTTAAGACAAGCAAAGCAGAGCACACTCTTAGCTACAGCGAAGAGCGATACAAAGGTCTGTTTGAAAATTCACCTCTGGGCATCTACCGTCCAACTCCTAACGGACAGATTCTCCGGGGGGACCAGGACTGGTTTCATCCTTCCTCCAAGCTTGGCTCCTAAGGGGGCTCAGCTTTCCTCTATAATTAGCTCCCCTGATTATAAAATGGCTAAAAATTATGAATTGAAGCCCTTTGACCTGAACGAAGTGAGACGGTCTGTCGCCCGTACTATTGAGAAAAGAAATATTTCAGAGGAGTAAACCAAGGAAAAGGGACTATCACCTCTTCTGGACTTGGACCAGGACGAAAACTGTATAGAGATAAAAATATCAGATACAACAAGAGGGATGAGAGAAGAAAAACTAAAAAAAGCTTTTAAGATCCCTTTTACTAGCAAAAAAGGGGGGAAACGGTTTTTGGACTTATTGCCTGTAAAAAAATAGCAGATAATCATCAGGGGAAAATCGAGATAGAAAATCTACTCAATCAGGGAACTACCATTACGATTAAACTACCGTTGAAAAATCGATAATAAGCGAATTTAAATTTTTCTTATCTCTTTAACAATTATAAATGTCCGCAGGGCTGCTTGCAAAATATGTTTTAAGAAAAATACTAGTTAATTTAACCGACGCCATAACAGGGTATTATGAAAAATATAAAGGTAGGGACAATTCATGACATTGCCACTATTTCTGTAGATTCCTGTTGCATAGTTTGAAATATTAATTATATTAAAATTCGAGAAATGATTTTATGGAGGTTTAGATGCTGTCCACCACTGATTTTCGCAAAGGACTGAGGATTAAATTTGAAGGTGAGCCTTATTATATAATCGATTTCCAGCATGCGCGCACAGCACAGAGAAGGGCCTTCGTAAGAACTAAACTTAAAAACATCAAGACCGGTGCAGTCTTAGAGCGGACCTTTTCAGCCGGAGAGAATTTTGAAGAGCCGGATTTTCAGGAAAAATGGATGCAGTATCTTTATTTCTCTGGAGCTGAATTTAATTTTATGGATTCAAAAACTTACGAGCAGATCGTTTTGAATGAAGAGCAGTTAGGTGATTACAAATGGTATTTGAAAGAGAACGAAGTATATCAGATCCTGTTCTTCGAAGGAAAACCGGTGAACCTGGATATTCCCACCTCCGTTATTTTACAGGTAACCACGACTGAGCCAGCCATTAAAGGAGATTCAGTTACTAATATCACCAAAAATGCTACCCTGGAAACCGGGCTGGTGGTTAAAGTTCCAATGTTCATCAAGGAAGGTGATAAAGTAAAGGTAGATACCCGCACCGGAGAATATATAGAAAGGGCTTAAATTCTAATTTAACCAGAAAATAAATTTAAATCGAAACAGAATAATGGATAAGAAAATAACTGGTTCTGGAGGAAAAGAATTTTATAAAGGTAATCCGCCTCTAGCTGATAAAAAAGGGAAATATCCTTCTAAACTTGCCTCACGCCCGTTAACTCAAAGGGAACTTTTTAGAGAAAGGGAGAGGGGTATTCCCACATTACAGAAGACGGAGAAACACAGAACCGAGCCGAGAACCCACGTTAAGCAGTCAGGCTGGATCGGCACAGATGAATCAGGTAAGGGCGATTATTTTGGACCTTTGGTAGTTGCCGGGGTTTATTTAGAAGATAATCTTGTTCCTAAATTAAAGGAGCTGAATGTTCGGGATAGTAAAAAAATATCGGATGGGGTTATAAAAGAGCTGGATTTCAAATTACGCAGTTTCTGCCGCTATTCGGTGGTCGTTATAGGACCGGAGAAATATAACCTGTTATATGCCAAGATGAAAAACTTGAATCGTATCCTTGCGTGGGGACATGCACGGGTAATTGAAAATATATTGTTGCAGATTGATGCACCAAAGGCAATATCTGATCAGTTCGGGGATGAGCTTTATATAAAAAATGCGCTGATGAAATTGGGGAAAAAAATCAGACTGGAGCAAAGGCCCGGGGCTGAATCTGATTTAGCCGTGGCGGCAGCTTCGATTTTAGCCCGGGCTGAGTTTTTGAAAAGGCTGGAAGGTCTTTCGCGAGACTGTGGTATTATTTTGCCTAAAGGTGCCTCTCCTCAGACCGAAGAGGCGGCAAAACAGTTGGTAGAAAAGCTGGGTAAGGAAAATTTAGAGAAGTATGTGAAAATGCATTTTAAGAATACTAATAAAGTATTATTCCCCCAGGAAGAAAAGCCTGCCCAAAGCTGATAATTCAATTTGTAATGTCTAACCTTTATGCCGGGCGATTTTTTTATGTAGTAGTTGATCGGGTTGCGATAGCTGCCCGACAAATTCTTTTAGAAATTATTTAATATTCTATTTACCAGTTCCAACCGGCGACCACTTTATGATCTTAATTCCTTCTTTGTCTGAACAGAAAATGTAAATGTTTCCTTTATCAAAAATCATCGTTCTGCCCATATTGAAGACTGTCAGAAGCTCACACTCTAACTGTTTGGGATTGAGCTGGTAAGAAGATATCCAGTTGCCTTCATAATCGGTTTTATCAACTATCTTAAGTTCAGGATTTTTCTCATCTGGAATCCAGCTATATACTGAAGTCTGATCCATTCCAAGGAGATAATGTGGAGCTACGTATTCCCCCAAAAGAGAATACATTTCCGAGCCTCTATTCATATCCGGGGCATTTGCAGTGAATCCATAAATACCGCGTCTTAAAGAAGCTTTCTGTTGAGCAGGAGTAAATACAGAATCCGTCGTTCCTACCTGTATAACTCCCTTTTTATATACAAGAAACACTCTATTGGAATCGTCACAATAGATGGTTCCACTTCCTCTCGATTCATAAAGTATACCTGTTTCCAGAACAGAATCTTCTACAATCCAATATGTTTTAATCAGATTACCATTCTGGTCATACTTTTTTATATAAGGGCTTGAAGTATAAAGATGACCATTGTATATGTTCCCTGCTTTGTCAACACACATACCGATTTCTGCACCTGCGCTGACATTAGGGATTACCGCTATGAGAGAACCATTAGAATCAAATCTTTGAATACGACGGTTCATAAGATCTGTTATATAAATATCTTCATTTGGTGCAACGGTAAATGCTGTTGGGCCACATTCCAGGTTTTGATCGTTGTAAGAAAATGCAAATGTTCCTGGTTCAGAAGCTTCTTTATTATCCCAAAGATTCTTTTCACCCCAAGGAGCAGATATTACGATTCTGGGTTGATAAGTGCCCTGAGTAGTATTGTTTGTATCATCTGAACAGAATGCTAATTTTGGTAATTCCAAAAACATTATTGTCAGTATAATTATTCTTAAGCAAGTTTTCATAGCATACCTCTTATCAAAAATCAAATCTTAACCTTTTAGGTCTGCTTATAAATGAAACCTTACATTTGAATTTGTCAAGCATTTTTTCAGTTGACTAAAATCTTCAAATTGACTATATATTTTTAATTCCTGTTTTTGGATTATGACTTTAAAAGTGATGAATATATGAGAATATCAGGTTTTAGAAAGGGATACAAAAACGTAAAAAGATACCGGCAGATCATTGCGGTTCTATTCAGATACGGCTTTCAGGATATCCTGGAGCGGATGAGAATCTCCACTTACCTGAGGCTGGGTAAAAGGTTTATTGTCAGGAAGAAAGTTGAGGTGGAAAAGCTTACCTATGCCCAGAGGATCAGAATGGCTCTGGAGGAGCTGGGTCCAACTTTTGTAAAATTAGGGCAGCAATTATCCATGCGGCCGTTTTTATTCCCCCTCGAATTAATCGAGGAGCTTACCAGGTTGCAGGATGAGGTTGCTCCTTTTCCTTTTGAAAAAGTAAAAGTGATTGTGGAAAGAGAGCTCAAAGCTCCTTTGGAAAAATACTTTTTCTACTTTGATCCGAATCCAATCGCTTCAGCCTCTTTAGCTCAGGTGCATAAGGCGGTTACTCAAAGTGGAGATAAGGTAGTAGTAAAGGTCCAGCGTCCTGAAATAAAAAAGATTATAGATTCAGATATGAGCATTTTAAAAGATTTAGCTAACCTTTTAGATAGATATGTTCCGGAAAGCAGGCAGTATGACCCCAAGGGGATGGTAGAGGAGCTATCCAAAACCTTCCGCCGGGAGATTGATTTCAAGAATGAAGGTAGAAATATCGATATCTTCGCAGAAAATTTCAAAGAGGATAAGACTGTATTAGTGCCTGAAGTTTACTGGAAGCTTTCCACCAATTTAGTTCTGACTATGGAATATATTGAAGGGGTAAAAGTTTCCAATCTTCCGGAGATCGAGAGAAGAGGTTTGGACCGGAAGGTCATAGCTCGGAATGCCGGGAAAGCGGTATTTAAACAGATTTTTGTAGATGGCTTTTTTCATGCAGACCCTCATCCGGGTAATATCTTCGTCCTGGAAAATAACGTGATTGCTCCGGTCGATTTCGGGATGATGGGTAAGCTTTCTGAGTCTGCTATGGATGAGATGTCTGACCTTTTGATCGCTGTGGTGACCTGGGATGCTAAGGCTGTGGTTAAGGTTTATGAAAAAGCAGGGATACTTGAAGAAGGGATTAATCTAAAAGCTTTAGAAGCTGATTTCAATGATTTTCTATACAGGTATCATAAAATTCCTTTGTCACGTTTAGATATGAAATCTATAGTCAACGAGTTATTCTATATAATTCATAGATATAATATTCAGGTTCAATCGGAACTGATGCTTTTAGGAAAAGCACTGGTGACTTATGAAGAGGTTGCCCGGATCTTAGACCCGGATTATAATTTCATAAACGAGGCCATACCTTATGTTAAAAAATTAGCAAAAAGAAAATATAAACCTAAAGTTATTCTAAGAGATCTTTTAAGAGGTGTTCATGACCTGCGAGATTTCTTAGTTGGATTCCCCTTTGAATTAAGGAAGATTACCCAGAAGATAGGGAAGGGGGAGCTTTCTTTTACCCTACAGCATAAAGGTTTGGAAAAACTTATCTTGGAGATAGATCGAGCATCCAATCGAATATCCTTTGCCTTGGTTGTGGCAGCAATTATTGTTGGTTCATCTCTGATTATGAGAATGGAAGTAGGTCCCTATTTATTTGGATACTCACTTTTAGGTATAATGGGTTATATCATGGCCGGACTTTTAGGTATCTGGCTGGTGATTGCAATCTTAAGGTCAGGGAAGATGTGAGAAGGAAGAAGGAAGAAGGAAGAAGGAAGATAAGAAAGTTCAATCCACCAGAGGCGGACAAGGATTCAAAGTTACGTTCATAGCCACTTTAGTGGCGTAAAACAGGTATAAGGAAGAAGGTAAAAGGTAAATACCTTAAATTAACCCTCCTCGAGATTTTCCTCACTTGACAAAAATTTGATTTTAGTTATATTGATTGTGAAAAGTTGCAGAAGGCTTTATTTTAAACGAGAAGATTACAAAGATTAGTTGGCTGAGTTTCAAGAGGATAGAAGAGAAGTCTAAACTAAATCTTTAAAAGGAGTAATGTATGAGAAGACTTGTTTTCTGGTTCTTTTTGTTTTTTATGGGGATACTGTTTTTAAAAGTGAACTATCTCTGGGCTGAGGAGTATTACTTAGTTAAAGTTGAACTTAAAACTGAAATAGACTTAGAAAAGATCAAAGGGATTAACTTTGAGACTTTCACCAGGGGGGAAAAGTTTGTTCTGGGGAAGGCTGATCAAAATATATTGAGTCAGTTGAAAGAGAATGATTTGCTATATTCTATCCTGGACACGGAGCCTCAATCTCATAATTATTATTTTGTCTGGTATAGAGGAGAAGAACCTGTTTCCAAGACTTTAGAATTGATTAAATCAAAAGGGAGAGTTCTTTATCAAGAAAATGATATGTTTTTAGTTGAAGGGAAGCCTGAAGATATTGAACAATTAACTAAATATAAGATGGCTCTGAAGAAGATCTTTCAAGATCCGTTATCCTTAGAGTTTCCTGAGAAAGAGGAGGTTTTACTCAAAGCTATAGCTTACTCTCCAGTGATTGCCGGTATGATAGCCAAAGTCAAGACCGAAGATGTGGTAGCTTTGGTAAAAGACCTTTCGGGTGAGCGTTCGGTTATAATTGGAGGTGTTCCAGATTCAATTCCTACCCGTTATACCGAATCTCCAAGTTGTTATAAAGCTGCTCGATATTTACAGGAAAAATTTACGGAGATGGGGGTTGAAGTTTTCCCGGATACTTTTTATATGCCGTATGATGGATTACTTTCAGATGTTAAAGCAGCTCATGATGGACAGACTGCCTGGTTGTGTTCGGGTCGCGGTTGGGTTTTACGCACGACCAATCGAGGTCTTCGCTGGTTCACAGTGTATGGAACCGATCAATTTAAGCTTACTCGAATCTTTCACCTGACAGATGATACTTTGTGGGCAGTTGGTTCTGAAGGGTTGGTGGTCAATTCCACAGATAAGGGAGCATCCTGGGAAATAATGACCAGCCTACCTGTTAAAAATCTTCTGGGAGCTTATTTTGAGAGTAACTCAAGTGGTTGGGTGGTCGGTGATTCAGGGAAGATTTTTTATACCTCAGAGGGAGGCACAAACTGGATAGCTCAGGTAAGTGGGACAGCAAATACACTTTATAATATTACCTTTACCGATCCAAATCAGGGCTGGATCGTAGGAGCAGGTGGCAAATTGCTTCATACCACAGATAGAGGGTTGAACTGGACTGCTTTATCTTCGGGAACAACTCAACCTTTATATGATATCGAATTTGTCACTTCACAAAAAGGCTGGATTGTGGGTGGTTTGGGAACAGTCCTTTATACAACGGATGGGGGAATAACCTGGTTTCCTAAAGATATTGGCATAACCAGTAATATTGATGCACTCAGTTTTGCTCCGGATGATAGTTTGAAAGGCTGGATAGTTTCTTTCAGCGGCAAGGTGATATTGCGCACAGTGAATGGTGGAGAGAACTGGACTAAAAAAAGTTCAACTTCTGGATACTCTTCCATCGATTTTGCTAATTCCCAGATCGGCTGGGTAACTGGAGGGATGAGCTTAGCCAATACCACAGATGGAGGTGTTACCTGGTCTTCTCAATTCGGGAATTTGGCTACTGGAGACCCTTATATTAATGTAGTGGCAACCATTACAGGTTCGGTCAACCCAACTTATGAATATCTTATCACTGCTCATTATGACGATGTCTCCCAGACAGCTATGACTTATGCACCAGGTGCGGATGATAATGCCTCTGGCACAGCCGCAGTTTTAGAAGCGGCCTCGATTATGAAAGATTATAAATTTCAGAACACGGTTAAATTTGTCTGTTTTCCGGCTGAAGAGCAGGGGTTGATCGGTTCGTATATGTATGCCGGGAAAGCTAAATCTCAAGGAGCGAATATCAGAGGGGTGCTCAATTTTGATATGATCTCTTATGATGGAAACCATGATAGACACATAGAAGTCCATACTGATTCCAATTCGATGCATCTGGCAGATTTATTTATAAATACTATTTCAGATTATGGGATTGGATTTACTACCAACAAAATCATTATTAATAGCGGTAATGATTATTCAGACCATGCTTCTTTCTGGGAGTTTGGTTATAAGGCTATCCTGGGAATAGAGGATGATTATGATTTCAACCCTTATTATCACACAACTGGCGATAGAATTTCTGTCTTTGATACCACCTATTTTAGAAAATACTGTCAAGCAGGTTTAGCGGCTTTCGCCACCCTGGCAATGCCTTATTTTGACCTCCGGGGTGATGTTAATTTAGATATGAAGGTGAGTGTTTCAGATGTAGTTTTTCTGATTAATTATCTTTTCAAAGGTGGTCAAGCACCCTTATTACCCTCACTGGGTGATGTAGATTGTTCTGGAGAAATAAATGTTTCCGATGTAATCTATTTGATAAATTACCTTTTCAAAGGTGGTCCAGCACCCTGCTGAAATTCAGTTTGTCCGCCTGAGGCGGATTGAAGTTTGGAGTTTGAAAAAGCTATTTCTAGGGACAGCCCTGGTCGAATTTTGTGAAATCCCCGCCAAAGGCGGGGGTGACTGTCCCTTTTTTTTGAGGTGTCAGGCAATCCTGCAGATATGCTTGACCTGCGAGCTTAATAGACCTCAAGGTTTGCACTTCAAATCCTGGCAACACTTGCACCTTTTTTCTTGACATTATGTTCTTATAGGATTATTATAATTGTGCTGGCACTTTAATACCGAGAGTGCTAACAGTTAATTTATTAAATAATAAAGACTTAACCTAGTAAAATCATGACCAGAGATTTAAGTTCGAGGGAAAAGAAAATCCTGAAAGCTTTGATTAATGAGTATATCTTAAATGCTCAACCGGTAAGCTCAAAAGCGGTAGCGGAAAGGTATGGTCTGAGAGTTAGTTCTGCAACGGTAAGAAATTCAATGCACGATTTAGAAGATAAAGGGTTTTTGAGACAACCTCATCCTTCTGCTGGAAGGGTTCCAACCGATAAGGGTTACAGAGTTTATGTAGATAGCCTGGTTAAACCTGAAAAGCTGACTCCACGGGAAAGAGAAAAAATCAGAAAGAACTTAGTGGAGGAATATACTGCAGTGGAGGATATTTTAGAGCAAGCCTCCAGGGTTTTAGGCAGAGTCTCGAATTTACTTGGAGTAACGATTGGTCCTCATTTAGATACAGAGATTTTGACTCATATCGATTTATTATCCGTTGGCGAGAAAAAGCTTTTAATGGTTATAGCAGTTAAATCAGGGATTGTGAAAAGTGTTCTCCTGGAGATTGATTCCGAGATAAAATCTAAGGCTTTACAGGAGACTGAAAGATTGCTAAATCAAAGGCTTTCTGGTTTGAGCTTAGGGGAGATTATGAATTCTGCAGAGAAGAGACTTAAAGATAGCTATACCGCCAATCCACATTTAATCCAGCTTTTTTTAGATTCTACTGATAACCTTTTAACCTTTCAGGAAGAGGAAAAGGTTTATCTGAGCGAATCGAATAATCTTTTAAATCAGCCAGAATTCAGGGAGAGGGAGAACCTTTCTCGTTTTATACGACTGATTGAGAATAAAAAATTCTGGCTGAAGATAATCAGCACAAAAGGAACAAAGGAAGGGATTAGCATCAGCATAGGCCGGGAGCTGGGTAAGGAAGAGATAGAATCCTGTAGTTTAATCTGTGCCGCTTATGGAAAAGGGAGTTTAAAAGGTAAATTAGGATTAATAGGTCCTACCAGGATGAGATATGCAAAGTTAGTTTCCCTGGTGGATTATACTTCTAATATTTTAGGGGAGGTTCTCTCTGAGTAAAGATTTTAAGGTTTTTCAATTATTAATTAGTCTTTGCAAGAGCTAAGAAAAAGTGGTTTTTGGAGGGTTTTTGGGAGTGCTAACCTTTAGGTTTGCCTATATTAATTCTTTTTATATGAATTATCTGAGGTGGAGGGGTAAAGCTATCCGCCTATGGCGGATACATTCCAGGGCTTTTTTCCAAAAACTCTAATTTTTTAGATATCTTTTCTAATATCGAGGAGGTAGATTTTTGACAGAAAAGGATAAAGAAAATTCCGAGAACGGAGAAGAGGTTTCTTTGAGTTCCTCAAGGTTAGAAGAATCAGAGGAAGAGGAGAAGGAATTAGAAGAGAAAAAGGAGATGGAACTGGAGAAAGCTGAAGCAGGAATAGAGAAAAGGGAAGAGTTGCAGATTGATGTTCTCAAAGAGCGATTGGAGAAATCTGAAAAAGAGTATAAGGAATTAGAGGACCGGCTTTTGAGACTGGCAGCAGAGTTTGATAATTATAAGAAAAGAACTGCAAGGGAATTTCAATCGATAATTAAAAACGCCAATGAAGAGCTTATCTCCGAGTTAGTAGAGACCCTGGATAATTTCCAGAGGGCTTTAGATTCAGCCTCAAGGTCAAAGTCAAATTCGACTAAAAATTCCAATGATTTCGATAGTTTTCATAAAGGGGTTGAGTTAATCTATCAGCATTTCAGAGAAATTTTGAGGAAACAAGGGTTAAAGGAGATCAAAGCAATTGGTGAACCTTTTGACCCGCATTTCCACGAAGCAGTAATGCAGAGGGAGAGCGATGAGTTTCCTGAAGGGACGGTAATAGACGAAATAAGCAGAGGTTATATTTTGAATGATAAAGTCATCAGACATTCTAAGGTTATTGTGTCAAAAGGAAAATCAGAGAAGGAGAATAAAAAAGAATAATGAACGACACTTTAGTCATTACCAATTTCGCGCTTGTCATTGTTACGGCTGGGTTAGTTCTAGTAACGTGGCTATATGTGAGACACACAAAAAGAATGGCTGATATTATGGCAAAGGAATTTGAATATAGAGTATCGCCTCTGATAAAAGTGATTCAAATTGGTAGACTGGGTTTATCATTTAAACCAATACGAATTAAGAATATTGGTTTTTACCCTGTATTTATAGAAGAGGTTGAACTTGATTGGTGGTATTCTGAAAATAAAGAGAAAATATACAGTAAAAGGGAAAAGATTAATCAATGGCTAACTAAAAACGAAGAGAAGGACTTTTCATTAGGACTTGATGAACATGATTTGCAAAAAGATGAGTATCCTGAGAGTAAGAATTTAAATGGCTCGCAGCTTGTTAAAAAAACGTCAGGTATCCTTTATTTGTCTTGTAAAGATGTTGAAGGTAGACAACAAAGAATTGAATTGAAAACTTTACAAAATTCAATGGCATAATTATTAAGGAGGAAAATAAAAATGGCTAAAGTTATCGGCATAGATTTGGGAACGACTAATTCCTGTGTGGCGGTGATGGAGGGGGGTGAGCCCAAGGTCATAGCCAATGCCGAGGGAATGAGGACTACCCCTTCGGTGGTGGCTTTTACCAAGACCGGGGAAAGATTAGTGGGGCAGATTGCTAAAAGGCAGGCGATTACCAATCCAGAGAATACCGTTTTCTCCATAAAAAGGTTTATGGGCAGAAGACATAATGAGGTTCTGGAAGAGGAGAAGATCGTTCCATATAAAATAGTGGAGGAGCCGAATGGTGACGTGCGGGTTTTAATCCAGGGGAAAGAATATTCACCTCCAGAGATATCAGCTTATATTCTGCAGTCAATGAAAAAGACAGCTGAAGATTTTTTAGGTGAAAGAATTACTCAGGCGGTTATTACTGTGCCGGCCTATTTTAACGATTCTCAGAGACAAGCAACCAAGGATGCTGGAAGGATTGCTGGCTTAGAAGTCTTAAGAATTATAAACGAGCCTACAGCTGCATCCTTAGCTTATGGTTTGGAAAAGAAAAAGGACGAAAAGATTGCAGTATTTGATCTGGGTGGTGGGACTTTCGATATTTCTATTTTGGAGATTGGGGAGGGTGTGTTTGAGGTTAGATCCACCAACGGTGATACCCATTTAGGCGGGGATGATTTTGACCAGAGGGTTATGAACTGGATGGCGGATGAATTTCAAAAAAACTACGGGATAGATTTAAGAAAAGACCGGATGGCTTTACAGAGACTTAAAGAAGCTGCGGAGAAGGCAAAATGCGAGCTTTCAACCACTTTGCAGACTAATATTAATCTTCCCTTTATTACCGCAGATGCATCCGGTCCCAGGCACTTAGATTTAAACTTAACCAGGGCTAAACTTGAGCAGTTAGTGGATGGTTTGCTTCAAAGAACTATCGGTCCCTGCAAAAGGGCTTTAGAGGATGCCAAATTATCACCTGAGGATATTGACGAAGTGATTTTAGTGGGTGGGCAGATCCGAATGCCTAAGGTTCAGGAGATAGTTAAAGAGCTTTTCAGAAAAGAGCCGCATAAAGGAGTGAATCCAGATGAGGTGGTAGCAGTTGGAGCCGCTATTCAAGCAGCGGTTTTAACCGGTGAAGTAAAGGATGTTCTCCTTTTAGATATTACCCCTTTGTCCTTAGGTATTGAGACTCTGGGTGGTGTAATGACCCGTTTAATAGAAAGGAACACCACAATCCCGACCAAAAAGAGTCAGATTTTCTCAACTGCGGCTGATAACCAGACCGCAGTCTCAATTCACGTTCTCCAGGGGGAAAGGGAGATGGCGATTGATAATCGAACCTTAGGAAGATTTGATTTAATCGGGTTACCGCCTGCACCAAGAGGCATTCCTCAAATCGAAGTAGCTTTCGACATAGATGCGAATGGGATAGTTCACGTTGCAGCCAAAGATTTAGGAACCGGGAAGGAACAATCTATCAAAATTCAAGCCTCTTCTGGAATTTCAGAGCAGGAGATAAAGAAGATGGTAAAAGATGCTGAGGCTCACTCGGATGAGGATAAAAGAAAAAAGGGGTTAGTTGAATCGCGGAACAAGGCTGACCAGATTGTTTATACTACAGAGAAAACCTTAAAGGAATATGGAGATAAAGTCTCAGCCGAGGAGAAAAATAAAATTGAACAGGCAATAGAGAGGGTGAAATCGGTAATCCACAACGACAATAAAGATGAGGTCGATAGGGCAACTGAAGAACTTCTAACTGCTTCGCATAAAATTGCTGAGGAGATGTATAAAAAGACCACCAGCCAGCAGTATGCAGGCAAGCCTTCTGAGGAACAACCTGAGGAGAAAAAAGAAGAGAAAAAAGAGGGGAAAGATGGTGCGGTGGATGCGGATTATGAAGTGATGGATGATAAATAATAAAAATAATGACGGATGACGGATGTCGAATGACGAATGAAATAGAAACAGTAAGGGCAGTTCCCTGTTGAACGTATCTTTGCTTTTTGGTTTCGTAGTGCGACCCCCTTAGGGTCGCCTGTGTTGTCGTAGCTGTAGCGTCGGGCTTTATGCCCGACGTAAGTAGTGCGACCCTTCAGGGTCGCTTGTGTTGTCGCAGCGTCCGGGTTTATCCCGACGTAAGTAGTGCGACCCTTTAGGGTAGCTTGAGTTGTCGTAGCGTCCGGGTTTATCCCGGACGTAAGAAAATATATAAGATTGATTTGGGCAACGCCCTCCAAAAAATAATTTGAATGTTTTAAAATTATTTTTCCACTTAACACTCTGATATGTTATATTATAGTCAAATATGAATCCGCAATATATTGAAAAAGAAATTAAAAAAATTACAGGGAATGAAGCAGTTTTAGAAGAACTCTATAAGGTTCTTGAATCCGGTGAAGCGATTGCTTTAGTCGGTGCTGGTGCTTCTGCAGAAGCTGATCTATGGCCTTTGTGGAATAAATTTTTGGAAGAGTTCGTCAAATACAGTTTGAAGTCTGGAAAAATCAGTCAGGAAGAGGCTGATTTTTTTCTGAGACAAGCACCGCAAACCCCATTGGAAACTGCTCAACAATTGCGCAATAAAATCGGGGATCCGCTCTATTTTGAATATATTCAGGAAACTTTTAAAGACAAAATTTCTCCGCACACTGACGGTGCTTATACCCGTACCCACTAGGCACTGATGCAACTGCCGATTCACAATTATCTGACCCTCAATTATGATGCTGGCTTGACCAATGCTCGTGCATTGCTCTATCCCAAAGCTACTACCTCATATTATTTCTGGGATCAGGAGGAAGCAAGAAGAATCCGTGATGGTAACTACAAACGCCAAGTCCTACATGCTCACGGTCGTTATGACCGGACAGATTCCATTATCCTGACCCAGAATGATTACCGCCGGGCTTATGACAACCGCGCTTTTGTTCGCCTATTAGAAGACCTTTTTGCCTTTGAAAATCTGCTCATCGTCGGTTTTGGTATGAGTGACCCCTATATCAAACAGCTTTTCAATAATATCAGCGGTGACTATAAAAAGAGTCCTTTACGCCATATTGCTTTTGTTGGACTGGCTGATAAGGACCTGCAGGTTACCCATCTGTTGCGGGAACGAGTGGAAATGGTATATGGAGCGCGCATTCTTTTTTATCCAGCTAAAAATAATCATAAAGCATTAACTGACTGGCTTACAATGTTCGTGGAAAAATTCACGGAAGTCCCTGGTAGCAAGACTGCTGAGGAGGTTCAGCCACTTTCTCCTCAGCCACAATTGAAAAAGGCACTTCCGGATATATATATCCACAAGCCCACAGATGATGAAAATTTCAAAGGTAGAGAGCAGGATTTTGCCACTTTAAATCGCTGGGGCAATGACCCTGGGACCAGAATGATTGCTATCACCGGTATTGGTGGACAGGGAAAAGCCGCGCTCGTGGGTCGCTGGTTAAAACAGCAAAGAATACCTGAACTGGCTCAGATGCCCGTGTTTTACTGGAGTTTTTATGAAGATTTAGATGTGAAAAAATTCTTAGAGCAGGTGGTGGAATTCTGCCTATCCATTGTGCGTGTTGCTGGCACTCAACAGATTGAAGCCATTTCCTTCATCATCAGAGTTGTGCAGCAAGCTCGTCTTCTGCTGGTCCTTGACGGTCTGGAGGTTTTGCAGGAGGAGGTAAGCAAACCAACACACGGCAGGATTAATCATCCGCTTTTAGAGCAACTTTTGCAGCAGTGGCTTCGCTATCCGCATCAGGGATTAATGATTTTAACCAGCCGATTTCGTTTTCCGCAATTGGAACGGTTTAGCGGAGTTGGTTTCCATCATCTGAATCTGGTAAGGCTCAGCACAGAGGATGGTGTTGCTTTGCTCCGAAAATTAAATGTTCTTGGCGACCAAAAACTTCTGGAAACATACGTCGAAAAACTCTTTGGCCATCCGCTGGCTCTGCGTGTGCTTGCCAGTACGGTCAAGCGATGTTGTTTTAGTGACCTGGCTCAGTTTAAAGGTGACCAAATACTGATGTCTGCCGGCGAAGATGACAAACCGACCCAAAAGCTTAAACATTTACTGGGTTTTTATGAAAGCCAATTAAAAAATGGACAGAAGGAATTGCTTGGAATCATCAGTTTATTTAAACGACCAGTAGAAACGAAGAGCTTTGTTACTCTGCTGGGCAAGATGAAATCTTTGGAAAACACACCACTGGCAAGAGCGAATGCAGAGGAGATTGAGAAACAACTCGATTTATTGAATGAAGATTTCCTGGTTGAAAGGACAAAAGAAGGTATAACCACCCATCCGGTTATCAGGGACTATTTCCGTTCAAGCAATAAAATAATTGGCTCCAGGCGCGAGGTGGCTGATTTTCTTAAAGCCCGACCGGGTGCTAAACGACCACAGAGTATTGAAGAGGTCCGCGACCTGGTAGAAGCGGTGCAGTTGCTCTGTGATGAGGAGGAGTTTAAGGCGGCTAATGATTTATGTAAATCCAGATTAGGAGCTGGCGGCTACGGGTTTGATATTTTCAGAGACCTTCCAGCAGTAGCAGAAGGCCTAGAATGCGATCTGTTTTTTGTCGGGGATGAAGCCCGTATGCAGAAG